>Ga0255336_100161_pt1 | contig 147088 bp, 135 predicted proteins | sample MeOH1_35cm_T3_17_FD_189102 | JGI IMG/M metagenome (GOLD analysis project Ga0255336, IMG submission 189102) | Sandy soil microbial communities from University of British Columbia, Vancouver, Canada - MeOH1_35cm_T3_179 | ecosystem: Engineered > Artificial ecosystem > Sand microcosm > Unclassified... | reverse complement strand
TCGCGGTCGGCCAGGTGGCGAAGAAATACGGCCTCTACACGAAGATCACCGGCGGCCAGCGGGTCGATCTGTTCGGCGCGCGCGTCGAACAGCTGCCGTTCATCTGGGAAGAACTGATCGCCGCCGGCTTCGAATCGGGCCATGCATACGGCAAGGCGCTGCGCACCGTGAAGTCGTGCGTGGGCTCGACGTGGTGCCGTTATGGCGTCGGCGATTCGGTGGGCCTCGCGGTCGAACTGGAGAACCGCTACAAGGGCCTGCGCACGCCGCACAAGATCAAGTTCGGCGTGTCGGGCTGCACCCGCGAGTGCGCGGAAGCGCAGGGCAAGGACGTCGGCGTGATCGCCACCGAGAAGGGCTGGAACCTTTATGTGTGCGGCAACGGCGGCATGAAGCCGCGCCACGCGGAACTGCTCGCGTCGGATCTCGATCGCGAAACGCTGGTGCGCTACATCGACCGCTTCCTGATGTTCTACGTGCGCACCGCCGACCGTCTGCAACGCACCAGCGTGTGGCGCGAGAGCCTCGAAGGCGGCCTCGATTATCTGATCGACGTGGTGGTCAACGATCACCTGGGCGTGGCGGCGGAACTGGAATCGGACATGCGGCACGTGGTCGAGACCTACGAATGCGAATGGAAGAAGGCCGTGACCGATCCTGAAACGCGCAAGCGCTTCCGCCATTTCGTCAACAGCGATCAGGCCGATAACACGGTGACGTTCGTCGAGGAGCGCGGGCAGATTCGTCCGGCGACGCCGGTCGAACGGCAAGCGAAGCAGTTCCCGATACCTGTTGTCGCCGAACCCGCCTGATCGTTCATCCACCCGACGTGAGGAACCCAGCATGAGCAACAATCAGACTCCACAATCCTGGACGCCCGTGTGCGCGCTCGACGACATCGTCCCGAATACGGGCGTCTGCGCGCTGGTCAACGGCGAACAGGTCGCGGTATTTCACGTCGCGGACGGCGAGGGCGGCGTGTTCGCGATCCACAATTTCGATCCGGGTTCGCGCGCCGCGGTGCTCTCGCGCGGCCTGATCGGCAGCCTCGGCGAACGCATCGTGGTCGCCTCGCCGATCTACAAGCATCACTTCGATCTGCGCACCGGCGAGTGCCTGGAAGCGCCCGAGAATTCCGTCAGCGCATACCCCGTGCGCGTGCAGAGCGGCACGGTGTGGGTCGCGGCATGAAACGTGAAGTCGACGTGCAGACTTCGGGAGGCGCATCGCTCAGCGCGCCTTCCCGCCCGCGCCTCGTCGTGATCGGCAACGGCATGGCGGGCATGCGCACCGTCGAGGAATTGCTGAAGCTCGCGCCGGATCTTTACGACATCACCGTATTCGGCGCGGAGCCGTACGGCAACTACAACCGCATCCTGCTTTCGCCGGTGCTGGCCGGCGAGAAGACGGTCGACGACATCATCCTCAATACGCGCGACTGGTATGCGCAGAACGGTATCCGGCTGCATGCCGGCGATCCAGTGATTGCGATTGACCGCAGACGCCGCATCGTGCGTTCGCAAAGCGGCGTCGAGGTGGGCTATGACCGGCTGTTGCTCGCGACCGGCTCGAAGCCTTTCCTGATTCCCGTGCCGGGCCACGACCTGCCGGGCGTGATCGCGTTTCGCGATATCCAGGATGTCGAAACGATGCTCACCGCGGCGCGCAGTCATCGCCACGCCGTGGTGATCGGCGGTGGACTGCTCGGGTTGGAGGCGGCGAACGGACTCATGCGCCAGGGCATGTCGGTCACGGTCGTGCATGTCATGGACAGCCTGATGGAGCGTCAGCTCGACAGGAGCGCGTCGGCCTTGTTGCAGCAGGCGCTGGAACGCAAGGGCTTGCGTTTCCTGCTGCGGGCTAACACCGCGGAAATCGTCGGACCGGAGCGCGTCACCGCCGTGCGTTTCGACGACGGCACGGAGATTCCCGCAGACCTCGTCGTGATGACGGCCGGCGTGCGCCCGAACATCGACCTCGCGAAACAGGCGGGTCTGCACTGCGAGCGCGCGATCGTCGTCGACGACACCCTGCAGACCTACGATCCGCGTGTCTACGCCGTCGGCGAATGCGTGCAGCATCGCACGGCGACCTTCGGCCTCGTCGCGCCGATCTGGGATCAGGCGCGCGTTTGCGGCGCACATCTCGCCGGCGCGGGCCACCGCCGTTACGTGCAGCGCGCGACCGCGACCAAGCTGAAAGTGACCGGCGTCGAACTGTATTCGGCCGGCGACTTCATCGGCGGCCCGGATTCCGAGGACCTCGTGCTGCGCGATCCGCGACGCGGCGTCTACAAGCGCCTCGTGATCGAGGACAACCGGGTGGTCGGCGCCGTGCTCTATGGCGACGTCAAGGAAGGCGCGTGGTATTTCGAGCTGATCCAGAACCGGACCGACATTTCATCGCTGCGCAGCCAGTTGCTGTTCGGCAAAGCCCTCTGCGAGACGCAGCCCGCCTGAACCGGAACGCAACGTGAGTTTTCCCATCGCTATTTCCAGCGCGTCCGATGGCAGCCGCGACGCTGTCAGGACCACTTGTCCCTACTGCGGCGTAGGCTGTGGCGTACGCGCGACCCCGCGCCCGGACGGCCCGCCCGAGATTGCCGGCGACGAACGCCATCCGGCAAACGCCGGCCGCCTGTGCGTGAAGGGCTCGGCGCTCGGCGAGACGGTCGGACTCGACGGACGCCTGCTGCAGCCGAAACTGCGCGAGCCCGGCGGCGGCGCATTGCGCGCCGTGTCGTGGAGCGATGCGCTCGACACGGTCGCCGGCGGCTTGCGCCGCATCATCGATCGGCACGGCCCGGAGGCGGTCGCGCTCTACGTCTCGGGACAACTGCTGACGGAGGACTACTACGTCGCCAACAAGCTGGTGAAGGGGTACATCGGCAGCGCGAACATCGACACCAATTCGCGCCTGTGCATGTCCTCGTCGGTGGCGGGGCACAAGCGTGCGTTCGGCGAGGACCTCGTGCCGGTGTGCTACGAAGACCTCGAACTCGCGGACCTGGTCGTGCTGGTCGGATCGAATACCGCGTGGTGCCATCCGATCCTGTTCCAGCGGATCGTCAAGATCAAGGAAACGCGACCCGATATGAAGGTCGTCGTGATCGACCCGCGCTATACCGCGACCTGCGAAATGGCCGACCTGCACCTGCCGCTGAAGGCGGGCACCGATGTCCGGCTGTTCAACGGGCTGCTCAGTTTTCTGGCGGAACACGACACGACGGATGCGGGCTTCGTCGATGCGCATACGACCGGCTACGCGCAGGCGCTCGATGCCGCTTCGACCGACGTGACGAACGGCTTCGACCTCGCGCAATGCGCGAAGGCCTGCAAGCTCGACCCGCACGATCTGCTCGAGTTCTATCGGCTTTTCGCGCGAACCGAGCGGGTGGTGACGGTCTATTCGCAAGGCGTGAACCAGTCGAGTTCCGGCACCGACAAGGTCAACAGCATCATCAATTGCCATCTGCTGACCGGCCGCATCGGCAAGCCGGGAATGGGCCCGTTTTCGTTTACCGGCCAGCCGAACGCGATGGGCGGGCGTGAAGTGGGCGGCCTCGCGAACATGCTGGCGGCTCATCTGGAACTCGACAATCCGCGTCATCGAGAACTCGTGCGGACGTTCTGGGATTCGCCCGCCATCGCGCAGCGGCCGGGACTCAAGGCGGTCGAACTGTTCGAGGCGATCGAGCGCGGCCAGATCAAGGCCGTCTGGATCATGGGCACGAACCCGGTCGTGAGCCTGCCCGACGGCGATCAGGCGAAGCGCGCGCTGGCGCGCTGCGAACTCGTCGTCAGCTCCGACATCGTCGAGAACACGGACACCAATGCGTTCGCTCACGTCCTGCTGCCGGCGCTCGGCTGGGGCGAGAAGGACGGCACCGTCACCAACTCCGAGCGCAGGATCTCGCGCCAGCGCGCGTTCCTGCCGCCGCCGGGCGAAGCGCGCGCCGACTGGCGCATCATCTGCGACGTCGCTCAGCGCATGGGGTATGCCGGCTTCGATTTCTCGGATGCGCATGAGATCTTCGACGAGCATGCGCGGCTGAGCGCCTATCGGAACGACCCCGGCAACGGTGGCGCGACCGCTGACAGCCATGAGGCCGCACGCGAAACACAAACCGACGGTAACGTGCCGCGCGTGTTCAATCTGGGCGGGCTCGTCGCGCTCGGCCGCGAGCGTTACGATGCGCTGCAGCCGATCCAGTGGCCGGTGCCGGCGGCGAGCGGCGCGGCGCCGCACGGCACCGCGCGTCTGTTCGGTGATCGCCGCTATGCCCACGCGGACGGCAAGGCGCGTTTCGTCGCGACGCCGCCGCGCGATCCGATCCACGCGCCGGACGACGACTATCCGCTGACGCTGAATACCGGCCGGGTGCGCGACCAATGGCACACGATGACCCGCACCGGCAAGTCGGAGAAACTCGCCGGTCACGTAACGGAAGCCTTCGTCGATCTGCATCCGCAGGACGCGCTGTCGTGCGGCGTGCGCGAAGGCGAACTCGCGCGCGTGTCGAGCCGCTGGGGCACGATGGTCGCGCGCGTGCAGCATGGTGGCGGCATGTCGCGCGGCAGCGTGTTCGTGCCGATCCACTGGAACGATCAGGTCGCGTCCGACGCGCGCATCGGCGCGGTGGTGAATCCCGTGGTCGATCCGGTTTCCGGGGAGCCTGAGTTCAAACACACGCCGGTGCGCGTCGACAGGTTCGACGTCGCCTGGCACGGCTTCTCGCTGAGCCGTCGCGCCCCGGTGCTGGATGACGTGACGTACTGGACGCGCGTCCACGGCGCGCAGTTCGTGCGCTATGAACTCGCGGGGCGCAAGCCGCTCGCCGATCACGGCGGCTGGGCGCAAGCGCTGTTCGGTATCGACGATCCGCACGCCGACTGGCTCGAGTACGAGGACCGCACGGCGGGCGTCTATCGCGCCGTGCACCTGGTGGACGAGCGTATCGAGAGTTGCATCTTTGTCTCGGCGCGTCCGCAATCGCAGTTGCCGTCGCGTACGTGGCTCGCGGGCCTGTTCGCCAAGGACAGGCTCGATGAAGCGGATCGTGCGGGTCTGCTGGCAGGACAGCCGATCGGCAAGGGCGCCGATACGGGGCCGACGGTCTGCTCGTGTTTCGGTGTCGGACGCAACACGATCTGCGCGGCGATCCGCGAACAAGGGCTCAAGACCGCGGCGGAGATTACCGCATGCCTCAAGGCCGGTGGTAACTGCGGGTCGTGCGTTCCTGAACTGAAGAAGCTGCTGGTCGACACCGAGCTTGCACGGTTGAGCACCGTCTGATCATGATGAAGAGACTCAAAACCCTGATGGCCGCGATCAAACCCGGCAATAATTTTCCGGGTCGCCATGACGACGGCGAACTCACGCCCGCAGGCTCAGGGAGTATCGGCGAGCCACACCTGCGGCATACGGCGAGCCTGCGCTCCTCACAGCCGGGCGAACGCGGGCGGCATGAACGCGCACGGCGCCGCACCCGCAACCCTGGTGCGAACATGGGGCAGTCGCACGCCGAGACGCCCTGTTCGCATCGTCATCGATTGCGCTGAAACGAGGCCTGTACCGGCGCGCGGCACGTTGCGAACAACTGTGCGATTAACGCCGCAGTTCCGACATGATCTTTTCGGCGAGAAAGTCGCATGGCGGCCGCTTCGATTTGGCACTCCGCGCAAGTATGAGCTCCAGCGCGGCGATCTCGGGCAAGCCGTGCGCGTGGCCGAGCAAGGTCAGATGAGCAGGCACCGCGCATTGCGCGAGCGGCGCCACTGCGAGTCCGGCCTCGACCATGCTGAGCAGGCCGAGCAGGCTCGGGCTCTCGTAGGAGGTCCGATAGGTGATCCTGGCCCGCTCCAGACTGCGGATCGCGTTTTCGCGGGCGACGCTACCCGGCAGGAACACGGCAATCGGCAGCGGCCGTTCGCGCCAGATGTCATGCGAACTCGGCGCCGCGGCCCAGACCATCGGTTCGTGCCGGATGAACTCGCCCGATAGGCCCTTCACGCGTGTCCCGCAGACCAGGTCGACCGAGCCGTCCTTCACCATCGGCGCGAGCGCCACGCTCGGCAGTCCGACGACCTGAATCTCGACCTTCGGATATTGGGCAGAAAATTTCTTGAGAATCGACGGCAACAGTGACGACGCGTAGTCGTCCGGCACACCGATGACGACCCGGCCGGTGACGTCGGGCCGGACCACCGCCGCCCATGCTTCATCGCGCAGCGCGAGCATGCGCCGCGCGAACGTCAGCAGGACCTCGCCGTCTTGCGTGGGGATCACGCTTCTCGGCTTGCGCACGAAAAGCGGCTTGCCGAGCGCGGTTTCGAGCGTCTTGATCTGCATGCTCACCGCCGATTGCGAGCGATGCACGACGTCCGCCGCACGACTGATGTTCCCCGTGTCGGCGACGGCGACGATCATTGTCAGAACGTCCAGATCGAGTGCTTTCATTGGTATCAGATAAATCGATAGATGCCATCAATATTACGCGATTTTCTTAGGTTATTGCGTCGTGCATAGTGCTGTAAAAGGAGCCCATGCATGAACGCGCGAACCGACCCCTCAATACTTGCTGTCCCGGAGTTGTGCTTTGCCACCGTCCCCTCCGGCATTTGCGTGCCCTATGTGGTCAGCGGTTCGGGAGCGCCACTGGTGTTCGTGCATGGATCGCTTTGCGATTACCGCTACTGGAGCGGTCAAACGGATTTTCTCTCGAAGCATTTTCTCTGCGTTTCGGTCAGTCTCAGCCATTACTGGCCGGCTTCCGATGCATGCATTCAAGGGGAATTCGGCTGGAAGACGCACGTCGCGGAGCTTGCCGAGTTCATTGCCGCAATGAACCTCGGACCGGTTCATCTGGTCGGGCACTCGCGGGGTGGCTGCGTCGCCTTCCACGTGGCGCGCGAGTATCCGCGATTGGTTAAAACGCTGACGCTTGCTGATCCGGGCGGCCCGTTGCAAATCGATCGGGCGCCGGAAGCAGCGCTGCCGCCCGCGACCAATGTGCTTCGCGCCAAGGTTGCCGATCTGATCGAGAGCGGTGCGATCGATGCGGGACTGGAACTATTCGTCGACTCGGTGAGCATGCCCGGCTTCTGGCGCAAGAGTCCCGCGAGCTTTCGCACCATGGCGATCGACAACGCCGTCACGTTGCCGAAGCAGTTTAGAGATCCTTTGCCCGCGTACTCACATGACGCGGCGCGTGACGTGAAGTGCAGGACGTTGCTGATCGAGGGCGAAAAGAGCCCTCGCATGTTTCGCAACAACGTTGAAAAGCTCGCGGATTGGATCGATTACGCGGACAAACAAACCATTGCCGGCGCGTCGCATGGAATGAACGTCGCGAAACCAGCGGTATTCAACCGGCTCGTCCACGCCTTCGTGAGTGCCTGATAGTACAGGTTAGTACCGGTTAGCGCCGGTTGGTCCCGATCGCGCGACGACGCGCAGGACAATCAGAAAGAAGATCAGCCATGGACCATTTTCTGCGCGCCAGCCTCGCGCGCGAGTTGCATGCGCGGCCGTTTCTCAGGATCGGCGGATCAGTGGCGCTTACCCACTTTGCCATCTATGCCGACGGCGACCCTTCCGTTCACGAAGCACTGCTTCGATCGCTGTGCAGACTGACCGGCCTCGCGATTCCCGCCGAGGGAACGACGCATTACTCGGCACGGTGGAATGACGAGAAGCAATTGAAATGGGAGAGGCACACCGAATTCTCCACCTTCACGTTCGTCGCGCAACGCCATGACGCGGACTACTTTTCCGATCTGGCGGAGGAACATGTCCCCTCTGAATGGTTTCACGGTTTTGAAGGCAAGCGGTTCGTCGCTGCCCGGATGGAACTCGTGTCGGGCGATGCAGCCGGTGCGGCGCGTCAGAGCGTGCGTCAGTGGATCGACGGCGCCATTCTGGTGGGCAGCACGGTGCTGGGCGGCGGACAGGTTTACTGCGACTGGACCATCCGGTCCGACGGCTTCTCGCGATTTCTCGTGATCGACGATGGCTTCCGGGAAGAGCAGGGCGGACGTCTCCTGCAGCGCCTCTACGAGATCGAGACATACAGGATGATGGCCCTGCTGGCGCTGCCGGTCGCCCGCGAACTGGGCAGAAGTCTCGACGAATTGCAGTCGGCGCTTCAGCCGTTGATGCACAGCATGGACACGAGCCAGGGGCGCCGCAACGATGCCGAACTGCTGGTGCGTCTCACGCATCTTGCCGTGCGCATCGAGTCACTGGCGGGGTCGAGCGGGCGCTTCAGCGCGTCGCGTGCTTACGAAAAACTCGTGCTTGCGCGCATTCACGAGCTGCGCGAAGAACGCATTGAAGGGACGCCGACGATCGCCGAATTCATGGAGCGGCGCTTCGCTCCGGCGATGGAGACGTGCAAGACGGTCTGGGCGCGCCACGAGCAATTCGCTGGACGGGTGGCGAGAGCCGTCGATCTGCTGCGCACGCGCGTCAACCTCGCGCAGGAAGAGGACACGACCCGCTTACTGGAAGGCATGAATCAGACCGCGCGCAGCCAGTTGAGGCTGCAACACGCGGTCGAGGGTCTGTCCGTGGCCGCGATCTCCTATTACGTTCTCTCGCTGGCGTCGGCCGGGTTCAAGGCGCTTCATACACTGCATTTCCCTCTCGATCCGGAACTGGCGGAAGGATTGTTGATTGCCCCCGTCGTCTTGCTGGTCATGATCGCGATCCGGCGCAGCAAGGGAAGGCACACGGTGCGCAAGCCGGAATTGCCGACATCGGTATGAAAACCGCATCTGCAACGTGAGCCCGAAAGCGGAACTGAGCGCGTCATGGAACTCACCGATTCAGCTCCTCGAGTCGAACGCCGTTGGTCCTGGGTCCGAACACGCCGATCGCCACGGCAACGACCAGCATGCAGCCGGTGATGCCGGTGAACACACCCGCAACGCCGAAATCGCGTAACAGGAAGGCGATGAAGAACCCCGACATCATCGCCCCGATGCGGCTGACCGAATACACGATACCGCTCGCACGGCAGCGCACCGCGGTCGGAAAGAGTTCCGCCTGGTACGCGTGGAAGGATACGGAAATGGTCTGCCCGGCGAGACTGATCAGCACGCCGAGAATGATGAGCGGCACGGCTTCCTTCACTTGCCCGAATGCCAGGCCGCAAACGATCACCGCAAGCGCCCCGCCGACGATCAGCCATTTGCGCTGGATCCTGTCGGCGTAGAGCATCGCGAGCATCGGGCCCGCCGGCATCGCGAACGCGATGATGAACGAATACAGCAGGCTCTTCGTCACGGTGATGCCCTGGCCGATCAGAAGCGTCGGCACCCAGTTGGCGAAGCCGTAATAGCCGATCGCCTGGCACAAGTTGAAGATGATCAGCATGATGAAGCGCGAGCGGTACGGCGGCTGCAACAGCTCCGCAAACGACGCGCGCCGATGCGCGGGCTGCTCGATCACCGGTAGCGGAGGCGGCAGCGGCTGGCCTGTCTCGCGCGTGACGATCGCCTCGATCTTCGCGACGACCCGCTCGCCCTTCTCAACGTGGCCGTGCGTCGCGAGCCAGCGCGGGCTTTCCGGCACGGCGCGGCGGATGAACCACACGAGCACCGCGCCGATCGATCCCGCGAGCACCACGACACGCCATCCGTCGATGCCGAACACCGTCGTCGGCACGAGCCAGTACGAGAGGATCGCCGCGACCGGCGCGGCCGCGAACATCACCATCTGGTTGAACGCCATCGCGCGGCCGCGCATGTGTTGCGGGACCAGTTCGGTGACGTAGCTGTCGATCGTGATGATCTCCACACCCACGCCGATGCCCGTGATGAAGCGCCACAGGATCACGCCTTCGGGCGTCGTCTGGAAGGCCATGATCGCGGAGCCGACCGAGTACCACAGCAGCGAAAAGGTGAACACGGCGCGGCGCCCGTAGCGGTCCGGCAGCCAGCCGAACCCGAAGGTGCCGACGAAGAGCCCCGCGAACGTCGCGGCGATGAAGCCGGCGATGCCGGTGAAGCCGAAGAACGCGCTCGTCGTGGTCTTGAGCAGACCGCTCTTCGCCATGCCCGGCGCGATATAGCCGGTGAAGATCAGGTCGTAGACCTCGAAGAAGCCGCCGAGCGAAATGAGGAACACGAGCATCCAGAGATGCCGCGTGATGGGCAGTCGATCCATGCGCGCGGAGATTTCCGCGCCGGGGTCGATGCCGATGCGAACGTTCGGCGACGCAAGCGGGGGGCTGCCCGCGGTGACGGTCTGCTGCATGTTTGTCTCCTGCTTTGTGCACCGGCGGCATTCTTTTGTGTGCACGCTTGCCGGTATGAAGGTGATGGGCCGCACGCTGCTCGCGCACGGCCCAAGCGATCTGCCGTTTAGTCCGCTCCGTGATTCGATGCGCGTTCAGCGCGCAAGCTCATGCGCTCACCCGGCTCTTCAGACGCGACAGCACTTCCTGCGTGTGCTCGCCGACGCGCGCGAGCGCCTGGCGCACGCCCGGACGCCGGCCGCCCATCGTCAGCGGCAGGAGCACGACTTCGGTCACGCCGCCGTCGTCGGTTTCCATCGGCACGAGGCCGCCGCTCGCCTTCAGATGCGGGTCGTCGAGCAGTTGCTCGGGGCGCACGATCGGCGCATACGGAATGCCGGCCGCTTCGAGCTTCGGCGACAGTTCTTCAACGCGATGATCCTTGAGAATGACGCCGAGAACGTCGAGCAACTCGGGGCGGATCGCGACGCGCAACGCATTGGTCGCGAAGCGCGGCTCGGCTGGCAGATCCGGGCGGCCGAGCACCTCGCACAGCGTGATGAACTGCTTGTCGCTCACCGCGCCGATGAAAAGCTGCTCGCCGTCCGCCAGCGTGAACACGTCGTAGACGCTCCACGCCGACACGCGCGCAGGCATTGGCGGCGGCGGCTCGCGGGTCATCGCGTATTGCTGCATGTGCTGCGCGCAGAGGAACACGCAGTTCTCGAAGAGTGCGCTCTGTACTTCCTGGCCTTGGCCGGTGCGTTCACGCTCGCGCAACGCGGCGAGCACGCCGATCGCGCCGAACATGCCGCCCATGATGTCGTTCACCGACGTCCCCGCGCGCAGCGGCCGACCGATCGGGCCCGTCATGTAGGAGAGGCCGCCCATCATCTGCACGACTTCATCGAGCGCGAGGCGCTTCTCGTACGGCCCTGGCAGAAAGCCCTTGTGCGACACGTAGATGAGGCCGGGGTATGGCTTCGACAGCGTGACGTAGTCGAGGCCCAGCTTTGTCATCAAACCGGGGCGGAAGTTTTCGAGCATCACGTCGCAGGTGCCGATCAGTTCCACCGCCGCTTCCTTGCCCTCCGGCGTGTTGATGTCGAGCACGACGCTCTTCTTGTTGCGGTTGAACGAGCGAAAGAAGCCGATCCCCAGACCCGGCAGCTTGCGGGTCTTGTCGCCGCCGGGCGGCTCGATCTTGATGACCTCGGCGCCGAGATCGGCGAGGATCATGCCGCACGTCGGCCCCATGACCATGTGCGTGAATTCGATGACGCGCACGCCGTCGAGGGGAAGTCGGGTGTCGTTGCTCATGATGTCCTCAAGCGTTGAGCGCAGCCGGAACCGCGAAGGTTTTGGGCAGTCCGGCGAGCCACAACGCGCCGTGAAGCGTTTCGCCTTCGAGCCATCGCGCGACCTTCGCGCGCAGTGCCAGCAAGGCGGGAATATCGATGCCGGTTTCGATGCCCATGTCGGCGAGCATGAACGCCAGGTCCTCGCTCGACGCGTTGCCGCTCGCGCCCGGCGCATGCGGACAACCGCCGATGCCGGCGAGCGTCGCATCGAAGCGTGCGACGCCGGTTTCGAGCGCCGCGTACACGTTGGCGAGCGCGAGGCCGCGCGTGTCGTGGAAGTGGCCGCACCAGAAGCGCTCGCCCGCAACCTTGCGGGCCTTCTCGAACAGATCGCGCACGGCGGCGGGTCCGGCGTAGCCGACCGTATCGGCGATGCTCACGCGATCCGCGCCTGCATCGAGCAAGGCCTGCATGCAGCGCAGCACCTCGGCCTGATCGACGCGGCCCTGGATCGTGCAGCCGAACGCCGTGCCGATGCCGCCTTCGATCAGCGTCTTCGAACCGGCGGCATCGCGTGCGGCCCGGATGCGCGCCACTTCGGCGACGACTTCATCGGGTGTCTTGCGCAGATTGGCGAGGCTGTGCTCGTGGCTCGCGGAGAGCGGCACGAGCAGCACGTCGGCTTCGCTATCGATGGCGCGCTCGGCGCCCTTGAGGTTCGGCACGAGCACCGAGACTACGAGGCCCGGCAGCGTCTTCGCGTAGGCGACGAGTTCAGCGGTGTCGGCGAGTTGCGGCAAAAGCCGCGCCGGCACGAACGAGCCGACTTCGATTTCGCGCTGGCCGGCGGCGTAGGCGTCGCCGATCCATTCGATCTTGTGTTTCGTGGGAAGCATCGTCTGGATGCTTTGCAGGCCGTCGCGCAGACCGACTTCGCGAATGACGACGTTCGTGGGGAACGAGGGCATTGAGTGCTGTCTCCGTTTGTCTCGTGCCGGTCGTCGGGTTGCCGGCGTTGTGCTAACTTTAGACATTCCAACGAAACCTTAAAGCGGTATTTTGGAACGGTTGGCGTTCCAATCGGGAATGTCTGAGCGAGCGACCTGGAGACTGCGAATGCGCGACATCGACCTCAAGACGCTGCGGCTTTTCGTGGCCGTGTGCGATCACCGCAATATCGCGCGGGCGGCGGACGAGGCGCACATCGAGCCGTCCGCGATCAGCAAGCGCATCGCGCAACTTGAGAGCGAACTGGGCGTGCCGCTGCTGTCGCGCTCGCGGCGCGGCGTCCAGCCAACGGCGGCGGGCATCGCCTTGCTCGAACACGCGCGCAACGTGCTCTTCACGATGGAGCGCATCGCAAGCGACGTCGCCGCATTCGGCGGCGGGTTGAAAGGACGCGTGAGCGTGTGCGCGTCGGCCTCCGCGATCGCGGAGGCGCTGCTCGACGACATCGCTTCATTCATGCGCGAACCCGAGTATCAGAACATCCGGGTCGATGTCGAGGAACGACTGTCGTCCGATCTCGTGCGGCAGTTACGCGAAGGCGCGGCGAGCATCGGCGTGTGCTGGGATAACGTCGACCTGCAAGGGCTTCAGCATCGTCCGTATCGGCAGGACCGGCTCGCGCTCGCGGTCCATCGCGATCATCCGCTCGCTGGCGAGGCGTCGCTGCGCTTCGATCAGACCTTGCAGTACGAGCATGTCGGATTGCTGCCGTCGACGGCCGTTCATACGATGCTGCAGCGCGCGGCGGCGAGCGCGGGCACGACCGTGTCCTACCGGGTGATCGTATCGAGCTTCGATGCGGCGTTTCGCGTGGTCGCGGCCGGGCTCGGGATCAGCGTCGTGCCGGTGGAGGTGGCCGAGACGTATCGGCCGGCGCTTGGAATCAGGATCATTCCTCTCACCGATGCCTGGGCACATCGCCGTTTCGTCGTGTGCTTCAAGAGTTTCGATGCGTTGCAGCCGGCCGCACAGCGCATGGTTGACTATCTGGTGAGCCGGGTCGAACGTCCGTCGACGGTGAAGTCCTGAGAGCCGCGACGATTGCGGTTCGAGATCGCATCGTGATGCCACGGCCCGTGCGCTGTAAATGAAACGATGTTGGAACGATGTTGCTCAGACGATCTCAAGCGCCAGCGCCGTGGCCTCGCCGCCACCGATGCACAGGCTCGCCACGCCGCGCCTCGCGCCGCGCTGGCGAAGCGCGCCCAGCAGCGTCACGATGAGGCGCGCGCCCGTTGCGCCGATCGGATGACCCAGCGCGCAGGCGCCGCCATGCACGTTCACGCGCTCGTGCGGCAGCGACAGTTCACGCATCGCGGCCATGACGACCACGGCGAATGCCTCGTTGATTTCCCACAGGTCCACGTCGCCCACCTGCCAGCCCACCTTGGCGAGCAACTTCTGGATCGCGCCCACGGGCGCAGTGGTGAACCAGGCCGGCTCCTGTGACTGTGTGGCGTGCCCACGGATGAGCGCCAGCGGTGCCAAACCACGCGCGCGCGCGGTGGACTGGCGCATCAGCACCAGGGCCGCCGCCCCATCCGCGATCGAACTGGAGTTCGCCGCCGTGACCGTGCCGTCCCTGGCGAAGGCGGGCTTGAGGGTGGGGATCTTGTCCAGTTGCGCCTTCGCTGGCGCCTCGTCGTCATCGATGCGTTTCTCGCCGCAGCGACCCGGCACGGTCACGGGCGTGATTTCCCAGCGGAACAGGCCGTCGCGCTGCGCCTGCTGCGCGCGCAGCGTGGAGGTGGAAGCATAGACGTCCTGCTCCTCACGCGTGAAACCGAAACGGCGCGCGCAGTCCTCGGCGAAGGTGCCCATCAGGCGGCCGTCGGAGGCGGCGCCGTAGTGATCCTCCAGGCCGTCGAAGAACATGTGGTCCAGCATCTGGCCGTGCCCCAGGCGCTGGCCCGAGCGGGCCTTGGGCAGCAGGTAGGGCGCGTTGCTCATGGATTCCATGCCGCCGGCCACGATCAGTTGTTGACTCCCTCCCAGCAGCAGGTCGTGCGCCAGCATGGTTGCCTTCATCCCCGAGCCGCAGACCTTGTTGATCGTGGTGCAGCCCGCCGAGACCGGCAAGCCCGCCGCCAGCGCCGCTTGACGGGCGGGCGCCTGGCCGAGGCCGGCGGGCAGCACGCAGCCCATGAGCACCTCGTCCACGGCCTCCGGCTGGAGCCCGGCCCGATGCACGGCGGCACGGATGGCGTTGGCGCCCAGTTGGGGCGCTGTCAGCGAGGCGAAGTTGCCCTGGAAACCACCCAGCGGCGTGCGGGTGGCGGCGACGATGACGACGGGATCATGGGAAGTCGAAAAGGCAGGCATGCGAGTCTCCATCCGCCGCTCGATGGCGGCGTTGCAAGGGGTGAGGAAAGTTTGGTGGTCGATGAATCAACTGACCCAATCCGGATTCGGCGAGTCGGGTTAACTGGAGCCGACCGAAGCCAACGAAAGCCAACGGAAGCAAGGCGGCAGCAGCAATCGCCATGCGTACGCCAGAGGCTGAATTCATCTGGCCGCCATGCGAATGGCGCCGTCAAGGCGAATCACCTCGCCGTTGAGGTAGGTGTTGTCGAGGATGTGCAGCACAAGGCCCGCAAACTCATCCGGCCGTCCAAGGCGCGCGGGAAAGGGGACCATCTTGCCGAGGGCGTCTTGTACCTCCGTGGGCATGCCTTTGAGCATCGGCGTCCCCATGATGCCGGGCGCGATGGTGACCACCCGAATGCCATGGCGGGCCAATTCGCGCGCGATAGGCAGCGTCATCGCCACGACGCCGCCTTTGGAGGCGGCGTAGCCCGCTTGCCCGATCTGACCATCGAAGGCCGCGACTGAAGCGGTATTGATGATGACCCCGCGCTCGCCATCGGTCTCCGGCATGTTCCCGGCCATGCAGGCCGCGGCCAGCCGCACCATGTTGAAGGCGCCGATCAGGTTGATCTGAACGGTGCGCGCGAAACTTTCTAGCGCGTGCGGGCCTTCACGTCCGAGCACTTTCTCGGCGGGTGCGACGCCTGCGCAATTGATCAGGCCATGCAGCGTGCCGAAGGTGTCGCGGAATGCGGCCAACGCACTCTCCGCGCTGGCTGCGTCGGATATGTCGGCCTTGGCGAAGCAAGCATGGCTGCCCAGTTCCGCCGCCAGGGCGGTCCCGGCGTCGTGGTTCAGGTCCACGAGCAGCACGCGGGCGCCGCCCGCCACCAGACGGCGCGCCGTGGCGGCGCCGAGCCCTGAGCCGCCGCCTGTGACGACGAAACCTTTATGTTGAATCCGCACTTCTGTCTCCCGGGAGTGAGCACACGTTCGCGACGATCTACTGGCTGGTGATGCTAAGCGTCAGGCGAGAGTAAGCCCATGCCCATGGACCTCTTCATGCATGAGCCTTTCGGACATGTCGTGGGATTCGATTGCCGCGATGCTCGTCGGCCGATGACTGGTGGCGCCCAGTCGTGGCAGGTTTCGCTGGCGCCCGGCAGCGATTAACATCAGTGCACTTCTGTGGGTGGAACCTGACCATGAATGACGCTCAAGACAAGGGCACAACGTCTATCGGCCTGGTGCGTGAAGCGATTCTGGTCGCCACGCAACGTAATCTGGATGTGCCGGCCGCACTGCAGCACGCCGGCATCGCGGCGGAATTGTTGAATGCCCCGAGAGCCCGCGTGCCCGCGTTAGCTTTTTCGCGCCTATGGGCGGCGCTGGCCGAATTGATGGACGACGAGTTTTTCGGTCTGGACAGCCATCCATTGCGCCGGGGCAGTTACGCGCTGATGTGCCACGCGGTTCTGCATGCCGAGAACCTGGAACACGCGTTGCGTCGCATGCTGAAGTTTCTGCGTGCGGTTCTCGACGACATTCATGGGGAGCTACGCTGCGAGGGCGAGCATGCATTGATCATCCTGCATGACGACGGCCTGACGCGCCGCCTGTTTGCCTACGGTACGTGGTTCATCCTCGTGCACGGGCTTGCGTGTTGGCTGGCACGCAGACGGATTCCGCTGATCGAGATGAGGTTTCGCGCTTGTGCGCCAATCGATGACAGCGACTACCGCATGCGCTTCTGCGAGGACGTGACATTCTCCGCCGACGAAACCCTGATCCGGTTCGATCGCAGTTTCCTCGATCTCAAACTGTCCGGGACGGAAACGAGCCTGCATGCGTTCCTGCAGAACGCGCCGGCCAATATCCTGGTTAAATATCGCAACGAATCCAGCACGACTGCCGTGGTAAGGCGCCGTTTGCGAAACCAGGTCCCTGACGAGTGGCCCGACCTCGACGCGCTATCGCAGTTGCTGAATCTGTCCTCGGCCACGCTGCAACGCCGCCTGCTGGCCGAAGGCACGAGCTACCGGCAACTGAAAGACGAATTGCGCCGCGACATCGCCATCGAGCTGTTTTCCAGCAGTTCTCTCACGGTCGCCGAAGTCGCCGCGCGCACTGGATTTCAGGAAACCAGTGCATTTCACCGGGCTTTCAGGAAGTGGACCGGGGCCAGCCCCGGAATGTATCGCCACGGCAGGGCGGCTTCCTCTGATTAGCGCGGCATGTCCAGAGACCTCATTCAAGCTGAAGTGCGCGGACATGGATCGCGAGACCAACCAGGCTGACACTGCGGTTGCAACGGTGCCAACGGTCCAGCCAACAACGACTTATTGCTGAGGATTCAGCGGTTGCCGCTGCGAAGAACGCGACATAACGAGCGTCACGCACGGAGACAACATGACTCTTATCAGCACGACTTCCACCAGTTCGGCAGGCCTGGTACATAAAGGCGCACACAGCGTTGGCCCGAGGGCTTTCGTTCGTTCCCGTCTCATTCCGGCTGCGGCTTGCCTGGTACTCGCGTCCTGTGGCGGTAACGACCTGGCAACCGGGGAGTCGGCAACGACTGCCGAAGCCGCCTGCAACGCGCTTCTGAACAAGCAGTTTGAAGGAGCCACGATCACGAAGGCCGCCCTGGTTCCCGCGGCCGGCTCCGTGCCCGAAGCCTGCGTTGTTCGCGGTGAACTGCCCAAGGAACTCGCCTTCGAAGTCCGAATGCCTACGACATGGAACAACCGTGTGCTTTTCATGGGCGGCGGCGGTTTCGACGGCATCATCTACGAGACGGCATATAGCCCCGGCGTCGCTGAGAAGGGCTACGCCACCATCGCGACGAACCACGGGCACGATGCGGCGAAACATCCCCAAGGCTCCTTCGCGCTCGACGCGCAGATGTTGGAGGACTATGCCTACGCTGCCGTGCCAAAAGTGCTCGCCTCCGCCAAGGCAATTCTGCACAAGCGCTATGGCGGTTCTCTCGACAACACCAGGTTCGTCTATGAGGGATGCTCGGGCGGCGGGCGGCAGGCTTTGATTCAGGCTCAACGCCACCCCGATCTGTTCGACGGCATCATCGCCAGAGCCCCTGCAAATGCGTACACAGGTCAATTTCTCTGGTACCAAAAGATCCTCAGGCAGCTTGCAAAGCCGGGCGCCGCCTTGAGCGTCGGCAAGGTGCGGACTATCGCCAACTTCATGCAATCCCGGTGCGACGAACTGGATGGACTGAAGGACAACATCATCAGCAGGCCGGAGGCCTGCAAGGTCGACCTGACGGCACTGAGGTGCAATGCCGCCGACTCGGACGCTTGTCTCACCGACGCGCAACTCGAGTCCGCCAGAACGTTGTACGAGCCGACAAGCGTCGCGGGCGGGCGATACACGTGGCCCGCTTTCCCCCAAGGAGGCGGGGAGACCGCTGACGACGCTTCATGGCAAGCCGTGGGCGGAACCACCTATCAGATCCTGGGTGGGGACTACATGCGGTATTTCGTTGCGCAGGATCCTTCGGTCGATCCACTGCTCGTGGAGCCCCAGGCATACGCCACGCGGCTCGACTATCTCGCGAACCTGATCGATGCGGTCAACCCCGATCTCGGCGGCTTCAGGGCTCGCAACGGAAAACTGATGCTCTTTCACGGAACGACGGACTGGCTGATCACCCTGAATAACACCACCGACTACTACAACAAGCTCGTTGTTTCGGCGGGCGGGCAATCCGCGGCGGATCAGTTCGTCGAGTACTACGTGCTTCCGGGGAATGATCATTGTGCCGCCACGCCCAACGGTGGCCGTGGACCCGACATGGTCGATCTCGTGAATCCGATGTTCGAGTGGATCGAGAAGGGGGTCAAGCCATCCAGCCGCAAGATCGTCGCCACGCGCAGCGTCGATCCCGGGAAAGGAATGGAGCGGCCGCTCTGCAGGTATCCGCGGTACCCGGCGTACAACGGGTCCGGCGACCCGAACGCAGCGTCCAGTTTTACGTGCGTATCGCCGGATTAGCAGCCAGGTCGCCGCAGGCGGTCGCAACGACGGCCATGTCCATTCGTCACGGGTGAACGCCGGCAACGCCGGTGTTCGGCGACCTCATTCAGATTGAAGTTGATGGACATGGACTGCCAGCCGCGTCCATCTCACACTGATTACAGCCGGGTACCAACGGCCGATCCGAGCCGCGACAAGGCCGCTCATCGAGGGCGCCGTTGGAGCCCGCGTGGACTTCATCCACGACATTAAACCGAAGGAGACGACATGAACCAGATAGACGCGCACTCACTCGCGGGTCAGGCCAGATTCAATGGCTTTCATACCCTTGTCCTGTTCTGGTGTGTGTTGATGCTGATACTCGACGGCTACGATCTTGCCGTCGTGGGTGCGGCACTGCCGTCGATCATGAAGGACATGCGCATCGACGCGACCAGCGCCGGCGTCATGGCCGGCTCGACGCTTTTCGGCGTCATGCTCGGGGCCATTTTCCTTGGCACGCTGGCTGACCGTTTCGGTCGACCCATGATGATGTGCGTGTGCGTGGCCCTGTTCAGTCTTTTCACGGCGGCCGCCGGGTTGACGAGCGATCCCATCAGTTTCAGCGTCACGCGATTCATCGCCGGCCTGGGCATTGGCGGAGTCTTGCCGATCGTCACCGCGCAGATGGCGGAGTTCTCGCCTAACGCGCTGCGTACGCGCTTGGTGACGCTGGTGTTCGCGGGATATTCCATTGGCGGGATTCTGGTGGCGCTGACCGCAAAGCAGCTTATCGGCAGCTATGGCTGGCAATCCGTCTTTTTTGCCGCGGGCCTGCCAGTGCTGCTGATCCCGTTCATCATCAAAACGATGCCGCACTCGATGACCTTCCTGGTCAAAAGCGGCCGGCGCGACGAACTGCGTGCGGTGATGAAGCGGTTGGTGCCCGACTATCCGTTGAGCGGTCAGGAGCAGTTTGCAGAGTCTTCGTCGGACAAAAGCAAGGACGCTTCGGTGCGACGGCTCTTCCAGGATGGCCGCGGCTTCAGTACCACGATGATCTGGGTCGCGTTCATGACGGGCCTCTTCATGGTCTACGCGCTCAGTTCGTGGTTGACCAAGCTGATGGCCATGGCGGGATATAGCCTGGGTTCGGCTTTGAACTTCGTGATCGTCTTCAACGTCGGCGCGATTGCCGGCGCGATCTTCGGCGGTTGGCTCAGCGACAAGGTCAACATCAAGCGGGTGCTGATTGCGTTTTACATCGTCGGGGCGGTTGCGCTGTCACTGATGGGCTACACGAAGTCGACCGTGTCGTTGTTTGCCGTTGTGTTCGTCGTCGGCGCATCGACGCTCGGTACGCAATTGCTGGCCTACGCTTATGCGGGCGACTTCTATCCTCATGCGATCCGCTCTACCGGTGTCGGCTTTGCTTCCGGCGTGGGCCGGGTCGGCGCCATCGTGGCTCCGGTGCTCATTGGTTGGCTCGTCTCCTTGAAGCTGCCGCTCGAACAGAATTTCATGGCAATCGGCGTGGCTGGCCTCATCGGTGCGGCGGCGGTGACGCTGATCAATCAGACACGCGCCGACTCGCATCGCTCGAACAGCGTGCCTGTTGTCGCGGTTCAGGGTAGCGCGGGGCGCTGACGTTTCCGTCCTATGCCGCTTCATGGCCGGGATGCGTGCGAACAACGCGGCTCGTATGGGCTCTACCCTCGACAAACACGACATGGCTCAGTGCAGATCAACTTTCAATGCCGGCATCGAAATGGACCGTCTATCTCCTTCTCCCTTGAGCTCGCTTGCCGACGTGAACCGGGCCGTCGATTGGGCACTCGTCACGCGGCGCAGCGTCCGTGCTTTCCTGCCCACACCGGTTTCTCGCGGGCAAATCGAGTCCATCCTCGATGTTGCCCGTTTCAGCGCGACCGGCGTGAACATCCAGCCCTGGCATGTGCATGTCGTGACAGGCGCGACGAAGTCGCGCCTGTCTGCCGCCATCAACGAGATCAATGACGATCCTGCCCGCAGTTCCGATCTGGACGAGCCCTACGACTACTACCCGCGCGAATGGATCGCACCGTATGTGGATCGCCGGCGTGCGGTCGGTTGGAACCTGTATGGCCTGCTGGGCATCGAGAAGGGCGACAAGGAGCGGATGCATGTGCAGCACGGCCGCAATTACCGCTTCTTCGACGCACCCGTCGGCCTGTTCTTCACGGTCGACCGGGTCATGCGTGAAGGCAGTCTGCTGGACACGGGCATGTTCCTGCAAAGCGTCATGATTGCGGCCCGCGCGCGAGGCCTCGACACCTGCCCGCAGGCGGCTTTCAACAAGTTCCACCGTGTCATCGCCAACGAACTGTCCATTCCCGACAACCACATGTTGGTGTGCGGAATGAGCCTGGGTTATGCGGATCACAACTGCATCGAGAACTCTCTCGTCACGGAGCGCAGTCCGGTCGGCGATTTCACTACTTTCTACCAAGAATGAATGGAGACAAAGTCATGAGTGCAACGGCCTATTCTCGAGGACTCGAGAAGAACGCGGCAAACCACGTTCCATTGACGCCACTGACCTTCCTCGATCGAACCGCCGACGTCTATCCGGATCGAACCGCGATCGTTCATGGCGGCTTCCGGCAGACGTGGGCGAGAACCCGCGAGCGTTGCTATCGCCTCGCGTCGGCGCTCGTTCAGTTGGGGATCGAACCGGGCGATACGGTGTCGATCATCGCGCCGAACACGCCGGCCATGCTTGAGGCGCACTTCGGCGTGCCTCTCTCGGGGGCTGTGCTCAATGCCATCAATTGCCGCCTCGATGCCGACGGTGTTGCATTCATTCTGCGCCACGGAGAATGCAAGCTCCTGCTGGTGGACCGCGAACTGGCTCCGCTGGTCGAGAAAGCATTGCAGTCGGTTCCCAATCCACCGCGTGTGATCGACATCAACGATCATGAAGCGCCTGACGGCCCCGCCATCGGGGAAACTGATTATGAGTCGCTGCTGGCGAGCGGTGATCCGGCATTTGCGGGCCGCCGTCCGCTCGACGAGTGGACGCCCATTGCATTGAACTACACCTCAGGCACAACCGGCGATCCGAAAGGCGTCGTTCCGAGCCACCGCGGCACCTATCTGATGAGCCTGTTGCAGATGACGAACTGGCCGCTCCCGCGTGCGCCGATTTACCTGTGGACGCTTCCCATGTTCCACGCGAACGGCTGGTGCTTCACATGGGCGATTACTGCGGCGGCGGGAACGCACGTCTGTTTGCGCAAGGTGAATGCCGCGAATATTCTCACCGCCATCGCCGAGCACGGGGTCGATCATTTTTGTGCGGCGCCGATCGTGCTCTCAGGCATCGCGAGCATGCCTCAATCGGAACGGCAGCCGCTGCCGCGTCGGGTGCGCGTCCTTACCGCCGGCTCGCCGGCGCCGGCAGCGGTTCTGGAGGCCGTGGGCGCGATGGGATTCGACGTCGACCATGTCTTTGGAATTACCGAGATCTCCGGCACGCCCATCAGCTGTGCCTGGCACGACGAGTGGGATACGTTGTCGCCGGAGCAACAAGGGAAACTGAAAGCGCGGCAAGGGGTACGCGCGGCGGCGTTCGAGAAAATGTCGGTCGCCGATCTCGCGACGCTCGAACCGGTGCCCGCCGATAGCAAGTCATGCGGTGAGGTTCTGGTCCGCGGGAATACGGTGATGATGGGATACTTCAAGAATGCCGACGCAACGGCGAAAGCTTTCGCCGGCGGTTGGTTCCATACCGGCGATCTTGCCGTCGTTCATTCCGATGGCTATATCCAGATCACCGACCGCTCCAAGGACGTCATCATCTCGGGCGGAGAGAACATTTCGTCCGTCGAGGTGGAGGAGGTCATTTATCGCATGTCGGGCGTTCTGAACGCGGCCGTGGTCGCGCAGCCGGATGACAAATGGGGCGAGACGCCTTGTGCGTTTATCGAACTGAAGCCGGATGCCTCCCACATCACGGAGCAGGATGTCATCTTGTTCTGCAGGGAGCGACTGGCGCATTTCAAATGCCCGCGTCGCGTGATTTTCGGGGAATTGCCCAAGACCGCTACCGGGAAGATCCAGAAGTTTCGTCTGCGCGAGCAAGCGGGCAGCCGGGTAGCGATCACGAGGCTGGCGGGATGAAGCTGTGGGTCCGCTGAGCGCGCCATGCGCTGTAAAGTGCGACTACGGTCGGTCGAGTGCGGCCGTATTCGCGCGTATCGGTGCGGCGTATCGGTGCGCGCGCTGGTCATGATGTTCGAGAGGGAGGTAAAGCGTGCAAAGCTTCTCAGGAACAGCGTTCGATCTCGGCTCCTATGCGTTGGTCGATGAGCCGTTGCCAGAGCCCGAACACGGCCAACTGCGGATTCGCATCGAAGCAACGGCTCTTGGTTTCGTCGACGGGCTGATGATGCAAGGCCGCTATCAGATCAAGCCGCGCTTGCCTTACGTGCCGGGCGGAGAAATTGCCGGCGTGGTCGACGCCGTCGGTTCGGGCGTGACGGGGCAACTTGTCGGTGATCGCGTCGTCACGTGGCAGCTTGGCGGAGGCCTGGCGGAATACGTGGTGGTCGACGCCGCCGACGTGGACGTTGTCCCCGGCGAGCTGCCGATGCCCGTTGCCGCAGCCATGCTGGTGGACTATCAGACGGCACACTATGCGTTGTTCGATCAGGGACGGTTGACGGCCGCCGATACGTTGCTCGTGCTTGGCGCGGGTGGTGCGGTGTCGTCCGCCGCGATTCAGCTTGCCGTGCATGCCGGGGCGCGCGTGATCGCGGCGGCGTCGAGCGAGTTCAAGCGTCAAGCCGCATGCGAGCTGGGTGCAGTGGCTGCGATCGACTACAGCCTTCCGGATTGGCGGGAGGCGCTCAAGCGAGTCGCGCCGGAAGGCGTCGATGTCGTGCTCGACCCGGTCGGCGCAAACATGCTGGAGCCGGCGTTCCGCTCCCTGGCCAAAGGCGGCCGCTATCTCGTGATCGGGTTTGCGGGTGGCGCCATTCCGTCGCTTCCGGTCAATCTGGCGCTTCTCAAGAACGCGACCTTGCATGGCGTCGATATACGGTACTTCCTGGCCAACCGGCCGGAACAGGCGCGGCGTGTACGCACCGCGCTGTTCTCGATGGTTGCCCGCAGCCACCTTCGGCCGCCTGCGACCATCACTTTCGCTCTCGCAAATGCAAGAGACGCTGTGCTGGCAACATTCGACCGCGGCAGGCGCGGGAAAATCGTCGTGCTTCCCGGCGCGGCCGTCGGTGCGAGCGACGCTGGCTGACGCATGCCGCTCGATGCCGGGGGTTTGTTCACCGAGCGCCAGTGACCTGAACCGAACGGGGGCCGGGATGATTCATCGCCCTATCGGCGGACAGCATCAGTGAGTTGCCCGATAACGCTCCGCAGCCTCTCCCTGCCGGATGTCGGAGAGCAAAACCTGGCGTGCGGAGTCGAGCGCGTCCCAACGCTCGGCGACGTGAAGCGGCGGTATCGTGACTAATTCGCGGCGGTCGAAGCCGACCAACGCCGCGTCGACCAGTTCACCCACTTCCATGACTTCGGGCAGCGTGTTGATGTCGATGCCGGCGCGCTCCCATATCTCGGTGCGCGTGGCCGCCGGCAACACGGCTTGAACATAAACGCCCTTGGGCGCCAGTTCCAGGCTCATGCCCTGCGACAGGAACAGCACGTACGCCTTGGTCGCGCCGTAGACCGACATGCCGAACTCCGGCGCGAGACCGACCACCGAGCCGATGTTGACGATCGCGCCTTCGCCGGCCTGCGCGAGGCGCGGGGCGATGGCGGCCGCAAGCCGCGTCAGGGCGGTGATATTGAGCGTCACCAGACGGTCGATGGCGTCGGCGGTCTGCTCGACGAAGCCGCCTGATTGAGCGAGGCCGGCATTGTTGATCAGGATGCGGATACCGGCGTCTTCGCGCAGACGGGATTCGACCGCAGCCAGATCGGACGGCTGCGTCAGGTCGGCCCGGAGCACCTCGACGTCGATTTTCGTTTCGTCGCGCAGGCGGGCAGCCAGTGCATCCAGCCGCGCCTTGTCGCGCGCGACGAGAACGAGAGGATGGCCGCGGCGCGCGAGGCGCTCGGCATAGATCGCGCCGATGCCGGAGGAGGCGCCGGTAATGAGGACAGTGGGGAGGGTGTTCATCTTGTCGGTTCCGTGGGTTGGGTGTGGACCGTCGCCGCCCAGCAATCGGGGCGGCCGTGCCGGTTGATTAACTAGTGCTGGCTTCGGCCAGCGTGGGGTAGTCGATATAGCCTTCGGCGCCGCCGCCGTAGAGTGTGGCCGGGTTCAACGTCGCCAGCGGCGCGCCGGCTTTCAGGCGCCCCACCAGATCCGGATTACCGATGAACGGGCGGCCAAAGGCGAACAGATCGGCCTTGCCGTCATTGAGGCTGGCGGTGGCGAGGCCGAGGTCGTAGCCGTTGTTGGCGAGATAAGTCTGCTTGAAGCGGCTGCGCAGTGCGGCGTAGTCGAACGGCGCCACGTCGCGTGGGCCGCCGGTGGCCCCCTCGACGACATGCAGGTAGACGACGCCGAGCGCGCTGAGCTGCTCGACGATGTAGTCGTACTGTGGCTGCGGGTCACTGCAGGCGATGCCGTTGGCTGGCGACACCGGCGAGATGCGCACGCCCGTGCGGTCGGCACCGATTTGCTGAACGACCGCGGCAGTGACTTCCAATAGAAGGCGCGCACGGTTCTCGATGGAACCGCCGTATGCGTCGGTGCGGTGATTCGCCCCGTCCTTGATGAACTGCTCCAGCAGATAGCCGTTGGCGCCGTGGATCTCGACGCCGTCGAAGCCCGCCTCGATCGCGTTGGCCGCAGCCTGGCGAAAGTCGTTCACGATGCCTGGCAGTTCGTCCAGTTGCAGCGCCCGCGGCTCGGAAACATCGGCAAAGCCGTTATTGACGAAGGTCTTGGTCTCGGCGCGGATGGCCGAGGGCGCGACCGGCGCGGCGCCATCCGGCTGCAGATCGACGTGCGAGATACGGCCGACATGCCACAACTGCACGAAGATGCGGCCGCCCTGGGCGTGGACCGCATCGGTGACCTTGCGCCAGCCGTCGATCTGATGCTGGGTGTACAGGCCTGGGGTGTCCTGATAGCCCTGGGCCTGAGCGGAGACTTGGGTGGCCTCGGTGATGATCAGGCCCGCCGAGGCGCGCTGGGCATAGTAGGTGGCGGTCAGATCGGTGGGCACCAGCCCCTGGCCCGCACGATTGCGCGTCAACGGGGCCATGACGATACGGTTGGACAGCGTCAGCGCACCGAGAGTGCAGGAATCGAAGAGCGACTTGTGGGTCATGTCGTGCCTATAGCGTGGATGTCTGGAGAACCCGGGGCGCGGGATGCGCGCACATGTGAGCGCCGGAGTCGTTCTTCCGGCGCCGATAAACGAATGCATCGCCATTCCGATGCGATTCGCTTAATGATGATGCTCGTAATCAAAAATGTCAACGTCTTTGATGATGAGCGACATCAATGTATAGTGAGGACTTTAGCGTGGCGTTAGCCGAAGAGAGAGGCCCTGAACATGAAGGTCACTAAAGCGCAGGCGCAGGCGAACCGGGCGCACATCGTCGAGACCGCTTCGACGCTGTTTCGTGAGCGGGGCTACGACGGGGTGGGCGTGGCGGATTTGATGGCGGCCGCCGGCTTCACCCACGGCGGCTTCTATAAGCACTTCGGCTCCAAGGCCGACCTGATGGCGGAGGCCGCGGCCTGTGGTTTTTCGCAGTCGGCGGCCAAAACCGCGGGCGCCGACATTGCCGCGTTCATCAAGCAGTATTTGTCGCGAGAGCACCGTGACGATGCTGGCACCGGCTGCACGATGGCGGCGTTATCCGCGGACGCCGCGCGTCAGCCGAAGCAGGTCAAGCAAGCCTTTGCCGATGGTATTGAACGGCTGCTGGCGAGTTTTGAAAACGAACATGGCGCCAGGAAGGTGGCGGCTCGGCGAGAAGCGCGAGCGAGAGCAATCGACGCGATTGCGCAGGTCGTGGGCGCGGTCATGCTCTCACGAGCCTGTCCCGATGACTCGCCTCTGGCGGACGAAATTCTCGATGCCTGTCAGTCAGCAGCGCTTTCACGCCTGTGCGCGCCGAAGAAACCCTAGCGCGGTCGCAAGTCGGCAGCCGTGGTCGCTCAGCCGCGCTCCGTTAGAACGGCCTGCAGGTTTGCGGTAAAGCGGAAACCCCGCTTCGAATGATGCGCGTGCCGACCGAAGCACTCAACGAGACGTATGCCGCCGGCTCACAGGCCGTCGGCTCTCACGTTAAGTTCGCCGGTGCTCGAATCCAACCAATCATTGCACATAAGAAAATCAGCGGACGTTCGAATCCTGCTGCTCGCGCAGCGCGAAAAAGGCGCAAACGCGATTGCCGATTTGCATAGTCGAATTCGTCGTTTTGCACGCAGGAACGGCATGGCTACCATGCAAGGCTTCAGCCAAACCGGCAAGGAGGCCGCAGCCTTTTATGTCCACCCAGTTCGATTCGATCGCGGCGCGAGGCGAGGCCGGCGATACGGCTTCACGCGACGTCATCCGCGCCACCCTGATAGCCGGGCTCGCCGCGTTAGCCTGGTTGACCAGCGCGGCGCTGACCGAGTGGTGGCCGAGTCTCGACGACTGGCCGTACACGAACGAATTCATCGCGCTCAAACTGCTGCTCGCGGCATTCGCGGCGGCAACCGCGATCGCGGGATGGCGCGGTCCTTCCGCGACGGCGGCCACGCCCACGCGCATCGGCGCATGGCTTCGCGCGATGCCGTGGCTGCTCGCGCTGGCGCTCGGCGTGAGCGCATGGGAAGCCGTCACGGCGCAACTCGAATGGCTGCCGCGGCCGTTCTTCGCGCCGCCGCAAGCGCTGATCGGCGTGTATGCCGAGGACTATCCGCGGCTCGGCACGAGCGTCGTGCATTCGTTCGGTTTGCTCGCCTACGGCTACGTGCTCGGCGCGGCCGCGGGCTTCGTGACGGGCGTGAGCATCGGCTGGTCGCAGGCGGTGAGTTACTGGGTGCATCCGGTGCTGCGTCTGATCGGTCCGTTGCCGGCCACCGCATGGCTGCCGCTGGCGTTCTTCTTCTTTCCATCGAGCTTTAGCGCGAGCGTGTTCCTGATCGCGCTGGCGACCGCGTTCCCGGTCGCGGTGCTGACCTGGTCGGGCGTGGCCGGGGTGAATCCGGCTTATTACGACATCGCGCGCACGCTCGGCGCGAGACCCGCTTTTCTGATTCTGCGCGTGGCGATTCCGGCCGCGTTGCCATCGGTGTTCGTCGGTCTGTTCATGGGGCTGGGCGCGTCGTTCTCGGTGCTCATCGTCGCGGAAATGATGGGCGTGAAAGCGGGGCTCGGCTGGTATTTGCAGTGGGCTCAGGGCTGGGCCGCGTATTCGAATATGTATGCCGCGCTACTGGTGATGGCGCTGATGTGTTCCGGCCTGATCACGTTGCTGTTCCGTCTGCGTGACCGCTTGCTGGCCTGGCAAAAAGGATTGCTCAAATGGTAGCCGTAGCCGAAGCATTGAATCGGTCCGCCGCTGTCGCGGCTCCGCTCTCCGGCGGCGCGCGCATCGACGTGCGCCACGTCAGTCATCAATTCGCGTTGCGCGGCGCGGCGTTGCCGGTGCTGCACGATGTCAGCTTCACCGTGGAGCCGGGCGAGTTCGTCGCGCTGCTCGGCCCGAGCGGTTGCGGCAAGTCCACCTTGCTGCGGCTCGTGGCCGGACTCGATACGCCGACCCAAGGCAGCGTGCAGGCCGACGGCGCGGCGATCACGGGACCCGATCCGTCGCGCGTGGTGGTGTTCCAGGACCCCACGTTGTACCCGTGGCGCACGGTACGCGGCAACGTGGGGATCGGTCCGCAGGCACAACGCGCACGCTTTGCATGGCGCGGCGGCGCGCAGGAAGAACAGGCGCAACGGCGCATCGACGCCGCGCTCGAACTGGTCGGTCTCAGCGATTTCGCCGAGGCGTTTCCGCATCAACTGTCGGGCGGCATGGCGCAGCGGGTCGCGCTGGCGCGCGCGCTCGTCAACGATCCGGCGCTGCTGGTGCTGGACGAGCCGTTCGGCAAGCTCGACTCTCTCACGCGCATCCGCATGCAAGGTGAACTGGCGCGGCTCTGGCAGGACGCTCGTTTTTCCGTACTGCTGGTGACGCACGACGTGGAAGAAGCGCTGCTGCTCGCCGCTCGCGTGATCGTCTTCAGCGAGCGGCCGGCGCGTGTGATTGCCGAAGTGCGCAACGACGCGCCGTATCCGCGCCACCGCGACGATCCGAAACTGGTGGCGCTGCGCCGCGAGGTGCTCGCGCAACTCGGACTCGACACCTGAACGGCTACCACAATCGATAAACGACCAGAGGAACAACCCGACCATGAACCACCCCTACGATCGATCTCCGCTCAGTCCGGCCCGCCGCGCATGGTTGCGCAACACGGCCTGGCGCGCGGGCGCGGCGGCACTCGGCGGCGCGTCGCTGAGCCTGTCGAACCCGCTTGCGCTGGCGCAAACGCCGCGGGCTCCGCTCAAGCCGCTCAAGCTCTCGTGGAATGCCGGCGCGATCTGCACCGCGCCGGTGGCCGTCGCGGTGAAGCAGGGCTTTTTCGAGCGGCACGGCTTGCAGGTCGAACTCGTGAACTTCTCGGGCTCCACCGACCAGTTGCTCGAGGCAATCGCGACGGGCAAGTCCGACGCGGGCGTCGGCATGGCGCTGCGCTGGATCAAGCCGCTGGAGCAGGGCTTCGACGTGAAACTCACGGCCGGGATTCATGGCGGCTGCATGCGTTTGCTGGCGACGCGCGCGTCGGGCATCGTGGATCTCGCGGGATTGAAGGGCCGTACGATCGGCGTCAGCGACATGGCGAGCCCGACCAAGAACTTCTTCGCGATCGTGTTGAAGAAGCTCGGCGTCGATCCCGAGCGCGACGTGAACTGGCGTCAGTATCCGGCGAATCTGCTGGGCGAGGCGCTGAAGAAGGGCGAAGTACAGGCCATCGCGGACGGCGATCCGACCATCTGGACGATCCGCGAATCCGATCATCTGCATGAGGTGTCGAACAATCTGTGCGGCGAATACCAGACGCGCTCGTGCTGCGTGCTCGGCGTGCGCGGTTCGCTGGTGCGCAAGGATCGCGCCACCGCGCAGTCGTTGACGCAGGCGTTGCTCGAAGCCACCGAGTGGACCGCCAATCATCCGGACGACGCAGCCGCGATCTTTTCGGCCTACACGCCGTCCGCCGATGTCGGGCAATTGGCTGCTATGCTGAAGAGCCACACCGATCGCCATCATCCGGTAGGCGATGCGTTCAAGAAGGAAATCTCGCTCTATGCCGACGATCTGAAGGCGGTCGGCGTGCTCAACAGCGGAACGGATTCGAATCGTCTGGCGGAGCGGGTGTTCTCGAACGTGCTGGCGTAGCGTCGCGTTTCGAGCGGCATGTTTCATATGCCGCTGTTTGACGTTATGCGTTCCCCTGCTAAGCATAGTTGAAACGCTCGCTTATCCGCGCGGCCCGGCATTGCTACGATCGCAGCTTCATCGTACCCATCAGAGCGGAATTTCGAGCCGTGACATTTTCCATCTTTCGATTGCTCGCGCGAGCGGCGCTGATTTCGCTGCTCGTCGTGGGCGCCGCCCATGCGCAAACCGCCGGCACTGCCGCAACGCCGGTCAAGCTGCGGATCGGCTATCAGAAGTCTTCGACGCTCATCACCATCCTCAAGGCGCGCGGCTCGCTGGAGCAGGCGCTCGCGCCGCTGGGCGTGAGCATTAGCTGGAACGAGTTCGCGAGCGGCTTGCCGCTGACCGAGGCGCTCAACGCGGACGCGGTCGACTTCAGCGCCGACGTGGCCGATACGGTCCCGGTGTTCGCTCAGGCCGCTCACGCAAACTTCGTGTACGTCGCGCAGGAAGCGCCGTCGCCCGGCGCGCAGGCCATCATCGTGAAGCGTGACGGGCCGCTGCATACGCTTGCCGATCTCAAGGGCCGGCGCATCGCGGTGACCAAGGCCGCGGGCAGCCATTACCTGCTGCTCGCCGCGCTCGCCAAGGCGGGTCTCGCACCCGCTGACGCGCGCATCAGCTATCTGACGCCCGCCGACGGACGCGCCGCGTTCGAGCGCGGCAGCGTGGATGCGTGGGTCACCTGGGACCCGTATGTCGCGGCGGTCGATAAAACGCCGGACGTGCGCATTCTCGCAAACGGCGACGGGCTCGCGTCGTATCAGCGGTACTACCTCGCGTCCAGCAGCTTTGCCGCGGCACACCCCGAGGTGATCAGCACCGTGTTCGCGCAGTTGTCGTCGGCGGGAGCCTGGGTTCGCAGCCACCCCGAGGATGCGGCGAAGCTGCTCGCGCCCATCTGGGGCCTGGACGCGGCGACGATCGAGCGTGCGAATGGACGCCGCAGTTATGCGGTGCATGCGGTGGACACGCGGAATTTCGGTGAGCAGCAAAAGATCGCCGACACCTTCTATCGAGCGGGGCTCTTGCCGGCGCCGGTCGAGACGGCCACGGCGCTGCGCTGGAACTTCACCACGAAGCGGGCCGAAGCGGCGGGCGCCGCGGTCACCGCTTCCGGCGGATAGAAGCGCAAGGGAACATAACGCACACGATGCGCTGAGGCGCATCGCACGTCGAGCGATGGAGCGGTGGAGTGTGCCGCGTCGTCAAGCATCCGGCGCGATTAGCGTTCGACAGGTTCTCCGAATAACAATCCACAAAAGCTTGTTTGCGCTCGCGTTTCCGGCTGGCTAGATTCGTTCGCATGGCAATGAATCGACGGAGGCCGCCGTGACCGCACTTTCAGCGACGCTTATCTGGGGCGCGCTTCGACATCCTGTGCGAAGCCTCGCGAAGCACTGGCCGAAGCGAGCGGCCTATACGGTTGCCAAGTCTGAATCATCTTCCGACGTGACAGCCGCGGCCTATCGTTGCCAATTGCCCGAGCGGCCCGAGCGGCCCGAGCGCCTCGAACGCATCGCCGCTTACGCACGCTGCGGCTATTTCCATATGGCGTACATGCCGGGCCTGTTTGTCGTGCCGCTCGAGATTCCGCCGGAGTGACGTGCCATCGGCGGCGGCAGCGTTCGAGCATTTTTCCTTGCTGACGTAACTTTTAGTAAGTTGGGCGGTACTTACGCACGCGACAACTTATTAAAAAGGAAAAACTCATGGCTCTCGTGCGTTCGACGCTATTCAAATTGACCCTATCCGCCGCGCTCGCTGCAAGCCTCGCCGGCTGCGGCGGCGACGGCAATTCCGTTCAACCGGTCGGCTACAAGTCGAGCGTCGTGGTATCGGACGGCGGTGTTCCCGCTTCGAACACCGACGCGAACCTCAAGGACGGCTGGGGGATCGCGTTCAACCCGCAAGGCTTCGTGTGGGTCGCCGACGCGGGCTCGCAAAAGTCCACGCTGTATGACGGCAACGGCGTTCCGCAACAACTGGTCGTTTCGATCCCGGCGGGAACGAACGGCCCGGCAGGACCGACGGGAATCGTGTTCAGCGGGGCGAACAACTTCGCGGTGAGCCAGAACGGCGTGTCGGGAACGAGCGCATTTGTCTTCGCGACGCTCGCGGGCACGATCGCCGCGTGGTCTCCGACAGTCAATCTCACGTCGGCAGTCACCGTCTACGATGACGCGGCCGGCGCAGCCGAGTACACCGGTCTCGCGATCGGCGCCGACAACGGCGCCGGCCGTCTCTACGCTGCCGATTTTCACAACAACAAGATCGACGTGTTCGACAGCGCGTTCAACAAGCTCACGACGAGCGGCCGCTTCGTCGACCCATCGTTGCCCGCCGGTTTCGCACCGTTCGGCATTCAGGCCATCGGCAACAGTCTCTTCGTTGCATACGCGAAGCAGGACAGCAGCGCCAGGAGGTCCGTGCACGCGGCGGGTCAAGGCGTGATCGATGTATATGACATGAGCGGCGCGTTGCAGAAACGTTTCGCAACGGGTGGCGATCTGAACGCACCGTGGGGCATCACGATCGCGCCGTCGAACTTCGGGCCGTTCAGCAACAAGCTGATCGTCGGCAATTTCGGTGACGGCACGCTCCATGCCTTCGATCCGCAGACCGGTGCGGCAGCAGGCGCGTTGACGCAAAGGAGCGGGGCGCCGATCACGATTGCGGGTCTGTGGGGCATCGCCTTCGGCAACGGATTGAACGCTCAACCCACCAATACGCTGTTTTTTGCCGCCGGTCCCAATAGCGGCAGCAACGGCGCTTACGGACGACTCGACGTCGATCAGTAACGCTCGCAAGCATCGGGTTCAAGGTTAGAACCTGGCAGCCGGTCTCGGCGTCGCAGTGCGGGCGCCGGCCGGATCTGAGCTGTTTTGCATAAGCAAACCGACACGCCTAACCTTCGCGGCAAGCACACAAAATTCGCCCGTCCGTTTCGCACAGCGCATTGCGCGCGATACGGTTGGAAGCCTCGACACCCTGTTCAATAACACGGAGGCGTCGATCAGTAGATCGGCGAGCAGAATAAAGTGATTTCGCGGCGGGAATTTGTCAGGAAGTTCGCCTTGGCGGCCTGCGCGGCGCCAGCTTTGGCGCCCTTCGATGCGCGAGCCGACAATGCGGCTAATGCGACGAATGCTGTGCCGACTCTTCTCTGGCTGAGGCGGGGTAGCGAGGAACGGCAGATCGACTATTCGACCGCCGAGGGATATCGCGCGGTTTCCTGGTTGATGCGGGATGTGAAAGCCAACGTGGTCGGCAATCCGGACTGGAGGCTTTTGCAGCAGTGGTCATGGATGCAGGCCTGGCTCGCCGCGTATGGCCATCATGCGCGATTCGACGTCCATTCGGGCCTGCGGACACCGGCCACGAATACTTATTTCGAGGGTAAGCGGGCATCCTTCCATCTGCCTGACAGGAATATGGTTTTTCGCGCAGGCGACTTCAGCACGCCCGCGGCGCCGAGCGAATACATGGGGCGGCTGGCTTACCTTTCGCAACAGGGTGGCGTGGGTTTCTATCAAACGCGTGACTTCATTCACACTGATGTGCGGGGTCGAGTTGTAACGTGGCGCGCCAGGTAGCAATCAAAATCGCGGTTCCCTACCTATGCGTGCACTGCCAGTGGAAAAATGCTGCTACAGTGCCGCGCTATTACTTCGTCATCCCTTCGACGACACATAACGTTCCGACGGATGTTCATGCGCAACCGTGTTGCCCGCTCTCTGCGTGAGCGAGTGCTTCCTTTGATCCATGCGATTGCCGCTGCATGCTGCGCGGCTGCCGCGGCGCCGCTCGCCGCTCACCCGCATGTGTGGATCACTTACGAGAGCGTCGCGCGGATGAATGGCTCATCACTGGACGCCGTGCAGGAGAAATGGACCTTCTCGCAAGGGTTTCCGGTATCGATCGTCGGCGATCTGAAAGATATGCCGAAATCGGGACCGCTCGGCCCGAAGTACATCCGTATCTTCAGGCAGCAGGCGTTTGATTCGCTGAAGGGGGCCGACTATTTCGTGCATGTCTTTATCGACGGCAAGGCCGCGCGTTTCGGCGAGGTCCGCGACTTCGCCGTCTCTATCGAAGGCGGACGGATTGTTTACACGTTTGTGTTGCCGCTCGCGGATAAGGTCGACGTGAAGTTCGCTCAGGTGCAACTCGGCACATGGGACGAAACTTTCTTCGTCGATTTTCAGGCGCCGTCCAGAAACGGGGCGCCCGTCGTCTTCGATGCGACAGCGCAAAAGAACTGCACCGCGCAACCGTTCGAAGACAAGGTTCACACGCTATTCGGCGGCGCGATTTCTCCGCTTTCCACGAGGCTTTCATGCTGATCCCTGACGGGCGCCGCGGTATTCGCCGTGGTGCGTTCGCGCTCATGTTCCTCATGATCACGGTCGTGCAGACCGCGAGTGCTGAGACAGTCGATGTATTTGGCAGGACATCGTCAGGGGCGCCAGGCGCCGCCAATGTACCGGCGCCGATGTCGCACAGAGGCGCTGAGCAGCCTGTCGCGATGCCGGAGCCCGTGCGACGCGCGATTGCGGCAAGTGTCGCGCTGCAAGGCCGCCTGAACGCCCAGCTTCAGGAACAACTCGTCGAGCAGCGCAACGGCGCGAGCATGCTGGCCGCGTGGACCCTCATGCTGCTGTCGTTCGGCTACGGCGTCCTGCATGCGCTCGGACCGGGGCATGGGAAGATAGTCGTGAGCGCGTATCTGATGTCGCATCGCGCTCGCGTTGGGCATGCCATCGCGCTAAGCGTATGGAGCGCCTGCGTGCAGGCGATCTCCGCGATTTGTCTGGTCGGCGGTGCGGCGTGGCTCGCGCGCGAGGGCGTGGGCGGCGTGCTGACGCGAGCGGCGGCGCTGGATCTCGTCAGCTATGTCTCGCTGCTTTGCGTCGGCCTTATCACTGTCTGGTCAATCGTCACGCGTCGCGACTGCTGCGACGAGCGGCGCATCACGCTGATCCCCAAACGTCGCGCGGGCCTGTTTGCAACCAGGCGCGACGATAGCAACCTTCAGCACGGCCGTTACCTTGGTGCAAGTTCGCTGACGAGCCGGCGCGCGCAAGCCTGGACGAATGTCAACGAAAACGCGGGCAACGTCTGGATCGCGCGGCAGATTGTCATGACGGGACTGGCGGTGGGCGTGCGGCCCTGTGTCGGCGCGATCTTTGTACTCATTGCGGCGCTCGCCAACGGCATTTTCATGGTGGGCGTGTTGTCGGCGCTCGCCATGGCCGCAGGGGTTTCGCTAACGGTATTGGCCGTGGGCCTGGCAAGCCTCGGCATCAACCGGGCGGTGTCGAGCCGTAGCCTTGCTCGCAGGCAGGTACTGGAAACGATCCGCACGCGCTTCGCGCTCGCGGGCGCACTGATCATCACGCTGTTCGCTGCATGGCAGGTGTTCGCGTTGCTGTCCGGCTTACAACTGGCTGCGCTCGCCTGAAAATCCGCAGCGCTTGCAGCGCACTCCCCGGTAAAATCCCGGACCTCTAAGCGGAGTAATTCTTGCGGAAACTGCTACCGTCGATCGTGCTGGCTATCTTGACTGCGTCGGCGATGATGTTGGGCCCGGTCGAGGCAGAAGCGCATCCTCACGTCTGGGTGCTGTACGCGCTGAACCTGCAGATGAACCGCGGTTCCGTGACCGCGATCGACGTGGAGTGGATGTTTACGAACGGCTTCCAGGCGCTGCTGCCGATCGACCTCTCCCGCTATCCGAAGAACGGTGTGCTGTCGGCGAAGGACATCGAATCGCTGCGTGCTTCGGCATTCCAGTCGCTCAAGAACGTTGGCTATTTCACGCATGCCTATGTGCAAGGACGCCCGGTTGCGCTTGGCGAGCCGCAACGCTTCAGCATTGCGATGCGCGACGGCAAGCTCGTGTATACGTTCAGGATGATGCTTGCGCAGCCTGTGGACACGACGCGCACGCCACTAGAACTGGGCGTCTGGGACGACGAGTTTTTCGTCGACTTCGAAATGAAAAAGGACGGTGTGAAGCCCGTCGCGGCCAGTGCGGCATGCCGGGTCTTCTATACCCCGGACGCCGATCACGCCGTCTATTACGGCACTTATGCGCCGATGGCCGCGACCGTGGCCTGCTGATCAGGCATCGCGCGTTCGCAAGATATAGCCCAATCCTCGCAAGGTCATGATCTGCGCGGTCGAAACGGACAGATGCTTGCGCAGGCGGTGAATATAAACGTCGATTGCGTCGACGCTCGGCTCATCGTCGAGACTGAATACGTTCTCCATTAGCGTCGCCTTGGATACGGTTTTCCCATGTCTCAGCATCAGCGTTTCGAGAATCGCATGTTCCCGGCGGCGTAATGGCAGCGGTGCGTCGTTATGACGGAATTCGCGGCTATTGAATTGATAGTGCAAATCGCCGCAAACGAGCGACACGTGTCTTTCGGAACACTGCCTTCGCACCAGCGCCTTGATGCGCGCAACGAGCTCGCGCGCATCGAACGGCTTGACGACATAATCGTCCGCACCGGCTCCAAAGCAGTCGACCTTGTCGTCTATCGATCCATGCGCCGTCAGCATCAGTACAGGGACATTATCGCCGCGCCGTCGCAAACGGGTGAGCAAGTCCTTTCCGCTCATGGCGGGTAAGCGCATGTCGAGCAGCACGACGTCGTAGCTCTGGTTGGCCAATATCGCCTCGGCTCGCTCGGCATCGGGCACGCTGTCCATCACGAAGTTCTCCGCACGCAACAGTTTGACGATCCAATGTGCGAGTTCGGCGTTATCTTCCACGAGCAATAGTTTCATCGCGATGTCCTCAATGGCGCCATGCCGCCCGAGTCGATCGCGCGCGCAAGCTCAGCGTCAATCCAAATCTCCGTTTCATTTCTCGACCTTGATCGCTGAAGATCGCATGCCTCGCGTCCATGGCGCGATTCTATGAGGCCGAACCCTTCTCGATGCTTTCGCATGGCAACGCTTTTCGTACGGGATTTCCATGACGCGGTTTCTTTCATTTAGTAATTGGAATTAATGCTGTCGTTGCGACGCAACCAGAGCCTTGTCACGTCTATCAGTGAAATCACCGAGCGATACAAACGGCGCGGGAAAGGCGGGTGAAGGGTTGGCCTATTTAGGATTGCGCACTGCGATGCCGAGCCGACTATCAGCGGAGCGGCCACACGCAGAGGCCTGAATAAAAAGAGCAGGCTTTCAACGTAGCAATTCGAGGAGACGGACTTGAGGAAAACATACTTCACGCTGGCTGTCGCGGCCACCGTATTCGGGGCGAGCGGCGCGTACGCTCAATCGAGCGTCCAGCTCTATGGTCTGATGGACCTGAGCGTGCCGACTTACCAGTCGCATGCGGACGCGAACGGCAATCATGTCATCGGCATGGGGATCGGCGGCGAACCGTGGTTCAGCGGCAGCCGTTGGGGCCTCAAGGGCGCGGAGGATATCGGCGGCGGCACCAGGATCGTCTTCCGTCTGGAAAGCGAATACGTCGTGGCCAATGGCGAAATGGAAGACCCCGGCCAGATTTTCGATCGCGACGCATGGGTCGGCATTGAAAACGACACGCTCGGCAAGATTACGGCAGGCTTCCAGAATAGCATCGCGCGCGACGCAGCCGCGATCTATGGCGACCCGTACGGCAGCGCGCAGTTGACGACGGAAGAGGGCGGCTGGACGAACGCCAACAACTTCAAGCAGATGATTTTCTACGCGGCCAGCGCGACTGGCACGCGCTATAACAACGGCGTGGCGTGGAAAAAGCTCTTCGGCAATGGCATTTTTGCGAGCGCCGGTTACGCGTTCGGCAATTCGACCAGCTTCGGCGCGAATTCCAACTATCAGGCGGCGCTGGGTTACAACGGCGGCCCGTTCAACGTATCGGGCTTCTACAGTCACGTGAACCGTGCCGGCATAACGAATCAGTCGTTTTCGGTGGGCGGCAACTACACGTTCGGTATTCTGCGCGCCAATGCCGGCTACTTCCGCTATCTCGGCAATCAGGCCGCGCTGGGTCAGCGCCAGGACAACGCATGGACCGCGTCGCTCAAGCTGTCGCCGAAGGGGCCGCTCGATTACGAGCTTGGCTATCAGCAGATGCGCGTGAAAAACGCCGCGTACAACGCCGACGGCGATATTCCGAACGCGAACATCGGCGCCTTCGACCCGAGTTCGGGCTTGCATAACGGTTACAAGGAAACGCTGTACTGGTCCGCGTTCTATCATCTGTCCAGGCGCACGGAGGTGTACCTGGCCGGCGACTATATGAGGCTGCATGGCGGCTATACGGTCGGCGGCACGTTCGGCGCGTCGAACCAGGTTGAGTTGACCACGGGGGTTCGGACACGCTTCTGATCAGGCTTCGCGCGGCGGTGCCGGCGTAGCGTTTCGCTACCTTCGCCAACTCTTCGTCGCGCGAGCGGAAAAGGAAAGACCCGTCCGTCATTGTCATCATCAGACGAAAAAGGCTGGGCGTCCGCTCAGCCCCGGCGGAACCCCGACGCTACCGACACTCGAGGCAGAGTAAGGGTCCCGAATCCCAACTGCTGCCTAACGAGGTGAATGATGAGTCTGCAAATCAGTCCGACCAAGGTCGTCCCCACATCGGAGAACTGGCATTCCAGTGCTTCGAGATCCGGCGGCGCCGGTAACCAGGGGATCGAAGCGATCCTCCAGAAAATTTTGCGCCTTCTCCAGCAATTGGCATCGAATCAGAATGGTGGCAGCCAGTCGGGCGAATCCAATGGAGGCGGAAGCAAGGGGCATCATTCGCACGCATCGCACCACGAACACAAACATGCTCGCGATGCCAATCAGGACGACGCAAGCTCGGGCGACAACGGCAATCGGACGTCCGCGAATAACGGCGCCGCGAATGATCCGAACACCCATTCGAGCAAATCGTCAGCCTCACCAACCGACAACGCGCACGGCAACAAGAACTCGGGCGCGAACGACCGGCGAGTGTCCGCCACTCCCACGACCAGCACCGCCGCGCCGCAATACGTGGCTTCCGGGCCGCAAGCCACGCCGTCCTCCACGGCGGCAAGCTCGGGCGATCATTCGCGCGAAACCCTGGCGGCGGGGCACGGCTGGGGCGCACAGAACGGTGGCGTCACGGGCGGGTCGAAGGCCGATGCGGCGCACGTGTACACGGTGTCGACGCGTGAGCAACTGCTTGCCGCGCTCGGTGGAAACAATGCGACGAACGGCTCCAACGCCACTCCCAAGATCATCCAGATCAAAGGCAACATCGATCTGAACGTCGACAGCAACGGCAAGGAATTGGCTAAGGGCGATTTCGCGAACGAGAAAGCGCAATTGGCGCACGACATGCTGAACGTGGGCTCCAACACCACGATCATCGGCCTGGGCGCCAACGCGGGCATCAGCGGCGGCGGATTCAATCTGAGCAATCAGCACAACATCATCGTGCGCAATCTGGCGATGACCTCGCCATTCGATTTCTTCCCCGGCAAGGACGCTGAAGGCAATCCGCATGGGCGCGTTTACAGCATCGAGGCGAAGGGCACGCAGAACCTGTGGGTCGACCACAACACGTTCAAGGACGGCGCGACGCCATCGGGCGCCATCAGCGGAGATCAACTGGATTTTACGGACGGCGCGAACTATGCAACGGTCTCCTACAACCAGTTCCAGAGCCATAACAAATCAATCCTGATCGGATCGAGCGACGGCATGACGAGCGACCGCGGCAAACTCAACGTCACCATCGATCACAACCTGTTCGCCGGCGTATCGCAGCGCGATCCCCGCGTGCGCTTCGGCAACGTCGAGGTCGCCAACAATCTCTACCAGGACAGCTCATCGCAAGCGAATCGCTTCCAGTACAACCTGGGCGTCGGTGTCGAGTCGAAGATCACGTCGCAGAACAATGCGTTCGAAACGAACGGCGTCAATGAGGAAAATCTCGTGAAGCGCTTTGGCGCCTCGGGCCATCTGACCGATTCGGGTTCGCTGGTGAACGGCCGGTCCGTCAATCTGTCGTCTTCGCCGACTGGAAGCGGCCCGGGAGCAGGATCGATCGCGCATCTCGATCCCACCAACGAGGTTGCGGCAATCGTGTTGGCTCAGTCGGGTGCGGGCAAGATCGACCTTGGAGCATAAGTAAAGATCAGAGCCGCGCGGACACACGCAATGTTTATCCGCGCGGCGTCGCCGCAAAACAACGGCGCACGTCAGTACGGCGATATCCACGGATGCAAATGGCTGATACGCGCGCCTTGGCCGCGCACCCATTCGAGTGCGTACTGGCTCGTGCCGGTGCGCGATTCCTCGACGCCGCGCGTGCTGTTGCGCACGCCGTGGCCGATGGTTCGGCCGTGATGGCACAGCGCGTCGATGCGCCCGCCCGGATAGCCTTGCGCAATCTGCTCGAAGGCTCCACGGTCTTGCGCAAGCAGCGCCGAGCGGGGCTGTTCGATCTCGTGACGCGCGACTTCGGCAATGACACGCAGCACCCCGGCGCGTGAAACGAAGGTGCCCGTGCGCATCACCTTGTTCATCCGCGTGTGCATCTGTTCGGTTGTCTGCCCGACGTGCACCTTGACCACGCGTTCAAGCGCGCCGCGTGAGATCACCTGCAATAGCGCCGGCTCGCGTGTGGCTTTGTCCCAGAGTCGACCGATGCGGTTTTCGAGCTGTTCGCTCTGATTGCTCCGGGCAGCGCGCTCGCGTATTTGTGTCTTGCTTCCTTCGCGCAGATGCTTCAGTGTCTGGTGGTGAGCCGACAGTTGCTGACCGATATCCTCCACTTCATCGGATACGGTCATATGGCGTGCGCTGAGCTTTGCGTAATGCTCGAACTCTTTCTTGTGCTGCTCCGCGTATTGAAGTATTTCGCCTTGCAGACGCCCGATGCGGATTTCCAACTGATCGATATCGACACGGCTCGGACCTGCTCCAACCGTATCGAGCTCATCTGTCTTCGGCTTCGGCGCGCCTTCGCGCGTGAGCCTGTTGCGCTCGGCGTTCACTTCGTTGATCTTGTCTTTGTAGTAGGCGTCGAGCCGGGGCGCCACGCGCTGGCCCAGCGCTTCAATGTCGTCGATGTCGATGATCCCGGCGAAGCGTTTCTCCACCGCCTCGATCATGGCCTGAAACGCCGGGCGATTCGCGGTGAGCGCGGCGGTCACTCTCTCGACCTGCTCCGCCGCGAGCGCGATGTCCGGACCGATCAGGCGCAACTCACCGAACGTCACGCCGGGCGATTGACGTTGCACCGCGGCCTGGAGGTTCTGCTGCGCGTTCCTGAACGAGCGAAGTACCTCGCGTGTCGCGATTTGCGCGGGTGTCACGCCCAGCCAGCGGCGAAACCCATTCATGTAGTCCATTGTCTTGCCTTGCCGCCGCGCAACCGTCGCCACGCGCAAGCAACGGGCGAAGTCCTCCACCAGTAAAGCCTCGACGACGGGATACAACGGCTTGAGCCGCGGATGCAACACGAGCGCCATGAACGCCTGCAACGCTTGTTCCGCGTCGACTTGCGGTTGCGCAGCACCGCTTTGCGCGATGCGATCGAGCGCGGTGGCGAAAGACTCCTCGAACTGGCGCTCGAGATCCACCGGACGGCGCGACCTTCGGCCTTGCGCGGGCTGCAGAGCGTGCAGCCATTCGGTGACCTTGCCCGCAAGTTCGGGACTCACGGTATCGATCATTTCGAAGGCGCCGACGTCCGCCAATGCGCGCAGCGCGTCGCGGCTCGCGACGGCTTGCACTTCATGCGCCGCCTTGCCGCGGCTGCTCTTCAGGAGTTGGGCCTGTTGTCCCAATGCGGCGATGCGTTGCTCGTGCGCGGCGCGCAGCTCGGCGCGGCTCGTGGCGACTGGCGACGGACGAGGTGCGGTGGGCGCGTCGGCGGTACGGGCTTCATGCAATTGTTCGAGGCGGCTCGACTTTTCCTCGAGTGACGCGTTCAGTTTTTCGACGGCCGCACGCGCGTGTTCGCACTGTTTGCCGAGCGTGTCGACCGTGCGCCGCGCAATGTCGCGGCGGGCTTCGAGCCGCGTGATGGCCTGCTGCACGTCGGCTTGCGACATCTCGGGCGCATCGGCCGCATCGGCCTGAGGCGGCGCCTTCAAAGCGAGCAATTGAGCCTCGGCTTCGCGGATTTCGTTGGCGAGTGCCAGCACCGCGTCGATATCGCGTTGCCTCGCCGCGAGCACGGTCGCACGGCTCGCAGGCTCCGGCGCTTGCTGCGCGAGGGGCGTCGCGTCGATCGAGGACGATGACGACGCGCCTTCAGCCGCCGGCGCACGCGCCGGCAAGCCGGCGATGAGCGGGTTTGCGCCGGCGCGCAAGCCGCGTCCCCGTGGCGTGGGCTGCCGCGCGCCGGGTTGTGCTCCGCTCGTCGCGGCTTCTTGCTCCGGCACTTCGTGAGGTCGTTGCGGTGATCGAATCGGCTGAACCATATGCATCCTTTCGTCGGGCGGCGGCTCACCGATGCTGCCGCCCGAAAGCAGAGATATCCGCGACGCATGAGCCTATGACGCGCCCATTGTGATGGCCGGCATTCCGCAAGCAACGAAGAGGCGGCGAACAGGCGGCGACGGTGGCGAACCGCCGAGCGAGCATCGGGCGGCATCTTTGCCGACAGCGCAGCCGTACCGCGTCCGCACCAGCACCGAATAACGAACTGCGCACTGGAACTGTCCGCGGCCAATGCGAACGGCATGCCCCGGAATCCAAGGTTTACCTGCGCTGCATGGCCAAGCCGTGAACTGTCACAGGTACAGTTGGCTGTCTGTAGTCGCTAACTGTACCTTTCAAAAGGGTACAAACCACCTATTATTCGCGCATCCACTTCCGGCAGAACGAGAGCACCAGGAGAACGAAGATGATCGCGTATCCGACCCATCCATGTGACGCGCTGTTGGAATCATTCGAGCGGGATCGCGCCAGTTCGGCTCGCCTTCCGCGAAGTCTGCCGGTGCGGGTATGGGGCGTGTGCGCGGTACTGTTGGTGGCCGGCATGGGCGTCTATTGCGTGCGTCTGGAGGAAGTGTCCGCGTGGCCGGTGCGGGCGAGCATTGCTCTGCCGCTCATCGTGATGACTGTTCTCGCGATGAGCGTTGCCACTCTGGCGAGCCTGAAGGTGTCCGAGCTTCTGGACTGTCTGAAGCAGCTCACCGCCGCAATCGAGGCGGAGGATGGCGAGGGTACAGGGGCGGCGCTATCCGAACACGGTCCGCGGGCCGTTGCGGATCTGGCTCGCGCGATCAACCGCTCCGCACGTCATCGCGCGGGGCGACAGGCGGAATTGCTTCAGGTGCTCGCCGCCTACGCGCACGATCAGCGCACACCGCTGACACGGATGGGCATGCGCTGCGAACTGCTCGACGACCCGGCGGCGCGGGAAGCCTTGCAACGCGATCTCGCGGAGTTGGCCGAACTGGTCGAGGCCAGCCTCTCCTGCGCGCGCATGCAGTGCAGCGCTGGAGAAAAGACCCAGCGCGTCGACGCGGACGATCTGCTGGGCGCACTGATCGGCGACTACCAGGACGCGGGCCGCACGGTTGCGCTGGAGGGACGCGTGGGGCGTCCGGTCGTCACCTGCCCGCATGCGTTGCGCCGTGTGCTCATGAATCTGATCGACAACGCGCTGCGCTACGGCGGCGACGCGCGCCTGTGCGTCCGGGTCGAAGCGCGCCGGCTGGTGCTGGCCGTGGTGGACTCGGGACCCGGTATCGTCCCCGCGCAGATGGATGCGGTGTTCGCGCCGTGGTACAGGTCGCCGGAGACCGCCGCGCGTGCGCCGGGTTCGGGATTGGGGCTGGCTATCGCACGGCGTCTGACGCTGGCGATGCGCGGCGAGCTTCAACTGGAAAACCGGCGCACGGGAGGTCTCGAAGCGCGGCTCACCTTGCCGCTGGTCGCCGCCTGAGTGCGCTCGCTTCAATTCTTTTTATCCTGCTTTGTCACGCGATACGTTTCGATACGCCGCGGACATACACGAGATACATGACCCACTTCTAATGGCTACATGGCGTCGGTTTAGCCAGATCGACAACGGCTCCGCGCATTCTCAGCAATATCGATCGGAACAGATAAGGGAGCTTAAACATGAGTGGCAGCAAAACCTGGTTCATCACCGGCTGCTCAGGCGGCTTGGGTCGTCAGCTTGCCGAGGCCGTACTCGCTAGCGGTCATACGCTGGTGGCAACGGCGAGGGACGTGGCGCGTCTGAATAGTCTGGTGGACGCATATGGCGATCGGGTTCGCGTGATTCCATTGGATGTCACCGATCCCGCCGCGGCGCGCGGTGCTCTTAATGTCGCCGTGGAGCAATTCGGCCGCCTCGACGTGCTGGTGAACAACGCGGGCTACGCCGATCTTGCGTCGATAGAAGATGTCAGCGACAAGGCGCTGCGCGACCAGATGGAGGTCAACTTCTTCGGCGTGTGCAATGTCAGCCGCGCGGCGCTGCCGATCATGCGCCAGCAACGAGCCGGCCACATCATGCAGATCTCCTCGGTCGGCGGACGAGTGGCGGGTCCCGGACTCGCCGCCTATCAGGCAGCCAAATGGGCAGTGGGCGGTTTCTCCGAAGTGCTGGCCAAAGAGGTGCGCGATTTCGGCATCAAGGTAACGATCGTCGAGCCGGGTTCGATGCGAACCCAGTGGGCCGGTTCGTCGATGAACATTGCGCCGATCAGCGACGCGTACAAGCCGGTCATCGAACCGGTTGCCGCACGGCTGCGCCGCATCGACGGAAATCAGCCCGGCGATCCTGCGCGGATTGCCCGGGTGCTGCTCGACATTGCCGGCTCGCCGACGGCGCCCTTGCGATTGCTGATGGGCAGCGACGCCGTCGCGGCTGCCGGCGAAGCGGCAAGATTCCGCGCGGAAGAGGACGCCCAATGGCGTGAAGTGAGCGAATCGGTTGCGTATCCGCCGGTTCACGCTGAATGAAGCTGGCCGGATGATTTGCTGGTGGCAATGGTGTACTGGAACTCGAACGACTTTTTCTCATACCTCGAATAAAGGATCATGAAATCATGAAACTCAGACTACTCGCCATGAGCAGCGGCCTTGCTATCGCTGTCGCGGCTTTCGCGTACACGCCGGCATTCGCGGCGGACGCGGCGGCTGCCGCATCGGATACCACCGTTGCGGCCGGCACGCAGGCAACGCCGACCAGGAAGTCGGTTCGCGCGGCCAATCGCGCATTTTCCAAAACGGTCCAGAAGGCTATTTTCAAAACCGCGGGTCTGCAGGACACGACGATCGCCGTTTTCGGCAATGCGAAAACCGGGCACGTGACGCTGGCCGGTCAGATCTCAAGCGAGGATCAGGACGCGCTGGCTGTGGATGCCGCCAGGAAAGTGCAGGGCGTTAGCTCGGTTAGCAGCAAACTGACGTTGCGCGAGCAAGGCGGCGGTTAAACGGTAGCCGCGGCGGTAGCGGCGTCACCGATACGCGATATCCGCAACTGCAATTGCGGATATCGCGTTGCGCCGTTTACGGCGCCACCGCACGCAGAGCGTTGACGAATCGTTCGTCGGCGAGATAGCTGACGTTGAATCTGCAATATGCCGACACCTGATCCGATGCCGGCGAAAAAACGGCGCCGGGCGCGAGGATCACGCCCCGTTCGAGCATGGCCTTCGCGAGCTTCATCGAGTCGGGCCATTCGGGCAAGGACGCCCACAAGTACATGCTTTGCTCGCTTTCCTTGAAGATCTCCGCGCCCAGTTTCTTCAATGAATTCTTCGCGCTCGCTGTCGCGCGCCGCAGCTTTTCCTGAAGCTGATTCGTGTGCCGCAGGAAATGACCGTCGCTGACGATAGCGGCCAGGGTTCGCTCGCTGTATTCGGAACTGCTCACGTGAATCAGCATTTTCACGTCGGCAAGATCGCTCGCGAGTGCCGCATTGCATGCCAGAAAGCCGACGCGCAACGCGGCGGAGACCGACTTCGAAAAGCTGCCGATGTAAATGGTGCGGCGTAACTGGTCGAGTGTGGCGATGCGCGTCAATGCGCGCGGTTTCAGATCGGCGAACGCGTCGTTCTCCACAATCACGGTGTCGTGCATTTCGGCGAGTTGCAGAATGCGATATGCCTTTGCCGCGCTCGTATCCGTGGCCGTGGGATTGTGTCCCACCGATTGCGTGAAGAACAGCTTCGGCCGATATTCGATCATGCAGCGCTCGAGCTCGGCGAGGTTGGGGCCGTCGACTTCGCGCGGCACGCCGATGATGTTGGCGCCGCTCAATTTCAGTTTGCCGAAGAGCGGGTAGTAACCGGGATCGTCCACCAGCACCGCGTCGCCAGGCCGCACGAAGTAGCGCAATACGAGGTCCATTGCCTGATTCGCGCCATGAGTGAGGACGATCTGCGAAGGCGGGGCCTCGATTTCGTATCCCGACAATTTCTGTTGCAACGACTGGCGCAGCGGCAGATAGCCGTAGCGGCTCCCGTATCGAAAGAGCGACGCGACGCCGGTGCGTACCACCCGTTGATGGTACTGATCGAGACGGGTCGCTTCCAGCCATTCGATAGGCGGGAAGCCTTCGCCAAGATTGAGCACCTCGGGCTTGACCTGCAATTGTTCGCGCATCAGCCAGACGGTATCCATCGCCCGGTCGAGCACGCCTGTTTCATCGGCCTCGGTGGCGGCCTTCACTCGCCGCGCGACATAGAAGCCCGAGCCGCGACGCGGTTCTATCAAGCCCCTTGCCGTGAGCATTTCGAATGCGCTGATGACGGTGTTCTTGGAGCACCCCGATGCGTCGGCATATTCCCTGATCGAGGGTAGCTTGGCGCCGGTGGGAATAACGCCTTCTTCAATCTGTTTGGCGAGATTGTCTGCGATGGAACCGGATAGGCTGACATTGGCGCGCAGGCTCATCGTCGCTCCGCGGGAAATGGAAAGTGTTATGGGTATGGCGCTGGAACTGTAAGCTCAAACTGTACCTTTAAAAGGGGTACGGTCTGCCTATTATTGATCCTTTAATTCATGGTCGCAAGCGCGAATCAATTCAGCGACCGTCACCGGAGGACAATTAATGGCAATCGATTCGACGCTTCCGAATTTCCGCTCACTCAGTCCCGAAGAACGTCTTGCGCAGGTCTGCAAGGCGGCAGGTCTCGACGCTTCGCAGCACGCGCAATTGGCCGGGCCGGGTGCGCTCTCGCTCGAAACGGCCAACGGAATGATCGAAAACGTCATCGGCACTTTCCAGTTGCCCATGGCGGTAGCCGGCTATTTCCAGATCAACGGAAAAGACGTGATCGTGCCGATGGTGGTCGAGGAACCTTCCATCGTCGCCGCTGCTTCATTCATGGCGAAGCTCGCGCGAGTGGGCGGCGGCTTCCATACCTCGAGTACGGGACCACTGATGCGCGCACAGGTACAGGTGGTCGGCATAAGTGACCCGCATGGCGCGCGACTCGCGATTCTCCAACGCAAGAACGAACTGATCGGCCTCGCGAATAGCCGCGACAAAGTACTGCTCGGTTTGGGCGGCGGCTGTCGCGACATCGAGGTACAGGTCTTTCCGGATACGCCGTGCGGCCCGATGATCGTCGCGCATCTGATTGTCGACGTGCGCGATGCGATGGGCGCCAACACGGTCAACACGATGGCGGAGTCGGTCGCCGAGCGCGTCGAGATCATCACCGGCGGCAAGGTGCGCTTGCGCATTCTCTCCAATCTCGCCGACTTGCGACTCGCGCGCGCCTATGTGCGGTATTCGCCGGACACGCTCGCCACGAAAGAGTATTCAGGCGAAGAAGTCATCGACGGCGTGATCGAAGCGTATCTGCTGGCCGCCATCGACCCCTATCGCGCGGCGACGCATAACAAAGGCATCATGAACGGCATCGATCCGGTGATCGTCGCGACCGGGAACGACTGGCGCGCGGTGGAAGCGGGGGCTCACGCCTATGCGGCCCGGAGCGGCCGTTATTCATCGCTCACGATATGGGAGAAAGCGGAGAACGGCGATCTCGTCGGGACGATCGAGATGCCGATGGCGGTCGGGCTGGTTGGCGGTGCAACGAAGACGCATCCGCTCGCGCGTCTCGCGCTCAGGATAATGGACGTCGACTCCGCGCAGGAACTCGCGGAGATTGCGGTCGCCGTCGGCCTGGCCCAAAACATGGGAGCCCTGCGTGCACTGGCGACCGAGGGCATTCAACGCGGTCATATGACATTGCATGCGCGCAATATCGCCTTGGGCGCGGGCGCGACGGGTGGGGATGTTGACTGGCTAGTCCAGAAAATGATAACTTCAATGGACTTTCGCACCGACTTCGCAAAAGAAGTACTCAACGGTCCACGCGATGCATGACATTTTCGAGGGCTCGATTTGCCGGCGTCCGCAACGGGCGGTCTCCGGCAAGCGGGCGCGGCCAACGCATGGGTCGCGTTCGTCACCCATCACGATTTCAGATGGTGTTGTATTCAGCAGGAACCGGAGAGCAATGTAGCGAAGTGTTTGTCCGTCTCCGCGAAGAATGCGTACGCTTTGAATAAACACTTCGATCAGGAGAGAGACAATTGGAACAACCCAGTGCCAGTGCAACGCCGGCCGCGAGAGACGGTTCCGGCATTCGCGCGCGCGCCGACGCATCGGCTTTCGTGCTCGCCGAAGTATGGGGCGACACGGTCGACCTCCGGCATCTGGCGTGGTCCGTGGTACTGGGTGTAGCCCTGAGTGTCGCGGCGTTCGAGGCCGGTCAAGCGGTGTTGTCCTCGGCTGCGCGCGATCCGGCAATCGTGCGTGCCTATGCCATGCTGATCGGACTCGGCGGATGCGTGGCGGCGGGCGCGCTCAGTGCCGTTTTCTTCCCGCCAAAGCGCGTCGTGATCGAACACACGGTCGACGAATCGGACCGGCTGCGGGTGCTCGATCAACTCGGTGAAGAATGCGGCGGCATCGGATCGCTCTCCGATCTTCCGGCTAGCGCCGTGGCCGAATTGAGGGAGCTGGGGCTGTACGATCCGTTTGCCGCCTACGAGGCTTCCCGAGTAGCCGGGCACGAGGGGAAGCGCTGATGGACTCGCTGCTTCACGCGCTACCCGTGGCTCTCGCAATGGGACTGATAGGCGCCGTCGTGTTCGCCGCGATCGGCCTCGTCTCAGGCACCGACGAAACCACGACCATCGCGCCGCTGACCTTGCTCGTGGCCTTGCTCGGCGTGCCGCCGGCCGGGGTATTCACATTTTTCATGTCGGGCGCGATAGCCAAGCATATGACGCACGCCATTCCCACCGCGTTGCTGGGCATTCCGGGCGACACGATGGCTGCGCCGCTTCTGCAGCAAGCCGCGATGCTGCGCTCGCTGGGCGTGCCGCATATCGCCTTGCGCAAGATGATATCCGGCGCGATCGTGGCGGCCTTGGTCGCGGTGCCTTTCGCCGTGCTGTTCGCGGTCATGCTCGCGCCCTTCGGCGGGGTGATCGCGAGCGCCGCGCCGTGGGTGTTCCTGTTCGCGGCAGTGTGCATCGCCTATTGTTCGATGGGTCGATGGGCTTCGGTGCTGTTGCTGATTCCGTTTGTCTTGCTGATCGTCGGGCTTCAGGCGCTGACGCGCAGTCATGGGGTCAACCTGAGCGTGAGCTATTTTCTCGGCATTGCCATTGGTCCCTTGATTACCGACCTGTTCTCGATACTCTCGCCGGCGGAAAGGCGGCGCATGCGTCGCGATAGCATGTCGAGATTCGCGCTGGCACCGGACCTCAAGGGTTGGCGCGGGTACTTTCCCAATCCGCTCAAGGTGCTCGACCGGCAGCAGATTGCCTATACCGTGGCGACGGCAGCAGTGTCGAGTGCAACGTTTGTTTTCAGCCCGGTCGCAATGACGGTGCTCATGGGCGAAGTCGTCGGCGCGCGAATCCGGCACGCGTACCAGCGTCTGACAACCGTCATCGCCGTGCGGAACGGCGTGACCGAAGCCACTTATATTGCCGAGGCGCTGATTCCGCTCATCGCGTTCGGCTTGCCGCTCAGCCCGGTGGCGGCGGGGCCCGCCGCGCCGCTCTTCAATGCGCCTCCGCGCTTTACTGTGAATGAAGCAACCGGACACATCGACAACCTGCATACGCTGATGTCGACGTGGCAGTTTCTGGTGTTCGGCTTGCTGTCGGTTCTTCTGGCGGCATTGATCGCTTATCCGCTCGCCATGAACCATGCGCACCGCGCGGCTTCCTTCGTCGCGCGCAAGCTGAGTCATGAGGCGATAATCGCGACGTTTTCCGGCCTGATCGCGGTGATCGGTCTCTGGGAAGGACAGTTGCTCGGGCTTGCCGTGATTCTCACCGTCGGCCTTTTTGGCGGATTGCTCGCCCGGCTGTTTGCGTTTAATACCGGCGTCCAGTTCATGGGCTATTACGCCGCCGTGCTAAGCGTGCCGGCGATCAGCAAGCTGTTCTGACGCGCACGCCTCACGCCGCTGGCGGAGGCGCTTCGTGCGCGTTCATCGGTTCGATTCGATACCGCTGCGAAATCAGCCTTGTTTTCTGTCGAGGCCGAGCAAGCCGCGGATCTTGCCTTCCGTTTCCGCATAGCGGCCCTCGCCGAAATGGCTGTACACCAGTTTGCCGTTCTGGTCGAACAGATACAGCGCGGGCCAGTATTGATTGCCGTACGCATCCCATGTCGCGTACTGGTTGTCCTGCGCGACCGGGTACTCGATGCCGAAGCGTTTCACCGCATTCTTCAGATTGCCGGTGTCGCGCTCGAACGAGTATTCGGGCGTATGCACGCCGACGACCACCAGTCCCTTGTCGTGATAGCGGGCGTACCAGTCCTTGACGTGCGGGAGCGTGTGCGCGCAGTTGATGCAATCGAATGTCCAGAAGTCGACGAGCACGACCTTGCCGCGCAATTGCGCCTTGTCGAGCGGCGCACTGTTGATCCAGGTGCCAATGCCCGTGAAAGCCGGCGCGGACGCTCCGGTTTGCAGCGAGGACGTCTGGCCGGTCGCGCCGCCGGTATAGGCGAAGCCGGCGAGCAAGGCTGCGCCGGCCACGCCCGCGACGATGGCGGCCATCTTGAGACGATCGAACATGAAGAATCTCCAATGAGTCAGTACCTGAGCGTATTGGAGCGCATGGAAGTATCTGGCTTGTGTCCGCCGCGGGCCGGTGTGAAATTCTTCGTGTCGCTAGCGCGGCCAGATACGTTCGGATACAACGAGGACGGCGGCCCGCGGCCGGATGGCGGCGCTTTGTATCGCCATGTGTCGCGGGCCGCAATCGATACATTGCGTTGCGCGTTGCCCGTTTGCTGAAATCCTTCCGATACATGAGAGCGGTGGAATACGGCTCATGGCCCGTTACGCCGTTTCACGCGGCGTTCGATGCCGGTCCGTCCAATTGCCTACTGTCTGGATACCGATCTCATGTTACTCATCGTCATCGCATTCCTCGCGGGCGTGTTCACTATCCTGAGCCCCTGCATTCTGCCCGTCGTGCCGTTCGTGTTCGCACGCTCCGACCGGCCGTTCGTGACGGACCGCCTGCCTCTTCTTGTCGGCCTCGCGGGCACCTTTGCGCTGGTGACCGGGCTCGGCACGGCCGGTCTGAGCGGCGCGGCGCAACTGAGCGAGTACGGGCGCTGGATATCGCTCGCACTTTTCGCGGTATTCGGCGCAGCGCTGCTGTTCCCGGAGATTGCGTCGCGCCTGTCGCGCCCGCTCTCCGGCCTCGCCGACCGCTTCGTCGCGAGTTCGCAAGGCCAGGGCGCGACGCGCCGGATCGGCTCGGCGGTGTTGCTCGGCGCGGCGACTGGCCTGCTGTGGGCACCGTGCGCGGGACCCATTCTCGGCCTGATCCTGACCGGCGCCGCGCTGCATGGCGCGAGCTGGCAAACCGGGGCGGCGCTCGCCGCCTACGCCGGCGGCGCAGCGTGCTCGCTGGCGGTCGTGTCCGGGCTGGGCAAGCGCTCGCTGGATCTGCTCAAGCGTTCTTTCGGCCTCGGCGAGGGATTGCGCCGTGCAATGGGCGCACTGGTGCTGCTCACCGTGGGAGCGATCGCGCTGGGCATCGACACGCGGATTCTCGCGTACGTTCCGTCGGCTCCGACCAACGCTATCGAGAGCAGGCTGGTCAATCTGCTCGCAACGAAAAAGCCGGTGCCCGCAGCCGCGCAAGCGGACCGCATCGTGCGCGTGTCGAGTACGTCGAACGTGTCGAGCGTGTCGAACGTGTCGGGTGCCTCGACGCCTGCCGCTCTGCCCGTGCAGGGCCGCCTGCCCTCGCTCGACGGCGCGACCTCATGGCTGAACAGCGCGCCGCTTTCCAGCGACGCGTTGCGCGGCAAGGTTGTCGTGGTCAACTTCTGGACCTACTCGTGCATCAACTGTTTGCGGACTTTGCCGTATCTGAACACATGGGCGCAGCGCTATCACGACGACGGCCTCGTCGTGATCGGCGTGCACACGCCGGAGTTCGGTTTCGAGCACGACGCGGGCAACGTCGAACGCGCGCTGGGCGACCTGAACATCCACTACCCGGTGGCGATCGATAACGGCTACCGCATCTGGCAGGCGTTCGGCAACCAGTACTGGCCGGCGTTTTATATCGTCGATGCGCAGGGCCGCATCCGCTATCACCACTTCGGCGAAGGCGGCTATGACGAAGCGGAACAGGCCATCCGGCAACTGCTGGCCGACCACGGCGGTTCGCTGCCCGCCGCGGCCCGGCAGCCGGTGCAGGCAACCGGCGCGCAAGCCGCCGCGGACCCGGCGGATGTCGGCTCGGGCGAGACCTACGTGGGTTACCGGGAGGCGCAGGGCTTCGCATCGTCACAGCGCGTGAAGCGCGATGCCGCGTTCGCCTATACGCTGCCCGCGCAACTGCCGCTCAACAACTGGGGGCTGGCGGGCGAGTGGAACATCGGCGCGGAGTCCGCCGTGCCGACCGCGCGGCAAGGGCGCATCGCTTATCGCTTCCATGCGCGCGACCTGCACCTGGTGCTGGCGCCGACCGCGGATGGCAAGCCCGTGCGCTTCCGGATCACCGTCGACGGAGCGGCGCCCGGCGCGGCGCACGGTGCCGATGTGGCCAGCGACGGTACGGGAGTGGTGACGAGCGCGCGTCTGTATCAGCTCGTGCGTCAGCCGGGTCCGGTGAATGACCGCACGTTCCAGATCGAATTTCTCGATCCAGGCGTGAAGGTGTTCAGCTTCACATTCGGTTGATCATGCGGCAGCCTGGCAATCGAGGTGCCGCGATGGAATAAACCGATACGCTCGATTGTTATACGAGGCTCGATCCGCGCTTTCGCGACACGGGACTGTCTATTCAAATGAGAGCAATCAACATGAATTCGTTTTTTTCGTCCGTGCTCAAGCCGCTCCACGCCGCTTGTCTGATCGCCGGCGTCTGGAGTCTTCAGGCGCATGCCGAAGTGAAAATCGGCGTAACCGTGTCGGCTACAGGGCCGGCTGCGTCGCTCGGCATTGCGCAGAAGAATACGATCGCCTTGCTGCCAAAAGAAATCGACGGGCAGAAGATCGACTACATTGTGCTGGACGACGCTTCCGATCCTACCCTCGCGGTCAAGAACACCCGCAAGCTCACTAGCGAGGATCACGTCGACGCATTGATCGGCTCGACCATCGTGCCCAATTCGCTGGCGATGATCGACGTCGCGGCGCGGAGTGAGACGCCGATGATCGCATTGGCCGCCGCTGCATCGATCGTCGAGCCGATGGATGCGAAGCGTGCGTGGATCTTCAAGACCCCGCAGAACGACGCGCTCATGGCCGGCGCGATCGTGCAGAACATGGTGGCGCATCACGTAAAGACCGTGGGCTTCATTGGTTTTTCCGATGCGTATGGCGAAAGCTGGCTCACTGAATTCAGAAAGGACGCTGAAAAGGCCAACATCAAGCTTGTCGCAAGCGAGCGCTTCGCGCGCAACGACACGTCGGTAACGGGACAGGTGCTGAAGATCGTCTCGCAGAACCCGGACGCCGTGCTGATCGCCGCGGCCGGCACACCCGCCGCGCTGCCGCAGAAGACGCTGAAAGAGCGCGGCTATAAAGGCGTCTATTACCAGACGCACGGCATCGCCAATAACGATTTCCTGCGGGTTTGCGGCAAGGATTGCGACGGCACGTTGCTGCCAGCCGGCCCGCTGCTGGTCTCCGATCAACTGTCGGATTCGAATCCCGTAAAGCGCAGCGCGCTTGCCTACCGGCAGGCATATGACACGGCATACGGCGCCAACACGGTATCGACGTTCGGCGGCAACGCATGGGACGCGGGCTTGCTGCTGCAACATGCCATACCGCAGGCGCTGAAAAAAGGCCAACCCGGTAGCGAGGCATTCCGCGAGGCGCTGCGCTCGGCGCTTGAAAACACCACCGATCTCCATACATCGCAGGGCGTCGTGAATATGACTGCGGCCGATCATTCCGGCCTCGACGAGCGAGCCCGCGTGATGGTGCGGATCGTTGGCGGCGCGTGGCGGCTCGCTGCGAACTGACGCCCGATGATCTATGTGCGCGGCTTGGCGGGCAGACCGTTTCGGCGCGACGCTACGCCAATGGCAGCGTCACCGTGATGATGGTCGACCCGCACAGACGTTCGGCCAGATCGAGATGAATCGGCCGTTCTCTCCACCAGCGGGCCAGTCCTTTCTGCGCGCGATGTCCGACTACGACGATGTCCGAATTGAAGCTCGCCGCATGCCGGGAAACCGCGTCGACGGTTCGTCCGAAAACGATGTGCCCATGCGCGGTAATGCCGTTGTCGGCCAGCTTGCAGATCGCGGTTCCCAGGGTATGGCGGGCGAGTTCCTCCAGGCGACTATAGGCAAGCTCGCCGAGCATGCCCGCGGAATGCGCGTTCGCGCTGACCGAATCGACGACCGACACGACGTCGACCCGTGCCGACAACGCCAGGGATAGCTCCGAGCAGCGTGTCAACGCGGCTTGCGCTTCTTCTGTTCCGTCGTACACGAGTAGCATTTTCGAAAAGGGTGACATGTTCTGTGTCTATTGCAGGTTGGGGCCGAGATCTGGCCGGAGCCCGATTTTTTCGCCGGCGCAAAGCGCGCGGTGGCTGACACAAAACACGTGATCCAATGGATTTATTCCCGACTGACCGAAGCCCCGCCGCAGAGCCCGCCCGCCATGAACGCTACTGCGAGCCACGGCGCCGCGGTGCGAAGGCGCGAGCGGTTCGAACGCACGGTGTGCGCCTGTGCGAGTTCGTCGATTTTGCGCGGGAGGCTATCCGGAACCGGCGGCAATGCCTGATGTTGAAACGCGCGTTGATACGGCAGCACCGACGCTTCGAGCAACGCAACGCGTTCCGCAATATCAGCCGATGTACTCATCGCCTTTTCGACTTCCTCGCGCTCCCGCGACGTAAGTTCGCCATCCACATAGGCCATGAGCACGATGTCGTCCATTTTCATGCTCCTTGGTCCTCGCTATCCGCCGCGCTTTGCACGCGCTGCTCTTTTTGATCGCTGAACAGGGCGCCGATGGCCTGGCGAGCCCGCGAAAGCCGGCTCATGATCGTGCCGATCGGCACGTCGAGCGCTTCGGCCGCCTCGTTGTAGCTGAGTCCCTCCACGCCCACCAGCAGCATCACCACGCGCTGCGCTTCGGGCAATTGCTGCACCGCCTTGACGATCTGCCCATGCATGGCCTGCTGTTCCGGCGTCCGCGCAGCCGGATCGGCGACGGTTTCGAGGAAGTCGTCGTCCCAATCCATGCCCGAGCGGCTACGCACGCTACGTGCGCGCAATTCGTTGATCCAGGTGGACTGCACGATCGAGAACATCCAGCTAAGCGGCGCGGTGCCGGGTTGCAATTGATGTGCGCGTTCGAGCGCGCGCACGCAGGCGCGTTGCACGAGATCTTCAGCGTCGTGACGGTCGCCCGAAATGCGCAGCGCAAATGCCCAAAGACGCGGGAGCATCGACGGAAGCATGGCGGACAGGTCGGCTGCGGTCATCGACGTTGGCCCTCGTCCGATGCACGGCAGCCGGCGTTCATCGGTCCTGCGGAGATACGCCTGCCCACGAGGCGAAAGCGCTGCCGTCGGCTTGATTCATATTGCGGGCCCGGCGTCGGCTTCGAGCTTCGACGCATTGGGACTGGTTGCACTATCGGGTGAGTGTCCATGAGTTCAGGCGAGTGGGGCGGGCAAGCCTGCCTGGCCGCGATTGCCGCGTTCCCATCCGCCGCGCTCAGGCGTGCGCGAGGAAGGGATAGGTGAACAAGCCGAACTGAAGCAGGTTCAGTCCGAAGTGCGTGAGCATCGCGGATCGCAACCCGCCGGCGCGATAGGCCAACCCATAGCCGATGCCGGACAGGCCTGCCAGCAGAACCAGTTGGGCGCCGCCCTGAAAGTGCGCGAGACCGAATAGAACCGCGCCGGCGACGAGCCCGAACCACTGGGCATGGCGTCGCGACTTCATCAGGCGGGTTATGCCTTCCTGGATATAGCCACGGAAAAAAGCTTCTTCGGCAAAGGCAACCAGCAGCAAATTGTTGAGTGCCCACAGCCACGCAAGATGCGGCCACTTCGGCGCCCACGCAATCGATCCGGCGTAAAACGCGATGGAGAGGCAGACAGCGGAAGTGACGGCGCAGGCAACGATCGCCGACATCGCCATAACGGAAAGTGGTTTCCTCGACTGCACCCACGGATAGGTCAGAAGCAGCCAGAATCCGATCAGCGGCTTGTCGAAGTTCAGGTACATCGTATAAGGCGCGGCATCCGGCGTGAAACGTGCGGCGTCGATGACTCTCAGGTTATGAAAGCCCGGCAGCCCATGTTGAAACAGACCGATTGCAACGACGACAAAAACGGCGTTGCAGAGCAACCTGCCGACCGGCGATGGATTGCGCCGCAGCAGAACACCCGTGCCAACCAGAAGCACGAGAGGAATAACCGCGAGTACCTGCAACTGTCCCAAGGCAAAGGCGAGTCCGTAGCCGATTGCCAGAAGACCCATCGTCAGTGAGCGAGGCGCTTGAAAAACCGCCGCGAAAGCGGCAAGAAACACGGCAATCCACGGCAATGCGGCCATTTGAAAAAACGTCCCGAGATTGATTAAGCGCTATTGATCGATCCGCGCCGTGTTGCCATGCGGCAAGACGGTCGTGCGATGGTAGCCGACTCCTTCATGAACCGGAGCGCTCACTCCAGCGCCGGTCGCGGCGATCGTCGCGACCGGCTGCCGGCCTAGCGCAGCGTGCGGAATGCCGAGCGCACTTCGGTGGCGAACAACTGCGGCTCTTCCCACGCCGCGAAGTGGCCGCCCTTGTTGACCTCGTTGAAATAGATGAGGTTGTGATACGCGCGCTCCGTCCAACTGCGCGGCGCCTGATAGATCTCTCCGGGGAAGATCGTCACGGCAGCCGGCATGGAGATGTCCACGGCATTGAAGTTGTTGGAATGATCTTCCCAATAGATTTGCGCCGCGGAGGTGGCGCTGTCCGTCAGCCAGTAGAGCGAGATGTCGTCCAGAATCTCGTCGCGCGTGAGTGAGCGTTCCGGTACGCCGCCGCTATAAGTCCATTGGGAAATCTTGTCGTACATCCATGCGGCCTGGCCCACGGGCGAATCGGCGAGCGCGTAGCCGACGGTCTGCGGCCGCGTCACCATCATCGCGGAATAGCCGCAATTGTCGCGATAGAAGACGTTCAGCGAGTCATAGGCGGCCTTCTCTTTCGGCGACAGATTGCGCGGCGCGGGTTCTCCGAGAGCCAGCAAGGTCGCGATATCCGGTGGCACGGTCGCGGGCATGTTGACATGAATGCCGATCAGGCCTTTCACCTTCTGCATGGCCATGCGGTGCGAAATCACCGAGCCGCAATCGCCGCCTTGCGAGACGAAGCGCGTATAGCCGAGTCGCGCCATCAGTTCGCCCCATGCGCGCGCGATATGGTTCGAATCCCAGCCGGTGGTCTTCGGCTGTTCGGTGAAACCGAAGCCGGGTAGCGACGGCACGACGATGTGAAATGCGTCGTCGGCGCTTCCGCCGTAGGCAGTGGGATCGGTCAGCGGCGCAATGACCTTGATCAGTTCGAAAATCGAGCCGGGCCAGCCGTGCGTCATGATCAGCGGCAGAGCGTGCTCATGACGGGAACGCACGTGAATGAACTGCACGTCGAGGCCGTCGATTTGCGTCATGAACATCGGCAGCGCGTTCAGTTTCGCTTCGCCCTTGCGCCAATCGTAGTCGGTGCCCCAATACTTCGCGAGCACCTGCATTCTGGCGAGCCGCACGCCTTGCGACTCATCGTTGACAGTCTCCTTGCCGGGCCAGCGCGTGGCCGCGATACGGCGGCGCAAATCGACGAGGTCGGCTTCGGGCACGTTGACCTTGAACGGGCGGATCGTGCTGTCGCCGGTGGCGGCGAACAAGGAGCCCGGAATCAGTCCCATCGCGCCGACTGCGACCGAAGCGGCGAGAACGTGACGTCGAGTTGGAGAAAACGGTGTTGATGACATGTTTGAAATCCTGGCGCTATGAAGGAGCCGGCGCACCGATCGCGACGCGCCGTGATGTTCACGAGGAGAGCGCCCCACTGCCGGGCTTGCCGATGGTCCGGCCGGCGTGGAGCGCTAGTCAGGCAACAGACGAATCGGCCGACCGTGACGAACGACCGGCGATCGACGATCAGTGATGCGCATACGGCGAGAGCGACGCGTCGGGCCCGATGCGCGCACCCGATTGCGACGTGGTGTCGTGCATGCCGCCATACGATTGCGCGGCGGCATCCGCACTGGCCATCGACTCGGCCTGTTCGGCATGGACGGTCAGCGCGCTTTGGCCGCGCTGCGACGCAGGTGCGCCGACGAGCGGATCGTAGTGAGGGGCGGGACCGTAGCCGCTGCTGGCGAAAGCGGGGGAGACGATTGCAGCGCCGGCGGAGAGAACCGCGGCGAGAACGAGACGCTTGATCATGATGAAACCTCCACGAATCGAATCGAAAGAGAAGTGCTTGGTGATGGGATCGGACAAGGTTGAAAAGACACTGCCGATCGTGAATGAATCCGCCTGACGGGGCGCGACTCAACTGCCTTGATAGAGCTTGTTGAGCGCCGCGAGTTGTCCGTCTTTCTCGGCGCGCACCAGTTCCTGACGAACCTCCGCACGCGTCTTTACTTTTTGAGCGCTCTGAACCGGCGCCCATTGATGAACTTGTTGAACGTCGTTCGCGCCGGCATTCACGTCGACGGAATTAGCCGCATAAGCGGAGGCGGTCGTGGCGAAAGCGGCAAAAGCCAAAACGATCATCGATACTTTCATGTCATTCTCCTGAAGCAAATCAAGTGGGAAGATCCGCCCGGGCATCTGGGAAGCGGCGGCATGCGGTGATGTCTGCTTGCGCCTTGATCAGATTCCGTCGTTGGAAGCATTAGAACCAGGCGACGTATCTGGCTTGTGTCGTGAGAACGGGCTATTGCAATGCTGTGTATCGGTTGCAACGTCGTACACATTGAGAAACAAATCGGGTGCTTACCGAGAGGCGAATAGATCGGGAATAGATATTCGGCGGCGCGTTGAACGACGTCCGAACGGCCGCGTTTGTATCCCAATGTATCTGAGCGCCGGCGCGTTACATAACGTTGCACCGGCGCGCATTGCGGACATAAGCCAGATACGTCCGCCGGGTTTAATTCATCCATGCCAGTTGATCTGGCCTGGCTGACCCGAAACGCAAACGGGCGTTTGCGTGAAAAGAACTTCTCTTGAGGCGGACATCATGAAAGTCATTCAATCGCTTATCGTCGCCGCGGCTGTTGCCGGCCCGATTTACGCCAGGCCGTAACGGCAAGCCTCGGGTTCAAACGCCGGCGCGCCGCGCCGACACCGTTCATATTCTTTCGTCCGCTTGTACTTGATTCGACCATCGGCTTGCTTCACCGCCCTGGTGGAGCGGGTCTCTCTCAAGTCCAAGCAGGCTTTTCGAAGCTCTCGTACATAAGGGGAAATAAACCATGTCTGAACAGATCAATACCCGGAGACGGCGTCTCCTCGGCACGACGGTTGCGGGCGTCGGCCTGATGGAGCTGGGATTGAGCGGACTCGCGCAGGCGCAGTCCAGCGGCATGAAGTCCGGGGCGAGCGCCGCTTCGTTCGACGACCTGCGGCAGATCAACGCCGGCACGCTCAACGTGGGCTACGCGGAAGCGGGTCCGCGCAACGGGCCCGTTGTGATTCTGCTGCACGGCTGGCCGTACGATATCTACAGCTACGCCGAAGTCACGCCGTTGCTGGTCGCCGCCGGCTATCGGGTCATCGTGCCGTATCTGCGGGGCTACGGCAGCACGCGGATTCTTTCCGCGGACACGCCGCGCAACGGCCAGCAGGCGGTTATCGCGGTCGACATCATCAACCTGATGGACGCGCTGAAGATCGACAAGGCGATCTTCGGCGGCTTCGACTGGGGCGCGCGCACGGTGAATATCATCGCCGCGCTGTGGCCGGAGCGCTGCAAGGCGATGGTGTCGGTGAGCGGTTATCTGATCGGCAGCCAGGCCGCCAACAAGGGACCGTTACCGCCGAAAGCGGAACTGGCATGGTGGTATCAGTTCTACTTCGCCACCGAGCGCGGCTACGCCGGCTACGATGCGAACCGCCGCGATTTCAACAAGCTGATCTGGCATACCGCTTCGCCGAAGTGGGATTTCGACGAAGCGACCTACGGGCGCTCGGCTGCATCGTTCGATAACCCGGACCATGTCGCGATCGTGATCCACAACTACCGGTGGCGTTTGGGGCTGGCGACGGGCGAGGCGAAATACGACGAGCTCGAAAAGCGTCTCGCGACCGGGCCGACCATCTCGGTGCCGACCATCACGATGGAAGGCGACGCCAACGGCGCGCCGCATCCCGAGCCGTCGGCCTATGCGAAAAAATTCACCGGCAAGTACGCGCACCGGAACATCGGCGGCGGCGTCGGGCATAACCTGCCGCAAGAAGCGCCGAAAGCATTCGCCGACGCCGTCATCGACGTCGCCCGTTTCTGAGCAGCGAACGGGAGACCGACAAATGCGAAGAATCCGGACTGCGCATGTCGTGCTCAACGCGGCGCTTCTGCTTGGCGCCGTGGCGAATCACGCCGTGGCCGAACCCGCGAAATCGGCGCCTTCGCCGATCTATGGCGTGACGATTCCCGAGGGTTACCGCAAATGGCAAATGATCGCGCCGGCCGAGGAAGCCGCGCCGCTCGACGAGCTACGCGTGGTGCTCGGCAACCCGGCCGCGATCAAGGCCATCGAGAACTCGACGCTGCCGTACCCTGACGGGACCATCCTGGTGAAACTCGCGTACAAGCGCAAGCAGTCGCCCGAGTTCCCATCGGCAACGATTCCCGGGACGCCCACCACGGTGCAGGTGATGGTGAAGGACTCGCGTCGTTATGCGTCGACAGGCGGCTGGGGCTTCGGCCGGTTCGTCAACGGACAACCGGTCGACGCCGCGCAACATCAAACCTGCTTCGCGTGCCATGCGGCCAGGGTGAAGGACCGCGACTACGTGTTCACGCGCTTCGCACCGTAGCCGCACCGGCGGGAAAGCGGCGGCGTGCAGCGACAAGCCGCCGCCGATCGTCAGGCTCGCACCGCTCAGGAACGCGAGGTGCGCGAAGTGCGCGACGAACGCATTACAAGCGCACTACGAGCGCGCGACCAGCCGCTCGAGCGCGAATTTCGCTATGCGCCGAAGCGCGGCCGGCGACATGCCTGCGCGGGCATTCAACTGAATGCCTTGCAGGGTGCTGCCGATGAACAGCGCCACGTCTTCCGCGTCCATGTGCGGATCGATCTCGCCGTTGCGCTGCGCCTCTCCGATGCGAGCCAGAAGAGGCTCCCTCAGCCGCTTCGCGCCCGCAGCCCGGATTGCGTTGACCTCGGCATCCGTTGCGCCGAATTCAGCGGCGCTATTGACGCCCATGCAGCCGTTCGCGCGCTCGGCGGCGTCGGCCGGTATCACGCCCAGCAAAAGCGACTTGATGCCGGCCAGCGCGGACGAACTGCGCGTCAACCGTTCGATGTGGGCCGCGACGCTGTATTGCTGATAACGATCGAGCGCTTCAAGGTACAGCTTGCGCTTGTCGCCGAACGCGTTGTAAAGACTCTGCCGGCCAATTTGCATGGCCGCGAGCAGCTCGTCCGTGGACGCTGCCGAATAACCCTTGGACCAGAACACGCGCATGGCGCGATCCAGGGCTTCGTCTCGATCGAATTCACGTGGTCTCACCATTTATCAAGCCCGATACTTGTGGACGATGCAGTCAATAAACGGAAATTATAGGCGCGGCGCTTTCCGCTTGCGCGATCCTTGCGCTCGCGCACTGGCGAACATCGGCATGCGCTCCTGAATCCACTTCAGCAATTCGAGCGGCCCGGCGGCAAGCGGCCGGTCGATCTTGACGAGCACCCTGGCCTGCGCGCTGTCGAACAGGGGATGTGCAATCGGCACGGTGGTCAGTTCGTTGTTTGCGAGTTCACGGTACGCGGCGAATTCCCCGATCAGCGTCATGAAATTTTCCGCTGTCACGAAGCGCTTTAGCGCGCTCAGCGAGTTGGTCGTGAGGGTGGGGCGAATCTTCACGTTCTCGGTCAGCTCCGCCATTGCCACGACATGGCCGATGCCGAATGTGGATGGCATGAGCGCCAGCGGATAACTTTGCAGATCGTCGAGGCTCGCCGGGCCACCCCGCCTGGCAAGAGGATGATCTTTTCTCAGCAGCAGCACAACCGGCTGTCGCGAACTGGCCCGATACTCGATTCGCGCGTGAGGCGGCGGATTAAAGGCGAGGCCGATGTGCGCCCGGTTTTCCGCCACTTCGTCCAGCAAGGCGTCCACCGCCAGCATGGTCATGCCGATTTCCAGACCGGGATAGCGCGTGCAGAACGGCGCCAGCACGTCGTCGACGAAGGTATCGACGAAGCCTTCGCTCACAGCCAGTTGAATCTGCCCGGTTTGAAGACCTTTCAACGCATGTAGCCGGTCTTCGAGCTTCTCCTGCTGCGAGCGGTAGCCGCGCCAGAATTCGAGCAGGTGAATGGCGGCTTCCGTCGGCCGGACTCCGCGCGCCTCGCGTTCGAACAGCACCGCGCCCAGTTCGTCTTCGAGCAGTTTGATCTGCCGCGTGATGACCGATGGCGACGTGTTGATGTGCTCCGCCGCGCCGCGGATGGTGCCGTGGGTGAGCACCTCGTGGAAATACCGCAGGCGCTGCTGGTTGATCTCGCGCATTTGATTGCTCCGACGCCGGAATTTTCAGGGTCCAAGGCATGGGCCGAGTGACGGCCAAGCGTTGCTCAGAAGGCAACGATACGTGAACTTAGTTGCTCTTGCTAGTCCCGTTTTGCGCTGCCACCATCGACTCAACCCCTGCGACGGGTCCAGTGAGGCAATCGGGAGACACCTATGTCAGCAATCCATCCATCGACCGCCGGCGATCCCGCCTCAGCGCTCTATAGCAAGCTCAACTGGCGGCTTCTGCCGTTTCTGGTGACCTGCTACATGTTCGCGTACCTGGACCGCGTCAACGTCGGGTTCGCCAAATTGCAGATGCAAACGGACCTCGGCTTTTCCGATGCCGCTTACGGTGTGGGCGCGGGCATTTTCTTCATCGGCTATGTGCTGTTCGAATTGCCGAGCAATCTGATGTTGCCGAAAGTCGGCGCCCGCAAGACCTTCAGCCGCATTCTCGTGCTGTGGGGCATCACGTCGGCCTGCATGCTGTTCGTGCGAAGCGTGCCGGCGTTTTACGCCATGCGCTTCCTGCTCGGCATATTCGAGGCGGGCTTCGCGCCGGGCATGATCTATTACCTGTCGCGCTGGTACGGGCCTGCCCGCATGGCGCGCGCCATTGCGCTGGTGTTCGTGGCCGGACCGCTCGGCGGCATTGTCGGCGGCCCTGTCTCGGCGTGGCTCATGACGAGTCTTGCCGGGGTCGGCGGTCTTGCCGGCTGGCAGTGGATGTTTCTCGTCGAAGGTCTGCCGTGCATCGTGCTCGGCGTGCTGACGCTGCGGGTGCTGTCCGACCGGCCCGCGGACGCGCGCTGGCTGACCGACCACGAAAAAGGCCTGCTCGAGCGCGAAACCGCACCGACCCGGCATGGCACGGATTCGTTCAGGGCGGTGCTGAAGAACCCCCGGATCTATGTACTCGCGCTCGCCTACTTCAGCATCATTTTCCCGATCTACGCGATCAGCTTCTGGCTGCCGACGCTGCTCAAGGAGCAGGGCGTCAAGGACACCATTCGCCTCGGCTGGTACACGGCGATTCCCTACGTGGCGGCCGCGGTCTGCATGTATCTCGCGGGCCGCAGTTCCGACCGGGCGGGCGAGCGGCGCTACCACTGCGCGATTCCCGCGCTCGGCGCGGCGCTCTGCATGATCGCCGCTGTTTTCGCCGATGGAAGCGCGATGCTCACGCTCCTCGCGCTGACCGTGGGAACCGCATGTCTGTGGATGGCCTACACGGTTTTCTGGGCGATACCGGCCCAGCTCGTCGAGGGGACGGCCGCGGCCGGCGGCATCGCGCTCATCAATACCGTGGGATTGTCCGGCGGATTCTGGGGGCCGGCGGTGGTCGGCTGGACCAAGGCCGGCACGGGCAGCATGCATGCCGGTCTGCTGGTCATGGCCTGCGCCGCCGCGCTGGCGGCCGTCCTGATACTGAAGTTCAAGTTGACGCTCAGGCGGGAACAGCCGGTTTTGCCACACAGTGCATTCGAGCAAGAGGTGAACACATGAAAATCCTGATCGCGGGTTTCCAGCATGAAACCAATACCTTCGCGCCCACCAAGGCGTCTTACGAGAGCTTCGTTCAGGGCGAGGGCTTTCCGCCGATGGTTCGCGGCGCCGACGTACTCGGGCTGCGCGATGTCAATGTGCCGATCGGCGGATTCATCAAGGTCATGCAAGCGCATGGACGCGAACTGAAACCGGTGATCTGGGCCGGCGCGAGCGCGTCGGCGCACGTCACGACGGATGCGTTCGAGCGGATTGGCGGCGAGATCATCGCCGCCGTCGAGCAAGGCGGTTTCGATGCGATCTATCTCGACCTGCACGGCGCGATGGTGACCGAGCAGCACGACGACGGCGAAGGCGAGTTGCTCGAACGCGTGCGGCGGATCGTCGGCGATCGCATGCCGGTGGTCGTGTCGCTGGACCTGCACGCCAACGTCACCGCGCGCATGTTCGCGCATGCCAGCGCGCTCGTGGCTTACCGGACCTATCCGCACGTCGATATGGCGGAAACCGGCGAACGCGCCGCGCGGATTCTCGAGGATCTGATGTGGGAGCAGCGCCCGTTGCATCGCGCGATGCGTCGCGTGCCCTTCCTCATTCCGGTGAACGGCATGTGCACGCTGGTCGAGCCCGCAAGGGGGATGGTTGGCATGCTGGCTGATCTGGAGACGCGGCCGGTCGTGTCGGTGTCGTTCGCGCCGGGCTTTCCGGCGGCCGATTTTCCCGAATGCGGTCCGACCATCTGGGCCTATTCGTTCGAGGAAGAAGTCGCCGAGCGAGCCGCCGACGCGCTGCTCGCGAAGATCGTCGGCGAGGAGTCGCGCTGGGAGGTGCCGTTTCTCGCGCCCGACGAAGCCGCGCTCGAAGCGATCCGGCTGAGCGCGTCCGCATCGCGACCGGTCATCATCGCGGACACGCAGGACAACCCCGGCGTGGGCGGCGATTCGAACACGATGGGGATGGTGCGCGCGTTGTTGCGCAACGGCGCAACGGACGCGGCGGTTGGTGTGATCTGGGACGCCGAGGCCGCGGCCGCCGCGCATCGGGCCGGCGTGGGCGCGCGCATTGCGCTGCGCCTCGGCGGTCGATCGGGTGTCGAGGGCGATTCGCCGCTCGAGGCGCTGTTCGAAGTCGAATACCTGTCGGACGGCCGCTTCCGTTTCGACGGCCCGATGCTCAACGGAATGGAAGGCGAGTTGGGACCGGTCGCCTGTTTGCGCGTCGAGGGCGTGAGGATTGCCGTGAGCTCGGTGAAGATGCAGGTGTTCGATCGCAATCTGTTCCGCGTGGCGGGCATCGAACCCGAACGGATGAAGATTCTCGTGAACAAGAGTTCGGTGCATTTTCGCGCGGACTTCGAGGCTATCGCCGAGGCCATTCTGGTGGCGAAAGCGCCCGGACCGATGGCCGCCGATCCGGCCGATCTTCCGTGGGAACGTCTCGATCCGGCCATGCGTGTCCGGCCGCTGGGTCCGTCGTTCAGCGAGTTGAGTCCGGTAGCCGGTTGATTCAAATGCGACGCGCTGGGGTCGGCAATCGTCCGCTGCATGGCGGCCGATTTGTACCGCAATGTATCCAGGCCGTACCGGGATAAACACGCTTGCATTGGAGGCGTTGGCGAAAACATTCCAGATACGTCGGCAGGTTCAAATGTCTTCACGCAAGGTTGATTCGCAACACTGCGTTCGAGTCCGGTGACACGGCGGCGCGCAGGTTTCGGCTTCCGCGCTTGTCATCCGAACTTCCGACCTTTGAATGCCGTCGTTTTCTGGAGAAAACTCATGAAGCTCGTTCAATCCCTCCTGGTGGCAGCGCTCGTTGCCGTTCCTGTCGCTTCGTTCGCCCAGTCGGACCACGCGTTGACGCGTGCCGACGTGCGCGCGGAACTGGTCCAGCTTCAGAAGGCCGGCTACAACCCGGCCAGCGACAACACCCAATATCCTCAGAACATCGAAGCCGCCGAGGCGCGTATCAATGCGCAGAAACATTCGGCGACAGCGGCATATGGCGGCGCCGAACAAGGCAGCTCGACTGCGGGCGCGCGCTCGACAATGACCCACACGTCGGCACCGGAGCAAGCCGTTGTCGGTCTCGGTTCGATCTATGCGCACTCGTAATCTCCATGACGACGGCGCGCGTTCGAGTGCGCCGTCATGGGGATGGTCGATTCAAAACCCATTCAACTCAGTCGAAAAATACCCATGACCACGCTTCTCAAGAAATGCCTCGGTTCCGCGCTGTTGCTCGGTGGACTGTTCGCATTGCAGGCTTCGCACGCAGCGCCGCCGCAGGATTTGAAGGGCAAGAACGTCGTGCTGGTGCACGGCGCATTTGCCGACGGTTCCAGTTGGGAGAAAGTGATTCCGTTGCTCGAAGCGCGCGGCCTTCACGTGGTGGCGGTTCAAAACCCGCTGAGTTCGCTGGCCGACGACGTTGCCGCGACGAAACGCGTGATCGACCAGCAGACCGGCCCGGTCGTTCTGGTCGGCCACTCGTGGGCGGGCGTCGTGATCAGCGAAGCCGGCAACGACGACAAGGTGAAGAACCTCGTCTATGTAGCCGCGTTCGCGCCCGACAGCGGCCAATCCATCGACGACGTGACGAAAGGCAAGCCGGCGCCCGCATGGGCCAGCGAATTGCAGAAGGACTCGGCCGGCAATCTGACGCTGTCGACCAAGGCGGTGCTGGAAGATTTCGCGCAGGACGTGCCTTTGCCGCAACGGCGTGTGATTGCGGCAACGCAAGGGCCGTGGGCTTCCGCATGTATCGGCCAGAAGGTCACGACGGCGGCGTGGCACGACAAGCCGTCCTTCTTCGTGGTGGCCGGTCAGGACCGGATGATCGATCCGAACCTGCAACGGAGCATGGCGAAGACCATCGGCGCGCACGTCACGATGGTCGATGCGAGCCACGTCGCGATGGTCAGCCAGCCGAAGGCAGTCGCCGACACGATCATTGCCGCTGCGAAAGCCGCGCAATAAGCGCGGCGAGATTGCCGTAGCGAGCCGCCAACGATCGACACCGCGCCCGGAAGCGAAATCGACCATCTGAACGGCTATGTCTTGCGCCGTGGACGCGCGCTCGGTATTCCGACGCCGGTGAATCATCTGCTTCTGACGTCGATACAAGTGCTGGATAATCGGCAGGTCGCCGATAGGTAGGTCCGCACATGAAGGCTCGTTTCCGCATTCACCGCTCGATAGTCCGTCTCACTCGCCTGCCGCCTCGCGCTGTCGGCCGGGCGCGGATGCGATGAGCGCGCCGATCTACATGTGGCTGCTCGCCGTACCGCTTGCCGGGTTGATCGCGTATGGCGTCGCGATCGTGCTTCTGTTCTGGCTGCAAGGGCGCCTGATTTATCCGCCCGAGCGAGTGCGCCGCCCCTCGGGTGCGCCGCAGGGCGATGGGCGCATCGGCAACGTCCGCTTGCGAACCGTCGACGGTGTCGAGTTGATGTGCGGCTACGCAGCCCCCGCGCACGCGGATTCCGCCATCGTCGTTCTGTTTCATGGCAACGGCGAGGACATCTGGCAGCGCGAGCACATTGCTCATGATCTGCTCGACGCCGGATACGGCGTCCTGCTTGCCGAATACCGCGGCTACGGCGGCTCGGCGGGGCGGCCGCACGAGGCGGGTCTGTACGCGGACGGGCGTGCCGCGCTGGAGTTCGCCGCGCAACGCGCGCGCCGCGTCGTCGTGCACGGGTATTCGCTCGGCACGGGCGTGGCGGTGCAGATCGCGATCGAATACGCGCTTACGGCGCTGATTCTGGAGGCGCCGTTCACCAGCATCGCCGATGTCGCGGCGACGTGGTTTCGCTGGCTGCCGGTTCGGCGCCTCGTGCGCGACCGGTACGACAGTCTGTCGAAGATCGGCGCGGTGCGCGCACCGGTGCTGATCTACGGAGGGAGCGCGGACGGTGTGATTCCCCCCGCCCATTTTTCGCGGCTGCACGCGGCGCTCGACGCGCCAGGGCGGCTCGTGATGCTCGACGACGCAAACCATGTCGACGCATGGGAGCGCGGCGGCCGCGACCATGTATTGCGCTTCCTGCACGAACACCGTTCGCACAGCCCGCGCGCGCCGCGAACGTAATCGCGCCGCGGGTCGACCGGTCGACTCCCGACCTATGACCGCTGGCTATCACCCCATGCCATCTTTTGATTGGCGCGGTAAGTCTTCGTCGCCCACACTTGCGAAATTCGGCACACGAGCAAAAACGGCGGAACATCGTGAACAGGAAAGCGGGCATGTATCGCCCCGGCGGGGTTCGCGCATGACGCCGCGAGACACACAGCGAGCACACAGCGAGAAGCGCAATGCACGATGACACAACGATCCACGATGCACGCGCAACCGGCCTCGTGCCGGCGGGCGCGGCGTTGGAACGGCTTTGCACCGGCGCGCAATGGGGCGAGGGACCGGTATGGCTGCACGAGGACGCCTCGGTGCTGTGGAGCGACATTCCGAACAACCGCATCCTGCGTTGGAACGAGGCCGACGGCATGACGGTATGGCGCGATAACGCGGAATTCACCAACGGCCATGTTCGCGAGCAGGACGGCTCGATCCTGCATTGTTCGCATGGACAGCGGGCGATCGTGCGCACGCGTTTCGGCGCCGGCCTGTCGAATCCGCTCGACGAGATCGTGGTGGACCGCTACATGGGCAAGCGGCTGAATTCGCCGAACGACGTGGTGGTCAAGCGCGACGGCACGATCTGGTTCAGCGATCCGCCGTATGGCATCGTATCGGACCGCGAGGGACATCGGGCCGAGTCGGAGTTGGGCGACAACTACGTGTTCCGGTTCGATCCGCGCACCCGCGAACTGACGATTGCGACGGACTTCGTCGAGGAGCCCAATGGCCTCGCGTTCTCGCCCGACGAAACGGTGCTGTACGTCTCGGATACGTCGGCGGCGCTCAGAAGCGACGGCGGCGGCCACCATCACATTGTCGCGTTCGACGTCGTCGATGGATGCACGCTTCACCATCCACGGATTGTCGCGGTGGTGACGCCCGGCCTTGCCGACGGTTTCCGCGTCGACGAAAACGGCTGGATCTTTACGAGCAGCGCCGACAGCGTGCAGGTCTATCATCCCGACGGCACGAGGCTCGCGCGCATCGGCGTGCCGGAGAAAGTGGCGAATCTCACGTTCGGCGGAGCAAACGGCAACGTGCTTTATATCTGCGCATCCACTTCCCTATACCGCATACGCCTGAACACGCGAGGAGCGACGTGAGTACCAATAACACCCTGCTGCTGGTGGAAAAATGCAGTCATTGCATTAGCTGGTACGACATCGAATCCGGCCGCCGTGTGCATTCGGTGGCGCTGCCCGATTTCCCGCACGAATTCGTCACCGACCGCGACAATCGCCACGCCTGGGTCGGGCACTACGGCGTGGAGACGTCCGGCCATGCGGGCCCTGGAGGCCACGCGTTGCTGCAGATCGACATTGCCGCGGGCAAGCTGGTGCGCACCATCGACCTGTCGCCGTTCAATCGCATTCACGGCTTGCAAATGGACGAGGCGGACCGCCTTTATGCGCTGAGCGAGGAGAAGGCCGCGCTCGTCGTGCTCGATCACCCGGCCACGGACGAGGCGCCGAGGCGAGCCGTGCCCTCGGGCGGCATCAAGAGCCATCTGTTCGCACTCACGCGCGACGGCCGGACGGCCTATTGCATGAACCTGCTCTCGCATACGGTCACGAAGGTCAAGCCGTGGGACCCGCTGGCCGTTCCGCTCGCCTGTCATCCCGGACAAAAGCCCGAGGGTTACTGCCTGAGCGGCGATGAACGCACGCTGTATGTGAGCAACCGCTGGAGCCGTTCGCTAACGGCGATCGATACGGAGACGATGCAAGTGGTGCGCTCGGCGCCGTCGCGCGACGACCCCACACGCATTTACCGTTGGAGCGATACGTGTCTCGTCGTGACCAACTACGGAGAACGCAGCCTGTCGATCGTCGATCCGGCGACGCTAGCGGAGATCGATCACATTCCCCTGCAAGCGCGCGCGATTGCGCTGTCGTTCGATTTCGAAAGAGGCGTCGCATTCGTCTCGCAGGACGACGATCGCGTCGGCGTGTTCAACATGCATGCGCGACGCTTCGAACGGTATATCGCGACGCAGCGCGAGCCGGACGTCTCGAAGGTCGTGCGCACGGCGCTCTAGGTCGTTCGCGCAGACCTGCGGATCGCCGGCCGGCATTCGAAGCCGCCGGCGCGCGTTGCAACCGATCGGGCAACCGATCGGCCACCGATCCGCAACCGGTCGGCCACCGATCCGCAACCGATCAAAAACCGGCCTTGGCGGCGGCGCGGATCGCGTCGATGACGATTTGCGTGGCGGGCGTGGCGCGGCGATTGGACCGCAAGATCAGGCCATACGGCGCGAGGCGTCCGCGAAAGCGTGCGGGAACGACCGCCAGCGTGCCTTGCTCCTGATAGTAGCGGGCCACCGATGTCGGCAACACGGCGATCATGTCCGCCGCGAGCAACAGCGACAAGGTGGTGAGAATCGATGAGGTTTCGATCGTGTTTTCGGGCAGCGCGACGCGGCTATGACGAAAGGTTTGATCGATGATCTCGCGCATCGGGCTCGGATGCGGCTGAATGATCCACGGGTACTCCGCCAGCTCGCCGAGCCGAACCGGCGGCGTTCTCCCGCACACCGGATGCCGCGGCCGCGTGACGAGCGACAGCGGCTCTTCCCCCAGGGTCTCGAACGTCAGGTCGTCCGCCGGCCAGCCGTTGGGAACGCGCCCGACCACCAGATCCAGTTGATCTTCCTGTAACGCCTGCACCAGCACGTCGCTCGTATCGATCTGCACGGTGATATGCAGCTTCGGATGCGCTTCTTTCAACGCCACGATCGTGGTGGTCAACAGATCGGGCGACGGCGCCATCACCGCGCCGAGGCGGACCGCGCCGACATTGCCCGACTCGATCGCCACCAGTTCCTCGCGCAAGGTGCCGAGGTCGGCGAACACCACCCGCGCATAGCGGATGACCGCTTCACCGAAGATAGTCGGATCGATGCCTCGGGCGTGCCGCTCGAACAAGGTCACGCCCAGCAGGTCCTCGAGTTCGTGCAGGGCCTTGGTGGCGGCCGGCTGGGTCATGCCGATCTCGTCCGACGCGCGGCGCAGCGACCCGTGCTCCCACACCGCGAGAATCAGTTGAAGGTGGCGCAGGCGCAGCCGGGTTCGAATACTGGCGGTGGCTGGAATCATGGAGCGATAACTGGCATGAATCGGTATATAGCATTGTTTCATTGGTAAGTTATTGGGCATTCTCGCACACTACGAAGATGGCGCCACAGGGGACAACCCGTAAGCGCCCGCCAGCATGCGCTCTCACGAGCATGCAGCCGCTACCAACCCGGTTCCTCGAACCCCGGAGACTTCGCATGAAAATCAAACATATCCGCACTCGCGTATTCGAATGGAAAGGCAAGGTCGTGCCGCCGCAGGCGCATTTCTGCACCAATGCGGTCGACATCCTGTATGAGCGCGGCGACGCGATGGGCTCGTTCCGCTTCCACGGCTGGCTGGTGGTCGAAATCGAGACGGATACGGGTGTCGTCGGCATCGGCAATTGCGCGCTCGCGCCGCGCATCGCCAAGCAGATCGTCGACGAATACCTCGCGCCGATCGCGCTCGGCGAAGACCCGTTCGATACGGAATACATCTGGCAGAAAATGTATCGCCGCACGCTCGCGTGGGGCCGCAAGGGCATCGGCATGGCGGCGATCTCCGCCGTCGACATCGCCTTGTGGGACATCATGGGCAAGGTGGTCGGCAAGCCGGTGTTCAAGCTGCTCGGCGGACGGACCAAGGAAAAGATCTGGTGCTACGCGTCGAAGCTATACAACAACGACGACCGCGACGCCTTCCTCGGCGAGGCGCAGGGCTACCTCGACGAGGGCTTCACGGCCATGAAGATGCGCTTCGGCTATGGACCGAAAGACGGCCCCAAGGGCATGGCGAAGAACCTCGAACAGGTGCGCTTGCTGCGCGAACTGGTGGGCGACGAAGTCGACATCATGCTCGAGTGCTACATGGGCTGGACGCTCGAATACGCCCGGCGCATGTTGCCGCGCCTCGCGGAGTTCAATCCGCGCTGGATCGAGGAGACCGTGATCGCCGACGATGTCGAGGGTTACCAGGAACTGAAGAAGATGAACATCATCCCGATCTCGGGCGGCGAACACGAGTTCACCGTGTACGGCTTCAAGGATCTGCTGGAGCGGCGCGCGGTCGACGTGATCCAGTACGATACCAACCGGGTCGGCGGCATCACGGCGGCGCGCAAGATCAACGCAATGGCCGAGGCGTGGTCCGTACCGGTGATTCCGCACGCGGGCCAGATGCACAACTACCATCTGACGATGGCAAGCACGGCGAGCCCGATGGCCGAGTACTTTCCCGTATTCGACGTCGAGGTGGGCAATGAGCTGTTCTATTACATTTTCGAAGGCGAGCCGCAGCCGCAGCAAAGCTTCCTCCAATTGTCGGACGAGACGCCGGGGCTCGGTTTGCGCCTGAGCGACAAGTATCTGAACGACTTCAACATCATTGAATGAGCCGGCGCACGTGCCTATTGATATGACCGACCCGACCACGATTAGCGGCGAGATGCCGATCGGCGCACGCAGGGTGCGAGGCGAAGCCGGAAGTTTCCGCGCGCTCGATCCCGCCACCGGCGCGATGCTCGAACCGGCGTTCGGCTGCGCGACAGAAGCCGACGTGGCGCGCGCGTGCGAGTTGGCTCATGCGGCGTTCGACGCGTATCGCCGCACGCCGCCCGGCATACGGGCGGCTTTCCTCGAAACGATTGCCGCCAACATGCTCGCGTTGGGCGATGTGCTCATAGAGCGCGCCTGTGCGGAAACCGGCCTGCCGCGCGCGCGCATCGAAAGCGAACGCGGGCGCACGGTGGCGCAGTTGCGCCTGTTCGCGGCGCGAGCGCGTGAAGGCGATGGGATCGATGCGCGCATCGACGGCGCGCTGCCGGAGCGCAAGCCGCTGCCGCGCGTGGATATCGGCATGCGGCGCATTCCGCTCGGACCCGTCGCGGTGTTCGGCGCGAGCAACTTTCCGTTGGCGTTTTCGGTGGCCGGCGGCGATACCGCTTCCGCGCTCGCGGCCGGATGTCCGGTGGTGGTGAAGGCGCATGCCGCGCATCCGGGTATTTCCGAACTCGTCGGCCGGGCAGTGCAGGCGGCCGTGCTCGCGAACGGCTTGCCCGAGGGCGTGTTCTCGCTGCTGTTCGACGACGGCTTCGCCGCCGGCGCCGCGCTCGTCGCGCATCCCGCGATCAAGGCCGTCGGCTTTACCGGTTCGCGGCGCGGCGGCGTGGCGCTGATGAAAATCGCCGCCGCACGCGCGGAGCCGATTCCCGTCTACGCGGAGATGAGCAGCGTCAATCCGGTGTTTCTGTTGCCGGCTGCATTGGCCGCGCGCGGCAAGGCATTGGCGACCGGCTTTGTCGAATCGCTCACGCTAGGCGTCGGACAGCTCTGCACCAATCCGGGTGTCGTGCTGGCCGTGGCCGGCGTCGCGTTCGAGCAATTCAAGGACACCGCGGTCGCGCTGCTGGCCGCGAGGCACGCGGGCGTGATGCTGACGCCGGGCATTGCGGCTGCGTATGCAAGCGGCGTCGAGCGTCTGCACGAGCATCCGGCCGTGCGCGCGGCAGGGCGTGGCGAAGCCGAGGGCGAGGGCGCCGCGGGCAGCCGGGCCCAGGCGGCGCTGTATGCGGTCGACGCCGACGCGCTGCTCGCCGATGCATCGCTTGGCGAGGAAGTATTCGGGCCGTGTTCGCTTCTGGTCGCGTGCCGGGATCTCGCGCAGATGCGTGAAGTCGCCGAGCGCCTGGAAGGACAACTCACCGCGACGCTGCACTTCGACGCCGCCGATCATGACGCCGCGCAAACGCTGCTGCCGGTATTGGAGCGCAAGGCCGGCCGCATCGTTGGAAACGGCTGGCCGACCGGCGTGGAAGTGTGCGACGCAATGGTGCACGGCGGTCCGTTTCCCGCGACGTCGGATGGCCGCTCGACGTCGGTCGGCACCGCCGCCATCGAGCGGTTCCTGCGACCCGTCTGTTATCAGAACCTGCCGCAGCGCTTATTGCCCGATGCGTTGCACGATGCCAACCCGCTGGGCCTGCCGCGCCGCGTCGACGGCGTGCCGACGCAAGCGCCAATCAAATAACGCAATACCGTTCGAAGGAGCTTGAAATGAAACCACGCATTGCAGTGCTGCTGGGAGACCCGGCCGGCATCGGACCGGAACTGATCGCCAGGTTGCTGGCGCAGCCCGACAATCGCGAGCGCGCCGAGCTGCTGCTAATCGCGGACCGGCGCGAGCTGGACGAAGGCATGCGTATCGCCGGCGTCGAATTCCCGTACACGGTGGCCGCGGATGCGCAAAGCGCGCGCTTCGCCGAGGGCGTGCCCGCGCTGATCGATTTCCGTCTGCCCGACGACGCACCGTACGCGCGGGCCGAAGCGAGCGAGCGCGGCGGCCGCTACTGTCTGGAGGCGTTCAAGCTGGCGCTCTCGCTGACGCAGCGGAATGTCACCCAGGCCGTGCTGTTCGCGCCGCTCAACAAGACCTCGTTGCATCTTGGCGGCATGCGGGAGAGCGACGAACTGGAGTGGTTCGCGCATCAGTTGGCGTATCGCGGCAGGTATTGCGAGTTCAACGTGATCGACGAGCTATGGACTTCCCGCGTGACGTCGCACATGGCGCTCAAGGACGTCAGCGCGAGGCTGTCGGTCGAGCGCATCGTCGAGGCGATCGATCTGATCGACGGCGGGCTCAAGGGCGCGGGCATCGCGCGTCCGAGAATCGCCGTATGCGGCTTCAATCCGCACAACGGCGACAACGGCGCGTTCGGACGCGAGGAACTGGACGTGATCGCGCCGGCCGTGGAGTTGGCACGCATGCGCGGTTACGCGGCCGAGGGGCCGTACCCGGCGGACACGATCTTCGTGCGTGCGTTCGAGCAGCAAGCGTTCGACGGCGTGGTGACGATGTATCACGACCAAGGACAGATCGCGATGAAGCTGATGGGATTCTGGCGCGGCGTGACGGTTCATGGCGGCTTGCCGGTGCCGATCACGACGCCGGCGCACGGTACGGCGTTCGACATCCAGGGCCAGGGGCGCGCCAATGTCGGCGCGACGCAGAAGGCGTTCGATATCGCTTGCAGGATGGCTTCGCAACGTCTTTGATGTGCTCGGGGACGCTCGTCCCCGTTGTTCCCACGATTGCCGATCGGACCCGCGAGCGGATCAGTCGCCGATCCGATAGAAGGTGATCGCATTGTGAGCGAAGATCCGTGCGATCGCCGCATCGTCATAGTCGGCCAGCGCTTCGAGCACGGCCTCCACGATAGTCGGAAAGCTCGCGCTGAGCGACGACACGGGCAGGTTGCTCGCGAACATGGCACGCTCGGGGCCGAAGATCGCGACAGCGTCGCGAATCACGCGGCGATTGCTGTCGGCGTCCCATCGTCCGCCCGCGAGGCCGAACTCCGACAGCTTGACGTAGACGTTGGGGTTGGCCGCGAGTGCTTCGAGACCGCGACGCCACTCCGCCAGCCCCGCTTCCGATCGATCCAATGGCAGGCCGGTGTGATTGAGCGCCATGCGGATGCGTGGAAACGCCGCCGCGACTTCCGCGGCTTGCGCGAGATGCCAGAACGGTACGCGCAAATCCCACGACAGGTCGTACCGTTCCAGCGCGGCGAGTCCGTCGAGCCAGCGCGGGTCCTGCATCGTGCCCGCTTGTCCCGTCACGCGCTCTTGCGGCGAACGCGCGGTCACGGGCTTCGAACGGATGCCGCGCACTCGCGGCCAGGCCATGTGAGCGGCCAGCACCTCGTCACGATCGGGCTGCACGAACGACACATGCGGCACGACGACCGAGGGCGTTCCGCTGCGCTCATGCACCTCGTGCAGCCAGCGCGTTTCGTCGACCTGCTGCATGCGCGAGCGTTCCGCCTCGATATGCACGCTGGCGACGACGCGGTACGGGTACGTGTCGCGCTGGTAGTCGTCCGCGAGATAGTCGCGGCGCAGCTTCTCGTATTCGCCGAGAAAGAATGCCGGACCGTGATAGGCGTCCTGCAGCCAGGGATAGTGGCCGCTTGCGAGATCCCAGAGATGGTGATGCGCATCGACGATAGCCAGTTGCGTTCCGGCGCGATGCGAGGGTTGCGTTGACATGACGGGAGCCGACTGAATCGAAACGGGTTGGGCTGGGGTTGGCTTGCTGTTGACGCATTCGGCGCGCTTTCGCGCGCCGGGTTCGGGCTCCGATCTACTCGTCGCACTTCGCGGGCAGCGTTGCGGCAATCAATCCTGCCAGCACCAGCGCCGCCGCGAGACTGTAGACGCCGATGCTCGCGTTGTACTTCTGTATCAGCACGCCGACGAGGTAGGGTCCGCAGAAGCCGCCCAGATTGCCGAGTGCGTTGATCACGCCGCGCGCGCCGCCGGCCACCTCGGCGCTGAACAGTCGGGGTGGAATGGTCCAGAACACGCCGGCCGCGGCCTGAAGGCAAACACCGCTGCCGATCAGGAACGCGTACGAGACCCAGGGCGTGCCCTGAAACCAGACGGAACCGAACATGCACAGCGCGAATGCGACGATCGGCAAGGCGACGAACAGTTTCCGCTTGCCCAGGCGGTCGGACAGATTCGAGATCGCCAGCATGCCGATCATCGTGCCGACGTAAGGCAGGATCGCCAGCAAGCCGACCTTCGTCATGCTGCCGTGCGTGAGATTTTTGAGGATCGTGGGCAGCCAGAGCGTGTAACCGTAGATACCCATCTGGTAAAAGAAATTCAAGCCGATGAGCCGCCACATCACGCCGTCCGCGAGAACCTGGCGCAATGACGCGCTCTTTGCCGCGTGGCCCGCGGTGCGTTCCTGCTCCGCGCGCAATTCGCCGAGAATGTACGCGCGCTCCGCCTCGGAAATCCACTTGGCGTCGGCGGGGCGGTCGCTTGCGAAGGCCCACCACACGAACAGAAACAGCAGCGACAGAATGCCTTCCACGATGAACAGGTAACGCCAGTTCAACGTTGCGATCAGCATGCCGGAGAGCGGCGCGGTCACGATGCCCGCTATCGGCACGAACAGGATCACGAGGGCGTTGGCGCGTCCGCGCTCCTTGTCCGGGAACCAGTTGCTGACCATCGTCAGCACGACCGGCAGCATGCCGCCTTCGGCCACGCCGAGTAGAAAGCGCAAAATCAGAAGCTCGGTATTGCTGCGCACGAAACCCGTGAGTACGGAAATCACCGCCCACGACACCAGCGACCACGCGATGAATTTCTTGCCGCTGCCGTGCACCGCCAGCCGGCCTCCGGGAATCTGCAGGAACAGATAGCCGAGAAAGAAGATGCCGCCCGCCATGCCGACCATGCTCGCGCTGATGCCGAGTTCGGCGCTCATGCCGCCCGGCATCGCGAAGCCGATATTGACGCGGTCCATATAGGAAATGATGCAGGCCATCAGGATCGGTGGAATGATCCGTGCCCAGCGCCTGCTCGGAATGGCCTGCGCGTGTTCCATCGGTACAGCGCTGCTGAAAGCGTCCATGTTGTCTCCTCCTGCGCGCCGTCGTGATTTGATATCCGCGGCGCTGATTAGGGTTTTTACAGCGCGAGTATCGCGAGTCCGTCCGGTTCCTTGCCGACCGCGAAACCATGACGCAGCGTCAGCGTGGCGAGATCCAGCACGCCTACGCTGTTGTCGTTCAACGCGACGTAGGCGAGCCCGCCGTCCGGATGAAACGAGACGGCGATCGGCTTGGCCACCGTGTCGACACGGCCCAGCGCCTCCAGCGATTCGGGATCGAACACGCGGATGCTGCGCTCGCCGTAGTTGACGACCAGCAAGCGTCCATCGCGAGTGAGATAGAGGCGGGTCGGGTCTTCGCCGGTTGCCACGGTGCGCGTGACTTTCATGGTCGCGGCGTCGATCATCGAGAGCGTGTGATCGTCGCGGCTGGCGACGAACAGCACGGTTTCATCGCGGCTGAGACAGCATCCTTCGGGACGGCCGCCCGCATTGACCGCGAGCGGCGGCAGGCTGGCGTCGTAGGGATGCACGCGCGTCACCGTGTGCGACAGCAGGTTGCTGATGTAGGCCCGTTCGCCATCGCGCGACACGACGAACAGGTGACTCTTCACGCCGCCGCTCGGCACAGCGCGATCGGGCACCTGGCGTGCGTGCGGATCGGCGAACACCAGCAGCATATTGTCGTGCTCGCTCAACGCGTAGACGCGGTCGCGGCTGTCGATCTGCAAGCCGTGAATCCGCGAATACGGTTCGCAATCGAGTGTCAGCACGTGCTCGCCGCGTCGAATGTCGATCACGAATACCTGATGCCCGCCGCGGCCCGGATGCGCGAATGTCTGCACGCCATAGTGCCCGACGTAGCCGAAACGTCCTTCACGATCGACGACGAATTCATGGGGATACTCGGGAAGCGCGACGCTGAACCGCTGTTCGCCTGTTGTAAGGTCGTAGCCACCGAACGCGTGGCCGAATTTCTCCACCAGAACGGCGGTGAGTGTGTGCGGCATGCCTGTCTCCTGACGTTGCGCGTATTTCTCACCCCTCTTGCGTTGCCTGTTCAATGAGGGCATACGGCGGGGGTAATGGATGCAGGCAAAGTATCGCCAGTTTCGCAATGAGCGACCACTGAATAATTTGGATCGAGATAGTCGCGGAGGTTATCGCTCCCGAGATGGAGAGGAAGGAGGAATGAGCGCAAACCGACGATCGGCTCGCCACTCGCAAACCGGTCGCGGGTAGTCGGATCTTCGACAGCGAGATTGCAGCTACAGCCAGCGCCAGATGCCCGCGGGCCAGCCTGAAAGTGGAAGGTGAGCCCAGCTCGCCGCGAGCCAGACAACGAGGCCGCCTAACAGCGCGTGCAGGCCAAATCCGCCTAACCGCGCGCGGCCGGCAGCGATCGCCGCGAACGGCAGATAGCTCGTTTTCGCTTCCCACGCCGGCCAAAGATCGGGCTGGAGCCGCTGCTTCTTGCGGTCCTGTAATGCCGAGCCGACGAGCGCGAGCACGACGATCGCCACGGCAACGACGATGTTCTTCGCGACCGGGAACACCGCGACGTGACACACGCCCCAGAGCGCGAACGACCACATCATCGGATGGCGCGTCACCGCGTACACGCCGCGCGCCGCGTCAGGGAACGAACCGGGCCGGCCGCCGGTGGGAAACGCCGGGTTGCGGATAAAAGAGCCCATGAGCAGGATCGAGGCGATCAGCATGACCACGGTCACGACCGCCCACAGACCGTCTCCGACCGGCCAAAGCGGCGCCGTGAGCGGCGCCTTTCGATAGGCCACGACCAGCCAGGCGAACGTCAGGAGTGCAACCACCGAATAGACGCCCTGGAACGGCGCTTCGCCAATGGCATCGACCAGCCGCCGGCGCAGCAGATGCGATAAGACCAGATGACTGCCGACGAAGGCGGCTGCCGCCGCGACCACTGCATCGATGCTTCCCATTGACTCGGCTCCTCAAGTCAGTCACCAGCGGATCGTATTGCCCTGAAGAATACTAGTTGGTGCGCGGCAAAAGTCCACCCGCCGGTCACACCAGGGGCACCTGCTGACGACACACGCCGAGAACCAACTGCCGAAGCCAACGATGCACGGGGTCGTTCTCCAAACGCGGATGCCACATCTGGTAAATCGTGAAACCGTCGGTCGCCACCGGAAGCTCGAACGAATACGCGTCGACGGATGCGGCGTGTTGCCTGTTCATGAAGGAGGCGGGCAGGAGCGCCACCAGATCGGACGCGCGAGCCACTGCCAACGCGGCCGGAAAGCTCGGCACGATCGCCACGGTGGTTCGTTCCAACCCTAGCCGGGCAATCGCGGCGTCGAGAGAATCGATGACCTGGCGACCGTGCGGCGCGACTACGTGGCCGAACGCCGCGTATTGCTGCGGGGTCACGTGTCGTTTCGCTTCGAGCGGATGCCCCTTTCTGACCACCCCCAGGTAGCGGTCGCGAAACAATGCCTGAACGCGTATTTCAGGCCCGGCTTCCTCCAGCACGCCAATCTCGAGATCGGCGGAACCGTTGCGCAGATACTCCGCGTTTCTTTCCCATCGCGATGAAAAGTGCAAGCGCACGAGCGGCGCAATGGCGGTCACTTCGGCGATCAATGGCGCACCGAAGGCTTCCACGAAAGCTTCATTGGCGCGAATCGTCAGTGTTCTGCGCAACGTTGAAAAGTCCGGCGCAACCGGCGAAGGACGGAGCAGGGTCCGCGCCTCACGAACCATGTTTTCGGTTCGCTCGCGAATCTCCTCGGCATACGGCGTCAGCACCATCTGGCGCCCGGCGCGGACCAATAACGGATCGCCGGTTACAGCGCGAAGTCGAGTCAGCGTGCGACTCATGGCTGACGCACTCAAATGCAACGACCGTGCGGCGCGTGTCACGTTTTTTTCGCTGAGCAACGCATCGAGCGCGAAAAGCAGATTGAGGTCCGGTTCAGGCATGGGTTGATCGTAGTAAGCCGAGGGGGGATAGGGCGTCCGATGCATATCTTAGTTGCATTCGGCGCGGCTTCCGCCATTGCTCATGTACCGCTACATTGGCTTTGACGATTTGCTCAAGAGGACCCCATGCAAAACACACTTTCACGGAAAACCGTTCTTCTGATCGGCGCTTCCCGCGGCCTTGGATTGGCGATGGTTCAGGAATATTTGAAGCGCGGCTACCGGGTCATCGCCACCGGGCGAGCCGCGTCCACGGAAAGGCTTCGGCATATCGCGGAAGCCTCGGCCGGCGCGCTCGAAGTGGACACCGTCGATATCACGATTCCCGAGCAGGTCGCCGCTTTGCGCGCCCGCCTTGCGAATCGGCGCATCGACGTGCTGTTTGTGAACGCGGGCGTCAAGAACGACGATCGCGAAACGATAGCGGACGTCTCGACGGAAGAATTCATCCGGGTGATGGTAACGAACGCGCTGAGTCCGATGCGCGTGATCGACGCGTTTCAAGACCTTGTTCCGCCGACTGGAACCATCGGCGTGATGTCGTCGGGGCAGGGCAGTATCACCAATGCCGCCAACGCGAATTACGAAGTCTACCGAGGGAGCAAGGCCGCGCTCAATATGTTCATGCGCACCTTCGCGGCTCGCAGCGCCAGCTATTCGCGCAGCCTTCTGATCATGGCGCCGGGATGGGTCCAGACAGACATGGGTGGTCCGACCGCGCGCTTGACCATCGAGGAAAGCATTCCGAACCTGGTCAATACGATCGAGGCTTATGAAGGGCGCTCCGGCTTGCATTATCTCGACTATCTCGGGAGAACCGTTCCATGGTGACGAGCCACATAACGGAAAAGCGTGCGCTGCTTGCGGGCCTGTCTTTGCCCGTTGCAATGATGTGCGCCTGTCGCGGTGCTGCTGCTTCTGTTTTCGCTTGCGCGCTTAATGTTTCGTCAGCATCCGCGGTGAGCCACGCGGCACGCTGATAGCGTGGGGTCTTTCCTGGATTCCACGGCTATGACGCGAATCTCCGGCACTGGCGGCTCTCCGCATGGACCCGCTTCCTCCCGCGACGAACAGCGGCCGCAGTCGACGTCCGCCTCGGGTTCTCGCAGGCTCGCGTCCGCCGCGTCGTCCGCTTTACCCGCGAGGCGTGTCGCGCGCGCGCAGGCCGGCGCGTCGCAGCCCGCAACGGCGAACCTGCCGCCGCGCGGACGTGCGCCCGCAAAACGCAGCCGCGACGAAAGCGGGCTCGAAGCCGGGGCGGGCGCGAGCGGTTCGGGGCCCGCTGGCGCGAAGACGCGCCGCCGCATGGGCTGCGACGTGCTGGCCGCGTCGCTCAAGATGCTGGCCGACAATCCGCTGAACGGACTGGCCAAGGTCGCGAAACAACTCGAAGTACCGGCTAATTTCATCGCGCGTTACGTCGGACGCGACGGGCTGAGAAAGGGTCCCGAAGTGTTTCAGGCATTTCCCGACTATCCGGAGTACGCCGCGTCGATCCAGGATTCGTTGCGGCGCATGGGTCGTCCCGAGGACGCCGAAGCGCTCGCGGCCGAACCCGCAACGGAGGGCCGAGGCCGTGAGCGCAAGCAGGTTACCGCGCAAATGGTGTTCGACGCCTTGTCGGCCTCGCAGCGCGACGGCGGCCGCAAACCGGCCGGCACGATGCGCGAATGGGTCACGGTGGAAGGCTGGCAGCAGCGCAATCTCGCCGACCGCCTTGCGAAAACAGCCGACTACCCCGAGTGGCGCGAGCAAATTCAGGCTTGCGCGCGGGCCCTGGGCATCCTGCCCGCCGACCATCAACTGCCCGAACCGGCGGCCAAAGCCCGGCGAGGGTTCGGCGCGGATCAACTGGTCCGCGCGCTGCGTCTCGTGCTGGAACGCAGGCAGGCGGCAGCCGGAGGCGAGCCTCGTCTGCCGGCGTGGAAGCAGCATCTGCGCGACAGTCTCGGCCTCGATACGGACACCGTGTTCAACTGGATCACCTCCGAAGGCCGGTTGCGCCGACCGGCGTCCAGCGTGTCGCAACTGCCGGGCTACGAGCAGGCCAGTGCCCGGATTCGCCAATTGTTGACCGAGCTGGGCCACGCCGACCTCGTCACGGCGCTGCCCGAAGGGGCGGGACAGCGGCAACGCATGTGCGCTTCGAAGATCGTGGAGGGGCTGGCGGCACTGGCCGACAACCCCGGCATATCGATGAAGGCCCTCGAACTGACGCTGGGCATTACCTATACGCAACTGGTCCGTTACCTCGGCATCGACGGCGCTCCGATGCCGCTCGAGCGGATCGCCGATATGCCGGACTACGCGTCCAACGTGGGAGCGCTTCGCGATGGCCTGCTGCGGCTCGGCCGCCCGGAAGTGGCGGCCGCCTTGCCCACGCCGCGAAGAGTCGCCGACGTCGCGAGTTCTTCCGGCATGTCCGCGCACGAACTGCTTAGCGTGGCCGACGCGCGTCTGCACGACGTCGTGGACGTCGCGCGAGCGCTGCGCGCCGAACCCGGCAAGCCGTTGGAGGACATCACGCGCGCGGGCGGCAGCATCAGGCCGCTCGCGCGCATCCTGCTCGACGAACAGGGGATGGTGCGTGAGGTCCCCCATATCGAGCCGATGCTGACGGGCGCCGACGCCGGCACGCGCATGCGTCTTAACCGTCTGCTCGACCGGCTCGCCGCGGCTATCGCGCCTGCCGCCGCGGCGTCCCCGGCCCAGCATGCGCCGATGAAGCCGGTCCTGCTCACGGCCTGGGGCAATGCGCCGGATCGCATGCTGATCGTGGACCGCGAGACCACTCAGCCGACGGCCGGCTCGCGCGCCCGGCTCAGGGGAATCTACGCGGCGAACCCTGGCTTGATCCAGGCACAGCGCAGCTATGAAGGCGAGCGCGTTCCCCAGGTGTTGCGTTGGCTCAGCACGGTACTCAAGCGGAGATTCCCCGAGGGTCATGAGATCCAGTGTTTTTTCCGGCCCGCCACCGGGAGCGGGCCGGGGACGATCGTCGTGTCGTCGAATCTGCGGGACGTCAATGAGCGGCTTCAGGCCTTTCTCCAAAGCGAGGATCTGGAGGTGCTGCTCGACGAAGCAGGCGCGCAGGGTCCCGCGGATCAGACGGATCGCGGATGGCGTCATCGCACGAAGCTCGCGGCCCGTATCAATCCGGCGGCGGACCCGCATCCCACGCCGGAATCCGACGAAGTTTTCGCGGCGATCGCGGCCCGCCATTTCCATGTGCCGTTGCGCGGTGAAGTATTCAACGGCATGTCGGTCAATCTGCACGCCGAGCGGCGCATTCAGAACGAGCTTGGCAAAACGTTTCAGGAGTCGGTCGACCTGAAGCGGCTGGCGGGCACCATGCGGCCTTGCGGCAGTTGCGCGGACGAACTGGGCGCCGCGCCGGAGGTTCATCGCGGGCCTTACTGGATGAACCGCTCCGCTCGGGCCGGCACGTCGAGCGACGAAGCGATGGCGCGTGACGCGCAGGCAGGCGCGGGCACGTCGATCACGCTTGCGCGCAACGGCCGGCTGACCTTCGAACACGACACCGACAGCGATTCGGATGCCGAGCCGGCCGAGTGACTGGCGAGGTTCGTCGCCGCTCGCCGACGTGGCCGAACTGGATGCACGACAGAACCCGCTTGGGGCAAATACATCAAAACAAGCTCGGGACAAACTCAGGACAAGCGCAACCGACAGCGGCATCACCGCCGCGCCGCGCCTTCACGGCCGCGCGGCAACTTCGTCCAGGTGCTCCAGCAAATCGGCGGGATCGTCATAGACGCGCAGCGCGCCGGCGCGCTCCAGTTCATCGGTGCCGTATCCGCCCGACAGCAATCCGACGCCTAGCGCGCGGCACCGCTGGGCGGCGAGCATGTCCCAGATGCTGTCGCCCACCACCACCGCTTGCTCGATCGGTACGCCGAGGCGCGCCGCGGCGGCGATGAACAGGTCCGGGTCCGGCTTCGCGTATTTGACGTCGTCGCGCGTGACGACAACCGCCTTCGCCGGATCGACGCCCAGCGCCTCCAGATTGATCGCCGCGGTTTCCATGCGGCCGCTGGTCGCCACGGCCCACGGCGTGCCGGCCTGCGTCAGCGCGGCGAGCAACTCGCGCGCCCCCGGCAGCGGACACACCTGGGCGCGCAGCCGTTGATAGGCGTCGGCGTGAGCGCGGCGCAGCCGTTCGCCCAGTTCGGCGCTGATTTCGTGGTGCGTTTCCCGCAAGAGCTGGTTGGTGAAGAGGCCGCCGCTCATGCCGATCTTGCGATGAATCCGCCACACGGACAGCGGAATGCCTTCGCTGTCGAGTGCTTCCTTCCAGGCCAGCACGTGCTGATAAACACTATCGACGAGCGTTCCGTCGAGATCGAACAGAAACGATGTCTGAATTCGCATGATGGACTCCGTGGGTAACCGTTTGCGCCAATAATAGTGCAGCATTCCGGCTGAAGCATACAGGCTCCCTTCGGCGACACGTCGCCGCCGGTGTCGATTCGCGCGCGCAGGCTGCGCTGGTTTTCATGCAAGAGGACATCCGTTCATGGACAACGACGCACATGCCTTTAACGGGCTGCGCCCGCGACTGCAAAAGATTGCGTATCGAATGCTGGGGTCGGTCGCCGAGGCCGAGGATATCGTGCAGGACGTCTGGCTGCGTTGGCATGCCGCGGCGCGAGAACATATCGAAAACGCGGAAGCGTGGCTGGTCGCCGTCACCACGCGCATGTCGATCGACCGGCTGCGCGCGGCGAAGATTCAGCGCGAACACTACACGGGCATCTGGTTGCCCGAGCCGCTGTTGACCGACTCCCCGGCTACGCCCGAGGAAGCCACCGAGCGCGCCGACGAGGTCTCCGTGGCTTTTCTCGCGCTGCTCGAGCGGCTGACGCCGGAAGCACGGGCGGCCTTTCTGCTGCGCGAGGTTTTCGACGCCGACTACGACGAAGTCGCGCAAGCCATCGGCAAAACGGAGGCGGCGTGCCGTCAACTGGTGAGCCGTGCCAAGGCGCAACTGCGCGACGAACGTCCGCGTCACATGGTGCCGCGCGAAACGCATCTTCGCCTGTTGCGCATGTTCGCGCAGGCGCTGGAGCGCGGCGAGTTTCCGGCGATCAACGCATTGCTGGCCGAGGACGCGACGCTGTTCGGCGACGGCGGCGGCAAAGTCCAGAGTTTCCCGAAACCGCTGGCGGGCGGCCGGCGCATCGCGCAGCTTTTCTACGCGTCGTCGCGGCGTTATGGCCGCGAACTGAGCGTCAAGCTCGTGGTGCTCAACGGCCAATGGGCGCTGCTGCGCTATATCGAAGGCCAACTCGAATCGGCACAGTCGTTCGAAACGGACGGCGAGCGCATCGTTCGCATCGACGTGCAGCGCAACCCCGAGAAGCTCGCGCGCATCGCCGCGGTCCACGCCGGCGGCTGAGCGCCGGGCCTCCGGTGAACGCGCGTTTATGTCGATATTGGTGCCTGGCGGACAACACTGTGAGCCCGCCCGCCCGCCTACCGCGATGCCCCGCGGCCACCTACGATGACCTCGTGCGGCTCATCGCCGCTCAGGTCACCCGCCATGCAGGGTGTTCGCTCATCGTCGCCGGGAGAAAATCATGTCGCAGCGCCTCAACTATATTCAGCAATCGCCCGAACTGTTCAAGAAGTTTTTCGAACTTAGCAATCTGCTCAAAGATTGCGCGATCGAGGAATCGATCCGCGATCTGGTATCGATCCGCGCATCGCAACTCAATGGCTGCGCCTTTTGCCTCGACATGCACGTGAAGGAAGCGCATATCCACGGCGAGCGCGAACTGCGCCTCCATCACATCGCGGCGTGGCGCGAGTCCACGCTTTTCGCACCGCGCGAACGCGCCGCGCTCGCGTGGACGGAGGTGCTGACCAGGCTGCCCGAACACGGCGTGCCCGATGAAGTCTACGAGCGCGTGCGCACCCAGTTTTCCGAAAAGGAACTCTCGGACCTGACGTTCGAAGTGATGGCGATCAACGGCTGGAACCGCGCCAATGTCGCGTTCAGGACGGTGCCGGGTTCGTCCGACAAGCTCCTCGGTCTGGACAAGGCGAATCTCGCCTGAGCGGACGCGCTTCGCCGTCTCCGTCGCTCTTTCCCTGGTTCAGGCCCCCAGGCCCGCATGGGCGGGCCGCGTCGTTCAGGAACAACCATCATGCGAAATTTGAAACATACCGCTCTGGCAGCGCTCGTCGTCGCGGGCTTGTCGATGGGCGTGGCCCGCGCCGAGGCGCCTCACGCCATCGTCACGCCGTTGACGACGCAGCCGCTTGCCGACTATCCCGGCAAGGAAGTCACGATGATCACCGTCGAATATCCGCCGGGTTCCGTGGACCCGGTCCATCGGCATCATGCGCACGCCTTCGTGTACGTGCTGGAAGGGTCGATCGTGATGCAGGTGAAGGGCGGCAAGGAAGTCACGCTGACGCCCGGCCAGACCTTCTATGAAGGTCCGAACGACGTGCACACGGTCGGACGCAACGCAAGCGCGACACAGCCGGCCAAATTCGTCGTCGTGTTGCTCAAGGACAAGGGCGCGCCTATCCTCGTTCCCGAAAAGTGAGCACGTCGGCAAGCCGCATTAAAACCGGCGGCGTTTTTCACCGGGTCTGTCACAAACAGTAGCGCTGGTACGTCTAGTCGCTATGGACTTCACGACTCGCGCTCCCATGCCAGATCAATCACCACGCCGCCCCCTGGTCGGCGCCGACGACCCGTTCGCAAGCAGCTTCGCGACCAGCTATGCCGGCGTCGTTTCCTTTCTGGCCGTTGCCAACGAAGGCAGCTTCGCCCGCGCGGGCGACCGGCTCGGCATCGGCCGCTCGTCGGTTAGCCGCAACGTGCAGAAACTCGAGGCCCAACTCGACGCGCGCCTTTTTCTGCGCACCACGCGCAGCACGTCGCTGACGCGCGAGGGCGAACTGTTCTACGAGAACTGTCAGCCAGGCATAGCGCGCATCGCACAAGCGCTGGAGGACATGCGCGAACTGCGCAACGGGCCGCCGCGCGGCCATCTGCGGATCGCCTCGACGCCGGGCTTCGGCCGCAAGATCGTCGCGCCGCTGTTGCGGGGCTTTCATGCGGGCTATCCCGAGATCGCGCTGGAATTGCTGCTCAACGATCGGCCCGCCGACTTCACCGCCGATCGCGTCGACGTGTCGTTTCGCGACGGGCGCATGGAAGACAGCGGAATCGTCGCGCGCCAGTTGATTCCGATGCAGATGCTCGTCTGCGCGTCGCCCGCTTATGCACGCGTACACGGCTTGCCGCGGCATATCGACGAACTGGACAAGCATCGTTGCATCAATTTCCGGGCCGCGTCCGGTCGTATCAGGGAATGGGCGTTCAAGGTCGACGGCCTGTCGCAGCGGCGCCAGCTCGCCGCGCAGCACACGTTCAACGACCCGGATCTGATCGTGCAGGCGGTGCTGGATGGACTGGGCATCGCGCAGTTGCCCGCGTATCAGGTGTGCGACCTGCTGCGCGACGGACAGTTGCTTAGCTGTCTCGCGCAGCATGCGCCGGACGACGGCGGCCATTACCTCTGCTATCTCAGCCGAAAGCAGCTTCCGGCGCGCGTTCGCGTGTTCATCGACTACATGACGGAACACACGCGAGCGCTCGATTTGCAGTGCCTGACGACGATGGCAATGACAACGGCAACCACAACCACGTTATCGACGGTCGAATGACGGCGCCTCGCCCGCGATGCCTGGATTGATGCGTCTGATGCAACACGGTGCGTGCCTCGGCGGCGCTACCGCATGACGCAATACATGCCTACGATGCCTGATGTACGGATGAGACGCGCGTCGCGGACCATCCGGCAAAGCACCGGCAGGCGCATCGCGTGAGGCGCCGCGAAGCCGGAGTCGACAAGTTGACGGGCGGCGCAAGAGCCGCGCGCAAGCGCATGGAGAAGCATCATGAAGATCGTCGTGATCGGTGGAACCGGGCTCATCGGCAGCAAAGTCGTCAAGAACCTTCGCGCGCGCGGTCATACCGTCGTCGCGGCGTCGCCCGCATCGGGCGTGAACACCATCACTGGCGAAGGTCTGAGCGAGGCGTTGACCGGCGCGAATGTGGTGGTCGATCTGGCCAATTCGCCGTCGTTCGAAGATGCCGCCGTGCTCGAATTCTTCGAGACTTCCGGGCGCAATCTGTTTGCGGCGGAACTTGCCGCGGGCGTACAGCACCACGTCGCACTCTCGATCGTCGGCGCGGACGAGCTGCCGCAAAGCGGCTATATGCGCGCCAAGGTCGCTCAGGAAACGCTGGTCCGCGAATCGGGCGTGCCCTATACGATCGTCCGTTCAACCCAGTTCTTCGAATTCCTTGGCGGCATCGCGCAAGCGGGCAGCGAGGGCGAGACCATACGGCTGTCGTCCGCCTTGTTTCAGCCGATCGCATCGGACGACGTGGCCGCGGCCGTCGCGGACTTCGCCGCCGGCGAACCGCGCAACGGCATCGCGGAGATCGCCGGCCCGGAACGCGCTCGAATGGCCGACATGGTGCAGCGTTTTCTTTCGGCGACGCACGATTCGCGCAAGGTCGTCGCCGATGCGCACGCCCGGTATTTCGGCGCGGAGTTGCAGGACGACTCGCTCGTGCCAGGCGCCAACCCGCGTCTCGGCAAGCTGAATTTCGACGCGTGGTTCAAAGAGACGCAAGCCACGCAATAAGCCATGAGCCGACGAGGCGCGCCATGACCACCTTGCGTCCACCGCCGCTGTCGCTGCTAGACAAATATCACGGGCAAGACACGCAAACGCTTTATTCGACCACGGTCACCGTGACGGGCGGCGACGCGGGTCACGGGCGCGCGTCGGGCATCGCCCGTTCCGACGACGGCAATCTCGCCGTCCACTTGCGATTGCCGAGGGCGCTGGGCGGGCCTGGCGGCGGCACCAATCCCGAGCAACTGTTCGCGGCGGGTTACGCCGCCTGCTTTCACGGCGCGCTGAGCTTGCTGGCCGCGCGGGCGGGTATTCCGGTTCCCGACGCCTCGGTGGACGTGACCGTCGATTTCGGCCGCGATCCGATGGACGGCCTGTTCATCCTGACCGCGCGTACCCTGATTCGCCTGCCCGGTGTCGAGCGCGCCGTCGCGGAGGAACTGGTGCGCAACACCGAACGCTTTTGCCCTTACACCAAGATGGCGCGCCAGGGAATCGAGAATGTCGTCGCGCTCGCGCAGCCGGACGACGCCGGCCAATCATGACCCCAGCGCCGCTGGAGCGGCTGGGTTCAACGTTCGGGCTTCACCCGAGCGAGGGCAAAGGCCGATGCCGCCGCCGCTTACGCCGCGCATGAACCGAATTCCATCGGGTCTGGACGCGGCTACAATGCGCCTGAGTTCAGTCCTCCTCGTCGCTCGCCGAGGACATAGGACAGTGCGCAACAATGCGTCGAATGGCGTATCGGGTTAACACGCGATGCCTTCACGTGACCGTCCGGGAATAAAAATCACATGCCGGCGGTTGTAGTCACTGTCGGTCACGGATTGCGGTTACTGCGGGAATTCATTTCACAATGGCCGATCCCCTCATCGCGAAGCGCTTCGAGACGCTCGTATTGCCTCATATGAATTCGGCCTTCAACGTCGCGCGATGGCTGACGCATGACGACCAGGACGCTCAGGACGTGGTCCAGGAGGCGTATCTGCGCGCGTTAAGGTTTTTCGGCGGATTCCGCGGCGACGATGCCCGCGCATGGCTGTTGAGCATCGTGCGCAACACCTTCTACACGTGGTATCAGCAGAACCGGGGTCATGCGCCGGACACGCTGGAGTTCGAGGAAGACATGCACAGCCTCGAGGCCGGCACGGCCAACCACGACGACGGCCCCGAAGCCATGCTGATACGCAGCCAGAGTCAGAAGCGCGTGCATCAGGCGTTGCGGGGCTTGCGTCTGGAGTACCGTGAGGTGATCGTGTTGCGGGAGCTGGAAGAATTGTCGTACAAGGAAATCGCCACCATCGTGGGCATCCCGATGGGGACGGTGATGTCTCGCCTCGGGCGCGGCCGTCAGCAACTCGCGGCGCTGCTCGCGCCGACGGACCAGGAGGCGTGATGGATCACGAACAGGCGGTCGAACTGCTGCCCGGCTATCTCGATCAGGAATTGAGCCTCTCGGAGGCGCTCGAATTCGAGCGTCATCTGGCCGGCTGCGAACAGTGTCAACGGGAATGTGAACGTCACCGTCAGGTGAGTGCGCGACTCAGGCAGGCCGACTTGCGCGTCGAGGCGCCGGCGGAACTGGTCAAGCGCGTCAAGGCGTCGTTGCCGGGACGGCCGACGCCGTGGCAAAGGCTGGTTGAGCGTTTCGGTTGGCGCAGTGGCGATGGCGCCGTGCAATGGGCGCCGCTCGGCGCGATGGCGATCAGTCTGATCGCGTTGAGCTGGAGCGCGGGTTTGTATCTTTCGGTGCCCTCGGGCGAGACGCGTTTTACCCAGGAACTCGTGAACAACCATATTCGCTCGCTTCAGTTCGACCACCTCTCCGATGTGATTTCAACCGACCGGCATACCGTCAAGCCGTGGTTCGACGGCAAGCTGGATTTTGCGCCGCCTGTCGTCGATCTGGCGCAGCAAGGGTATCCGCTCGTCGGTGGGCGGCTCGATTATCTGAACGGGCGGCCGGTCGCGGTGATGGTCTATCGCTACAAGCTGCATCCGATCAATCTTTATGTGTGGCCGGGCAACGACGCGGGCGCGGCGCCTCGCGTCTACCAGCAGCGGGGCTATCATCTCGCGCACTGGAGCGCGGCGGGCATGAATTACTGGGCGATTACCGATGCCGGCGACGCGGAACTGAACGGCTTCGTCACCGACTTGCGTGCGCATCCTGCTTCGTAGCCGTTGCATCCGGCGTGCTTCCTGGTCGCGGAATAAAACGAACGAGGCGGCAGTCTACCTCTTGCAAGCAGACAGGAAGTGCCGTTGGATGATCCGGCGGTCAACCTCCTGACTTTCAGCCAGGAGGACATCATGTCGTCAGATTCGCCGTTCGATCCGTCGCGCCGCGGCGCGTTGAAATGCCTCGCCTTCGGTGGCGTGGGCACGCTGTTCGTTTTAGCCGGCGGTGTGCTCACGCCGGTCGAGCTAGCGCTCGCCGCGGACGCGAAGGATTCGCCCGCCGCTTCGGGTGTTCCGCTGTTTCTGCAAATCAGCGACACGCACATAGGCTTCAGGAAGGAAGCGAATCCGGACGTTGCGGGCACGCTCAGGCAGACGATCGACTTCGTCAACGCGATGCCGGTGAAGCCGGCGCTGACGATTCACACCGGCGACATCACGCATCTTTCCAGGCCCGAGGAGTTCGACCTGGCGGCCCAGTTGCTAGCGGGTTTGAATATCACCGAGTTGCATACGGTGCCGGGCGAGCACGATGTCACCGACGGCCCCGGGACCGAATACTTCAAGCGTTTCGGTCAAGCCTCCGACAACAAGGGTTATTACAGCTTCGACCACCAGGGCGTGCACTTCGTCGGTCTCGTCAACGTGATGCATTTCAAGCCTAACGGTCTGGGCGGGCTCGGCGGCGACCAACTCGCCTGGCTGGAAAACGATCTGAAGGGCCGCTCGTCCAGCACACCGGTTGTGGTCTTCGCGCACATGCCGATGTGGACGATCTACGAGCCGTGGGGGTGGGGCACCGGCGATGCCGGCGAGGCGATGAGCCACCTGAAGCGCTTCGGTTCGGTCACGGTGCTGAACGGCCATATTCACCAGATCGTTTCGAAGGTGGAAGGCAATATCACTTTCCATACGGCGCGTTCGACGGCCTTTCCGCAACCCACCGCCGGCAACGGCCCTGGACCCATGCCGCTGACCGTGTCGAGCGATCAGCTTCCCAGGATGCTCGGCGTGACCAGCATCAGGATCACGCGTCATCCGCTCAAGGCCGCGCTCGCCGATACGACGCTCGTCTGATTCCCGATACCTCGCTGACAGGATTCGCTCATGTTCAAGACTATCTTTCGCCGCGCCGCCGTGGCCGTGGCCGTGCCCGGGATTGCGGTGCTCATCGTGGGGCTGGCTTTCGGCTCCACTGTCGCCCAAGCCCAGGACACCGATACGGTGGTCATCAAGAATTTCATGTTTTCGCCGATGTCGATCACGGTCAAGGCCGGGTCGACGGTGACCTGGAAAAATCTCGATGGCGAACCGCATACGGTGGTCAACGATGCCGGCATCTTCCGTTCCGCCGCGCTCGATCAGGACGACACGTATCAGTTCAAGTTCGACAAGCCAGGTGTGTACAAGGTGTTTTGCGGCATACACCCGAATATGAAAGAGACGATCACCGTGCAATAGCGGCGTGTGGTCGAACGGCGCGCGGCTGCCGGCGGCACATCGACGCCGGTAGCCGGGCATAGCGCTCGATCACTGCTTCTCGTACCACGAGTAGGTAGCCAGCGTGCTAACCGGCGTGCCGATCTGCAAGGTGACGTCGCGCAGCGAGGTCAACTCGATGTCGCGCACGTCGCCCATGTAGCGGCGCGAGTCGCCATTGTCGTTGAGGTAGGCGACCACCGTTCCGCTCACGCCCGCCACGTTCGTGCTGGTCAGCGGCTGGCCCCAGATGTCGAAGAACTGGCCGAGCGTGAAGGTCTTGAAAGTGGGCGTTTCGATATGGATGATGCCGGTCTGGTCGTGCGTATGCATCTCATAGTTGCACTGCGACAGGACGCCCACGTTCATGGGCAAGGCGAGCCACTTGCCGTCCTTGAAGATCGCGAGATGAGCATGCACGTGATACAGCGCGCTCATGTTGGGCGCGCAGGTCAGACCGTCCACCGGCGCTCCCGTGCCGCCCGTCGACGTGTTGCCGTTCGGCCAGAAGGCGTCGCCCAACACACCGCCGAAGGCGAGCGTGATCGGCTTCGGATCGATCGGCGGCGGATCGGTCCATGCGTAGGTGGGAATCTGGGTCAACGGCGTGCCGATTTCAATGGTCACTTCGCCATGCGCGGGTAGCACGAGGCCGGCAAGGTCGCCCGTGTATTGCGTGAGGGTGCCGCCATCGTTCACATGGACCGTGACGGGCGAGCCGCTTACTCCGGCAACGTCGGACGTGCCGAGCGTTTCGCCCCAGATCGAGAAGAACTGACCGAGCGTGTACGATGCGCCGCCGCTTGCGTCCATGCGAATCTTGCCGCTCGAATCGTCCGTGTGCAGCGGATACACGCAGCCCGTCTGCGCCGACATGGTCGGCTTGACCACGCCGATGTTGGCCGGCAGCGCGAGCAGGCGGCCGTTCTGATAGATGGACAGATGCGTGTAGGTATAGGCATTGCCGGGCAGGGCGCAGTTGAGTCCGCTCACGCTTTGGCCGAGTCCGCCCGATGAGGTGGACCCCGAAGGCCAGAAGGCGTCGCCGAGCGTCGTGCCGTCGATCGCCGGTGTGGCGGCGGCCAGCTTCGGCTGGCTAGTGTCGGGACTGGATGCGCCTGAGGCGGGAGCGGACGCGCCCGTCGTACTGCCCGCGCCGCCGCCGCCGCCACCGCCGCCGCAAGCCGTCAGTATCAGGAAGACGCCGATAGCGAGGAATCGTGAACCCAGCCCTGCCAACATGTCGTACTCCGCCTTGTTGGTTAAAAGAGGAATTCGTACAAGCCGATTTATTCGGAAGCTGGCGCCCCGCGAGTAACGATGGGTTGACCGGGACGACCCACGGTCACGCGTCGCGGACGGCAATCGAATGCCGCCAGAGGGGTCACGCATTCACGCGAAATTGCGTGACACATGCGGACTTAGCGTAACAGATGCGCTCACGAACCGAACCAACTGAACCACAACGTTTCGCGCCTTTTCATGTCGCATTTACGCGTGTCGGAGGTGGGTTCGCTGCGAGGTGGTGAAATGCGATGGGTGTGACTGAACATATGCCCGGCGCGCCTCGATGGCGGCCGGCATTTTCTACTGGCTGGCGTGCGTGGAAGATCCCACGGCGCGCAATCGCTCCGCCGACGAAGGCATGCCGGAGCAACGGCTTTGCGCGCGCGTGGCGGCGTGGTGGTCAGTCGGGAATCTCGGGCTCGACCAGTCTTGCCAACTGAACCAGCGACTCCTGCCAGCCGAGGTAGCACATCTCCACGGGAATGACCTCGGGCACGCCCTCCTGCACGATGGTCAGGTCGGTGCCGCACGACACCTGCCGCAATGAAACGGTGACCTGCATCTGGCCGGGCAGGTTCGCGTCGTCGAAGCGGTCCGAGTAGCGGATTTTCTCGAACGGCACCAGTTCGAGGTACTCGCCGCCGAACGAGTGGCCGTGGCCGGTGCTGAAGTTACGGAAGGACATCTTGTGCGTGCCGCCCACGCGCGCATCCATGTGATGGACCTGACAGGTGAACCCATAGGGAGGCAGCCACTTCGCTATCGCATCGGGTTCGAGAAAGGCCCGATAGATGCGTTCGGGAGTGGCGCGTAAGACGCGGTGCAGATGGATGGTTCCGGTAGTCATGGTGAGATCGCCTTTCACTGGAGAAGTTGGACACACTCCTACGACGATTCATCTACACCGATATCGACATGGATCGAGATCGGGAGAAACCCGCAGGCGCCGCCAGGCGACCTCGGCGCTGCGATGCAACACATGGCATACCGGTCGCGCGGAGCGGACAGCGGACATGACGCCGCCGCCCGCGCGCGATCTTACTTGCGCTTGAGTTGCGAGAGATCCCGCACCGCGCCGCGGTCGGCCGAAGTCGCCAGCGCGGCGTAGGCCTGCAACGCCTGCGACACCACGCGCTCACGGTTCAGCGGCAGCCAGGCCTGGTCGCCGCGTGCCTCCATGGCTTGCCGGCGGCGCGCCAATTCCTCGTCCGGCACCGCGAGGTGCATCTTGCGGCTGGGAATGTCGATCTCGATCACATCGCCGTCTTCCACCAGACCGATCGTGCCGCCTTCGGCTGCTTCCGGCGACGCATGCCCGATCACGAGCCCCGACGAACCGCCCGAGAAACGGCCGTCGGTAAACAGCGCGCAGGTCTTGCCCAGGCCTTTGGATTTCAGATACGACGTGGGGTACAGCATCTCCTGCATGCCGGGGCCGCCCTTGGGGCCCTCGTAACGGATCACGACCACGTCGCCCGCCACCACCTTGTCGCCGAGAATCGCTTCGACGGCGTCGTCCTGGCTCTCGAACACGCGCGCGCGTCCGGAGAAAATCCATTGCGATTCGTCGACACCCGCGGTCTTGACGATGCAGCCCTTCTCCGCGAGGTTGCCGTAGAGCACGGCGAGGCCGCCGTCTTTCGAATAGGCGTTCTGCTTGCTGCGGATGCAGCCGCTCTTGCGGTCGGTATCGAGCGACGCGAACGTGGCTTCCTGGCTGAACGCAACCGTGGTCGGAATGCCGCCCGGCGCCGCGCGGAAAAAGGTCCGCGCTTCGTCGCTCGCGTCGCCGGCGACGTCCCATTTGGCGATGGCGTTGCCCAGCGTGCCGCTATGCACGTTGCCGCACGACAGATCGAGCAGATCCGCGCGTGCGAGTTCGCCGAGAATGCCGAGAATGCCGCCGGCGCGATGCACGTCCTCGATATGGTATTTGTCGGTGGCGGGCGCCGCTTTACACAAGCACGGCACTTTGCGCGAGATGCGGTCGATGTCGGACATCGTGAAATCGACGCCGGCTTCCTGCGCCGCCGCCAGCAGATGCAGCACGGTATTGGTCGAGCCGCCCATCGCCACGTCGAGCGCCATCGCGTTCTCGAAGGCCTGCTTGCTGGCGATGCTGCGCGGCAGCACCGAGCTGTCTTCTTCCTGATAGTAGCGGCGGCACAGGTCCACCACCAGGCGGCCGGCCTGTTCGAACAGGCCCTTGCGCCATGCATGCGTGGCGACGATCGTGCCGTTGCCGGGCAGCGCCAGGCCGATCGCTTCGGTCAGGCAGTTCATCGAGTTCGCGGTGAACATGCCCGAGCAGGAGCCGCAGGTGGGGCACGCGCTGCGCTCGACTTCGGCCACTTCGGCGTCGCTGATCCTGGGGTCGGCCGCCTTGATCATCGCGTCGATCAGGTCGATCTTGGCGATCACCTGGCCGTCGGTCGGCGATTTGACCTTGCCCGCTTCCATCGGACCGCCGGAAACGAACACGACGGGGATGTTCAGGCGCATGGCCGCCATCAGCATGCCCGGCGTGATCTTGTCGCAGTTGGAGATGCAGACCATGGCGTCGGCGCAGTGCGCGTTGACCATGTATTCGACCGAGTCGGCGATCAACTCGCGCGAGGGCAGCGAATACAGCATGCCGCCGTGACCCATGGCGATGCCGTCGTCCACTGCGATGGTGTTGAATTCCTTGGCGACGCCGCCGGCCGCTTCGATCTCCTTCGCCACCAGCGCGCCCAGGTCGCGCAGATGCACATGGCCCGGCACGAACTGGGTAAACGAGTTCACCACCGCGATGATGGGCTTGCCGAAATCGCCGTCCTTCATGCCGGTGGCGCGCCACAAGGCGCGGGCGCCGGCCATGTTGCGGCCATGCGTCGAAGTTCGTGATCGGTAATCAGGCATCCAGGTTCTCGCGTATTGGGGTGATTGGAATGGGTATCGCACTCGACTCAGCCAACGCGCCGTTTTGAGCGCTGCCGAGGGCTCGCGCCCGGAACGGCGTGCGGGGCGTGCGTTGGGAAAGTACGAATAGTGCGAGAGTACCGTTAAGACGTCCAATATCTTTTTCGGGGGCGATTAGGTCGAAAAAGGTATTAATTGGACGCTGCGACCCGCGCGAGCGCAAACCTCTCGTTCATGTGAGCGCCGGCGTGAAGGCGGTGTAGCGCGGATCGAGGTCGCGCGCCGGACTCAATGCGTCCAGATGTGCCCCAGCGCGGCGGCATGGTCGGCGGCATGTTCCGCGAGCAGCCGGCGCATGGTCGCCAGCAGTTCCGGCACCTCGACGGGCTTGCGCAGAAAGCCGTCGTACCGCACGAACGCGGGCGGGCTCGGCTCGGCCGACACCAGGATAAATACCGTGTCGGCGAGACCGGGCGTGTTGCGGATTTGCTGGCACAGCGCACTGCCGGACATCACGGGCATGCGCCAGTCGGCAACGACGACATCGACGCTGGCCGAGCGCAGGATATCGAGCGCGGCCCTGCCATCCGGCGCGGCTTTCACATCGAATCCGTCACGCTCGCAGCAGATTTCCCAGGCTGCCAGCGTCTCGGGTTCGTCGTCGACCAATAGCACCGTCGTCATGTTTCACTCAGTCCTGGGCGGTATCCGCGTGGACGTCAGGAAGGGTTCCTGGCTGCTGCGATCCGTGGCTGCGATACCTTTGTACATACTAATAAATCCAGCATGTTTTTGAAGCGAAATTTTTCGCGCGACGACGGCTCGAACAATCGGAACGGGGCGCGGAACCGCGCCACGATGCGCGCATAATGCAGAGATTCCTTTCTTTGGAGAGGTGGAGGCACATATGGCTACGTTTGCTATCGACGGCGTGCGCATCAACCCTGCAACCGACCGTGTCACACACGTGCGCTGGGCTCCCATCGACCTGAAGACGCACGACTCGCTATCTCCGAGCGCGGTGGTCGAGGTGGCTGAGGTGGTCAGGGCGATTCAGGCGGGGAACATTTGCTGGTCCCTTTTCACGCTCGGCGGCGCGAGATTTCTGGGTCCCAAGATCAAGATCGTCGCGCATACCAACGGCCCTGACGGGATCGACACCGAGGTCCCCGATGGGAGCATCGAAAAGTCCATCGACGATCTTCCGCAGGTTTGACGCGGCGCCGATACCGGCAGCCGGTCCGTAGGGAAGTCACGCAAGCGCGGGTTGAGGAGGAGGCCGGCTCAAGCCGGGCCGCTTCCTTGATCCGCCGATTGACGCGGCCGGCTCCGCCGGCGGTGTCGATCCGTCGCGGCACGCCGTTCCGGCGGGGCGATCAAACCTCGAATTTCAAGCGGGTTTTCGTGCTGGCGGTACGCCGGTTTGCGCCGGCTGCCGGACGACGAGCACCGGGATCTGACTGTGCGTCAGGACCTTCTGCGTCTCGCTGCCGAGCAGGAACGCGCGCATGCCGCTTCGACCGTGGGACGCCATGACGATGAGATCGCAGTTTTGCCGCGCTGCAACGCTGATGATTCCCTCGTAGGGATGCGCGCGGTTCATCGCCACGGTATCGCACTCGACGCCGGCATGCGCAGCCGCTTCCGCGACGACCGCGAGGTAACCGTCCGCCTGCTGCCGGGCGATCTGAATGATGCGTTCCTCGTTGTCGGCGATCATTTCGGTGCCGTAGGCGAGGACGTGAAATTCAGGAATGACATGAAGCCCCGTGAGCTTGGCTCCATTTTCCACGGCGAGCGACACCGCCATGCGAATGGCGGCCTCGGAGAGCGCCGAGCCGTCGGTCGGCACCAGCAGATGCTTGAACATACGTTTTCTCCCCGCGCCTGGACCCTTCGCATTGACAGCGTGTTTCCGGCCCTAGCTACTGCTTCAACTGTAGTTCGTCCGCGCGCGAAAACAAGGCGGCACGCGCGCTCGCTAACGGTCGTGCTCGAGCGCTTTCAGATAGGCGTCGCCGGCGTCCTGAGCAGCAGCGCGCATCGCGTAGGTCTCGTCCGACACCAGCGAACGCTTGACCTGTTCGGCGCCGAAGTCGACCAGTGTGATGACCCACACATAGGCGCCGGATTGCTCGGCCGTTTGCACGAAAGCACGCACGTGCTTGCTGTCGTTTGCCTTCATTTTCATGGTGAGCTCCTGAGCAAGAGCCGCGCAACGAAAGCGGCTCTCGCAACGTGTGCCCGCTGGATTTACGGGAGTTTGCCGATAACCGTGCCGATTTCGCTCTTCGTGAAAGCACGCAGCGTTTGCGTGCGGACGTTGCCCGCGGAGCCGAGCGCGAAGCCGAACGCGGCAAAGTTTTGCTCATCCTGTGCCTCGACGATGGTGACAATGTCGTATTGCCCCAGCGTCCAGAAGACCTCTTTCATTTCGCAGCCAAAGCTTTTGGCCAGCTCCGCCACCTGGCCGGCGCGCTGCGGGCTGTTCTTGATGGTGCGGATACCTTGATCGGTGAACTGTGCAAGAACCACATACGTTGCCATGACGATTCCCCTTACGATTAGTACGAGTCGGGATTCATACGCGCAAGCACGCCCGATCGTCATACTCGAAAGCGTTCCGCGCGTAACCTGATTTTAGGCAATCGAAGCGTGTGTCACGGCGGTTTGGCTTGCCTCGCAGTGGGGAAGGCGTGAAGCGCAGACACAGGGCCCGCGCGATGCTGCCGGCCCAGCGGGAACGTTCGCCGCGCCCTCGCATCGGTTCATGGCGCGATGCCGAAGCCGAAGTAAGCTCGCTGCGAACTCACACGGTCGACGTTGCCGGAATCAGGGCGGCCTGGCCGCGATGCGCGCCGGTGTCATCGCGCAGTTGCCAGACCACCGCGTTTTCGATCCAGAAGCGCTTGCCCGACCTGGTCACGCGCATGCCGCGATAGGCGGCGACGAATCCATCGCGTTGCACCTGTTCGAGAAAGGCTTGACGTTCGTCGCGATCGGGTGCTTCCGCCGATAAGCGCGACGGCAGCGCCGTCAATTCGTCCCAGTCGTATTCGAACAGTTTCTGAGCCGTCAGATTGCCGTACACGAACACCGGGTCCGCTTCGGTGTTGTGCGCGAGCACGCCGAATGGCGCACTTTCGTAAAGCCATCGGGCCGCGTCTTCGATCGGCACCTGCGTGGGAACAAGCGGCTTGCCGAGGAGGCGTGCGTAGCTATGGGAAAGCAGGCTAAAAAATTCGCGATCAGTCTGTAGGTTCATGTTCGTCGTTTGCTGCGTGGCGGTCATTTGCATCTTCTCCTTGAGGCGCTCCAGGCCGACGGCAGTATAACGGCGTGCCCGTGCGCTCGCGCGGCATCCGATTCGCATAAGTCATGAGGATGGAACCCCACGCTTTCGACTAGGGGTTTCCGCTTATCGCGTGAGCCGCCCAACGCGTCGTTAACCGAAATATGCGTAGGGCCGGCCAGATATCGGATGTGCCCCGCGCGCAGCAACAGGAGAGATGTCATGAGCTTGCCCGTTCGTACCGCCGCCGTCGCTCAGTCGACCCATTCCGATGCGCGTGAAGCCGTTCGGGAAGTGCACGCCGCGCTCAATGCGTGCGAGGGCGCATTGGTTTTATTCTTCTGCTCGAGTCATTTCGACCTGGAGTCGCTCGCGGATGAAATCGGCCATTGCTTTGAAGGCACCGAGGTCATCGGTTGCACGACGGCCGGAGAAATCGGCCCGGCCGGTTATCTGGACCACAGTCTCGTCGCGGCCGTGTTGCCGCGCGCTTCTTTCACGGCCGTGACCGGGCGTCTGGATAATCTGCGCGACTTCACGATCGCACGCGGCCAGGCCTGCGCGCTCGACGCGCTGCATGACCTCGAAGGCCGGGCGCCCGAAGCCGACAGCACCAATACGTTCGCGCTACTGCTGATCGATGGGCTTTCCGTGCGCGAAGAACCGGTGACGCGCACGCTGCAAAGCGCGTTGGGCGATATTCCGCTGGTCGGCGGCTCGGCGGGCGACGATCTGAAGTTCGAACAAACGCGCATATTCCACGACGGGCGGTTCCATCGCGACTGCGCGGTGCTGGTTCTCGGGTCGACGCCGCTGCCGTTCAGGATCTTCAAGACGCAGCATTTCCGTTCCGGCGATGAACGGCTCGTCGTGACGGGCGCGAATGCGGAGTTGCGCACCGTGAGCGAAATCAACGGACTGCCTGCCGCGGCGGAATACGCGCGGCTGATCGGCGCGCGCGTGGAGGATCTCTGCCCCGGCCACTTCGCGGCGGCGCCCGTTGTCGTGCTGATCGACGGAACCGACTATGTGCGTTCGATCCAGAAACTGAACGCCGACGGCAGCCTCACTTTCTATTGCGCGATCGAGGAAGGTCTCGTCCTGCGCGTTGCTCGTGGGCTCGATCTCACGGAAAATCTGCGCACCATGTTCTCGGGGCTTCGCAGCGAACTCGGCGAGCCTCAACTCGTGCTCGCGTGGGACTGCATTCTGCGGCACCTGGAAATGGTGCAACAGGGTACGCGCGATGTGGCGGGGCGTTTGTTCCAGGACAATCGATCGGTGGGCTTCAGCACGTATGGCGAGCAATACGGCGGCGTGCATGTCAACCAGACCTTGACCGGCATCGCGTTCGGTGGCGGAGGGGAGGTTGAACGTGCCTGACGCCTCGGCTGTCGCTGCCGTATCGGATGAATGCGTTGCCCTGCAAGCGGAAATCGTGCGCTTGAACAAGATGGTCCGATCGTTGATGGACCGCGCGGAGCGCAGCACGATTGTTTGCGGGTCGGACTTCAGCCTGTTCCAGATGGCCGTCACGCTCGAGGACCAGGTCCGGCATCGCACCCGCGAACTCGAGGACGCCCTGCGCGACAACAAGAAGATCACGCATGCGCTGGAACGCACCCAGCTTTTGATGAAGCAGGAAATCGAGGAACGCCGGCGCGGCCAGGTCGAACTGGAGCGGGAAAAAGAGGCGCAACGGCGCTTGATCGACCAGTTGGCCGACGCGCATGTCAAATTGCTGCAATCGGAGAAGCTGGCGTCGATCGGACAACTCGCTGCCGGCGTCGCGCATGAAATCAACAATCCGATCGGCTTTGTCGATTCGAATCTTGGAACGTTGAAGAAGTGGGTGCGCAGTCTGCTCGACGTTATGGCGCTGCAAGATTCGCTGCTGACCGGGCTCGATCCCGAGAGCCGGGCTCGCCTGGATAAAGCGCGCAAAGATGCCGATCTCGAGTACCTGATCGAGGACATCAGCGTGTTGATCGATGAATCGATCGAGGGCACTTCGCGCGTGAGGCGGATCGTGCAGGATCTGCGCGATTTTTCCAGGGCGGGCAGCGAGGACTGGTGCGTCGTCGACTTGCATGCGGGTCTGGAAGCGACGTTGAATGTCGTGCGCAACGAGATGAAGTACAAGGCGGAGGTCGTCAAGGATTACGGGGACTTGCCTTCGATCGAATGCATGCCCTCGCAGATCAACCAGGTGCTGATGAACCTGCTCGTCAATGCGACGCAGGCGATTTCCGAGCGCGGCACCATCATGATCCGCACGCGTCGCGACGGCGACGGTGTGTCGATTGCCATCGCGGATACCGGCATAGGCATGTCCGCCGAAGTGCAGGCCAAAATATTCGATCCGTTCTACACCACCAAACCGGTTGGACAGGGCACCGGGCTCGGTCTCTCGGTTTCGTATGGCATCGTGGAAAAGCACGGCGGCAGGATCGCCGTTGAAAGCAAGCCGGGGGAGGGAGCGTGCTTCACGGTGTGGCTTCCGCTCACGCAGAACCGCGAGACCACCGGGCAGCCTCGACCCCTTTAGCGGCATGTTTGGCAAAATCTCTAGCCAAACCCGGATGGTAGAATCATGTCCCACTCCGCCGATCACTCGCGAGAGGAATTCTCTTCCCATTCGACTTGCCGCGACCCGCCAGGAATGCGATGAGTGACACCCTGCAAGCGCCGTTTGCCGTTCTCTTCGTGGACGACGATGAGATGTCGCGCCAGCACTTCACCCGCGCGGTGAGCGAAGACTATCGCGTGCATATCGCCCGTGGCGCCGACGAGGCGATGGCGGTGCTGAAAGAGCACGCGGCGGAGATTGCGGTACTGGTCACCGACTTCCGCATGCCGGGCCGCGACGGCGACGATCTGCTGCGCCAGGTGGCGCAGGACTATCCGCAAATCGTGCGCATACTCGTGACCGCCTATGCCGACAAGCACATGTTGTTGCAGACGGTCAACAGCGGCGATGTATTCCGCATCCTCGAAAAGCCGCTGCGAACGGAAACCGTGTGCGAGGTTCTGCAATTGGCAATGGCGCGCTACACCGAGCGCGAAACGCGTCAACAGCGGCTATCGGCGATGGACGAGACGCTTGCCTTCCTCGCCCACGAACTGAATACGCCGTTGGCGACGATCTCGCTTTTTGCGCGCGCCGTCGAAGCCGATGTTGCCGAGCAGTACGACCCGGAACGGCAAAAAGAAATCGCCCACGCGGCGAGATCGATGCTCAGCAACGCGCAGTATTGCCTCACGCTGATCTCGTCTTTCTGGGCGACGGTGCATAAAAGCGGCGGCCAGCAGTCCTCGGCGGGCGGTGGTGTCCGCGAGGTGAAAGCGACGCGATTGATCGCCACCTTGCTCGATACCTATCCGTTCGTCGCGTCGCAGCGGGAGTGGGTACAGGTCGACGTGCAAGGCGATTTCGTCGTGCACGCAATGCCCAACTGCGTGGCGCTCGTGCTCTCCTCGTTGTTGTCCAACGCGCTGCGCGCACTCGACGGCACAAGCGCGGCTTCGTTGCGCCTCGAAGTCGTGGCGAGCCCCGAACCGGAGATCCGCATTCGCGACAATGGGCCGGGAATCGCACCGGAAATCAAGGCGCGTCTTCTGCTGGACCCCGTCACGACGTATGCCGGAGCCGGCGGGCACGGCATGGGCATGATCTTTTGCAACCGCATCATGCGATCCTTCGGCGGCAGTCTGCGAATCGAATCCACCTTGGGCGCGGGCACCACGGTCACGATGGTTTTTCCCGCTTCGAAAAGCCGGGCGCGGGCCGCTGACGAAAAGCAATCATCCGGCAGCGAGATTGCGTCGCCATGAGATCGAAGTGACGGTCGTGAGTTATCTGTCGCTCAACACGTCGCGCTGACCGCCGCGTGCTCTCGCCGAAACGAAATACGCATGCAGCGCGTCGGCCGAGCGCTCGCCCAACATCGAAATCCGCGCGAGCCAGTCGGCCTCGACGGGCCATTCGCCTTCAATCATCCTCGGATAAATCTGCCGCGCGAATTGGTGCAGCGCCTTTGCGCCGATATTGCCGCTGACGCCAAGAAGAAGATGCAAGGCTTCGTGTGTCGATTTGAGATCGTGGGCCGCGGCGCTCGTGGCAAGCCGCGCCACCAGCAGGCGAATCTGTTCGATGCCGTTGACGAAGGTTTGATCCAGCAAATCGAGCGCCACCAGTTCGTCGAGATGTTTCTCGTCGAGCAGCGCGCTGTCCGCGATTGTCTCGTGCTTGCCGATCGGCATGGTTGGCGGCTGTGAAGGATCAGCCCGCGTCGGCGCCTTCAATGCGCGTTGCCGGGCAAACTGCCTTGCAAGCGAGGCATACAGGGAACCGACCTGCACGGGCTTGACCATGACCTCGTTCATGCCCGCGGCGAGGCATCTCTGCACGGCCTCGATATCCGATTGGCTGGTCAACGCGATGATGGGAACGTCGGCATACGAGTCGGCGCGAACGCGAATCAGCGCAGTGGTTTCCACGCCGCCCATTCCCGGCATGTTCATATCCATCACGATGGCGTCGATGCTGCTGTGCTGCTGCAATCGAGCCAGCACGGCCTGTCCATGTTCGGCTTCGACGACGGTCGCGCCGCATCGCTCCAGATACGCTTTGGCAACCAGCCTGCTGTAGGTGTCGTCGTCCGCCACCAGGATCGATTTGCCGGCGAAGCCGTCGAAGCGCTGGCTCAACGGGTACTTTCGACTGCCGTTTTCCAACAGCGTATGCAAGGAGGTGATCAGTTCGGGCACGCTGCTGGATTTGCTGATGACTTCGTCCATGCCCGCTCGGCGGGCGAGGGCCCGTGCCACGTTTCCGGGCTCGGCCGTATAGGCGGCGATCAGCACATTCCAGTTCGGATACGCATGCCCGGCGCGAATCTTCTCGGTAGTCGTGTAGCCATCGGGAACCGGCATGTTGATATCCATCAACACGAGGTCGTAGTGCGAGGGCTGCCGAAGCGTGGTCAATGCCGCTTCACCGTTTTCCGCCTCGCTCACGTGGGCGCCCACTTTCGACAATGCGCGCGCGGTTTTCGCCCGCTGGGCGGCGTCGTCGTCCACGACCAGAATGCGCTTGCCGGTAAACACCGGCTCGGCGCGTTCAAAGATCTTGCGCTCGTAGTCCGCGACTTCGCTTTCGGAGACGACGGGAAATCGCAGCGTGAATTCGGTGAATTCCCCGACTTCGGACCGGCAGCCGATCGAGCCGCCGAAAGCGCGCATCGCACGCTGACAATAGGCGAGTCCCAACCCCGTCCCCGCGGAATTGCCCGCGGTGCGGAAAGGCTCGAAAAGATGCGGCATGATCTCGGGCGAAATGCCGGGGCCCGTGTCGCGAACCATGACCGTCTGCCTGTCGACCGTCAGCGTGAGCGTGGCCGTTGGATGCGTGGCGATGTGATGCAGCGCGTTCTTGATCAGATTGAACAGCGTGAACAGATAGACGGTTTCATCGACCTTGAAGGTGAAGTCTTCCAGCACCACGAGCCTGACCTTGCGGCGCTCCTTGTCATCGCCGAAACCATATTCGTCCAGCGCTTTACGTGTCGTGGCCGCGGCGCTCAAATAGGTGAGGTGATCCGAGCGGATGGGTTTTGCGCTGACTTCGTCCAGCGTCATGGCGATAATGCGCAGGCCCCGTTCGATCGACAATTGGCCGTGGGCCAGATGACGATAAAGCGCGGCCGCATTGTCTTGCGACGACACCGGCGAGTGGTTGGATCCGGTCGCCGCGGGCAGCGCCTCTTCCACGCGATCCAGAACGTGCCTCAACTGGCTGAGGGGATTACGCATTTCATGCGCAATCGAGCCCGCGAGGGTCTGCAATGCCCGGTTCTTTTCGACAAAGATGCGTCCCTTGCTGATCGCATGACTGAAGGCCATGCTGCACAAGACCACGACCGGCAGCAGTGCGAGGTCCGACTGATTGGCCGCGGTGAGAACGATCGGCGCGGGAGAGGTGAGCACCGCGGCGAGCGAGCCGGCAAATACGCCTATGCCGATGCAGGCCATCAGCAAAAATGGGCTATCGATGCACAGCGCCATGATGAAGATCATCATGACCTCGGTCATCATCCACATGGTGGAGAATGAGTTTCGGATCGCGAGGAACGTGCAAACGAATGGCAGGACGTAGATCAGACAGCAATGCCAATAGATCAGCAGGTAGTGGTTGAACCGCCTCGGCCAATGCGCCTGGAAAATCAGGGGAATGCAGATGAGCGCCGCGCTTAGTCGAAGGAAGAGGTTGTCGTAAGGCTGCGGCAGGACATAGGTCCAGACGAGGTAATAGATGGGATGGCACAGGAGGCCCAGTGCGCCGCCCCATCGAATTGCAAACCGGCTTCGTTCCAGCACATCCCGCATGCTCTCGCGCGATATCACCATCAGGCCTCCAATGACACTCACGATCCCATCAGTTCATGCTTGCCGCGATGCTGGGCGTCCAGGACGATCGGCGAACCGTCTTTGCCGTGAAAAGGCCCGACCGAAAACCCGTACTTCTTCAGAAGACCGTGCGTATAGGAAACCGACCACACGGGAGGGCTGCCGATAATGAAATCGGAAGCGATGCCTTCCTGCCAGGCGGCGTAGCCTTCGGCGAAACAGGTGTAGCAATCGCGGGTGGTCGGCAGTCTGAACGGGAACGTGGTGTCGAGTCCGGCGGGGCCACGCGCGAAGCACTCAATATATAGCGTATGGTCGCGTGACGCGAGTTCCGCTTCGACGCTCGCGGCCCGCGGATGCGAATCGTCGATCCAGAACTGCGCCCGCTTGAGATCGGCGGCGGTGAGGTAGGGCACGCTGGTACTGCTGGCGAGGATCGCGCCGTCGAATTGCGGCAACGGAGTGTCGGGACTGAAGGTGTGCACCGAAACCCGGGTTTTACCGAGCAGATCCGCTGCCAGCAGCTCCCTGGCTTGTTCCGCGAGCAGGTTCGCCTTGTCCGGCAAGTCGATCAGAACGAGTTCTTTCGGCGCGTCCTTGTAAAGCATGTACTTGGCCACGGTAGTGCCGAGCCGTCCGGCCGCGCCGAATAGCGCGAGCTTCGTTTTGCCGAATTCGAGGTCGAGTTCATTGCAGCAGTGAACCGCCCAGTCTTTCAGCATCGCCGCGGTGGCCGCATGGCCCGTCGTGATGTGAGGCGGCTTGGTATGGCGGGGAAGCGCGCCGTAGTTGCAGGCATAAGGCGTGGAGGCGCCCATCGCCACCATGTTCAATCCCGCCTGCTTCGCCAGTTCCAGAGCCGGAAAAAATTGCGTCTCCCGAAACCGTTTGATGCCGCGCGGGCTTCCAAGCCACAACTCGAGTGGAACCGGACACGCAATATTCGCCCCTATGACTTGCGATGCCGAATAGATGGGCGATGCAATAAAAGGCTCGGTTCTCCAAAGCTCTTCTTCGAATGACGCGTTTCGGTGTTTTACGTTGTGAAATGAAAACGACAGCGTATCCCAGTCTGTAGCGTGAAATAGAAACCCGACGCCGCCTTGTCCGGCCGGCAGATTCTCTCGTATCTCTTCCGGGCGAATGACGCGTTTCAGCGCCAGCGGTGCACTACTCAAGTGCGGATCGGAGCCGGCCCGTTGAGCGGAATCGGTCGGCGCTTCTTTGTAAAGAGAAGTTCTCATTTGGTTTTCCCGTGGGTTGAACTCGCGCTGGAAAATCAGCGCAGCGGCGCCGGTCAAGATGGACCGGCGCTCCTTCAACTTTAGAGAAATCCGCTGCTGTGCGTCCGTTTGTTCGTTCGCGAACATGCCGGCGCCGATATCCCGCTGTCGGCCGCCGTGCCGGCCGGCCTGCGGATCGCGACAGAGGCCGTCGCGCTCGCGGAGGTGGGCGCTTATTGGACGGATATCGACAGTCTGCGGCGCACCGTTTTCATTCCCCGCCGCGACGATTGACGGCAGGGCCGCACACTCATGGGTTCCCGTTCGACTGGACTCGCGGCCCGGCATTCGCGCTTGCCTGCTCCTCCAGCCACTCGTGCCACACGGCCATCAGAACCGCCAGGATGACAGGCCCCATGAACAGGCCGACCAGGCCGAAGGCCGCAAGCCCGCCCAGTACGCCGAACACGACCAGCAGAAACGGAATCTGGGTCGCGCTGCTGATTACGAGCGGACGGATCAGGTTGTCCACCCAGCTCACCACCAGCGCGCCCCACAGCAAAAGGCCCACGCCGGCGATTGTTTTCCCGGTGACGAGGAGCCATACGCCGATCGCCCCCCACACGAACGGCGTGCCGAACGGTATCAACGCGATCAGCACGGTAAACGCGGCCAGCAACACCGGCGCCTCCATCCCGGCAACCCAGTAGCCGAGGCCGGCAAGCGCGCCCTGCGCCAAGGCCGTCAGCACGAGCCCGTAGACAACCGCCTTGGTCGTGCCGCCGATGGAGGCGAGGTAGGCGTCGAGACGGTTGCCGAGAAAATGCCGTAATACGCGGCGCACCTGGTCCAATGCGCTTTCGCCGTCCCGATACATGAAAAACAGTGTCAACAGGGCAAAGCCCAATTTGGTCGCATTGCGGCCCACGCCGCCGACCAGTTGGCCGGCCTCGCCGGTCCACTGCCCGGCCCACTCCGCGACTTGCGCGCGAAACGCCGCTGGATCGGTCGATACCTGGTTCAGTAGCTCCTGGAGCCACTGTCCGAGCCACGGAATGCGAGCAATCAGTTCCGGCAGTTGGTGCGGACCGTGGGCGAGGAATACCGCGACGGCCTGATACGCGGCGACCAGTTCGCCTCGCAACAGCACGATCAGCCAGATCAACGGCACGACGCACGCCGCCGTGAGCACGATGGTCATCAGCAGCGCGCTGGCGTTGGCGTTGCCGCGCATCAGCGAGCGCAAGCGGCGATAGGCGGGCCAGGTCACGTAGGCCAGAATGGTGGCCCATGCCGCGGGCACGAGGAACAGGTGCAGCACCACGTAGCTCAACACCACGAGCCCGCCGAGAAGAAACGCGAGGATGATGCGCTTGACCAGCGGCATCGGATAACTTTCGTCCATGAAACGCCTTTGCTGTGTGTCCGTTCTCATCACGTGCGGATGAGAGCGAACCTGTGTCCGGCAACGAGCAGCCGCAAATCGAGCGGCATCCCATTTCTTCGATGTCGTTGATGAAAGGTTATCGTAATGACAGTGGACCGGGAAGGGGCGACGCTCAGGGACGATTCAAGCGTTGAACAATTCGCTGCGCGCCGCGTCGATGATCATCGCGACCGCCGGATGACTGATGCGGCGCTCGATCGAGATCGCAAAGAATTCCTCGACGATGGTGTTGATCTGCCCGACCATCGTCAGCTTATGTTCCGCCTGTAACTGGTTCTCCAGCACGGTTGGCGCGAACAGCAGGCCGCGGCCCTCGCGGCCGAACGCCATCGCCATTGCGCCGTCGTCGAATTCGCCGACGATGCGCGGCGAAATCGCGCGCGACGCCAGCCAGTGATCCAGCTTGCGGCGCACCGCCGATTCCGTGCCGGGCAGCAGCAGCGGCAACTGGCCGAGCGACATCGGAAAGCGTTTGCGGCCGCCTTGCAGCAGCGCCTTGGCGCCGAAGCAGCTAAGCGTCGAACGGCCGAGCCGGTGATTGAACGCCTTGATGTTGACGTCGGCGGGAATGGGCGCGTCCGCGATGATCAGGTCGAGGCGGTGCACGGCCAGTTGCGCGAGCAGCGCATGCAATTTGCCTTCGTGACAGATCACACGCAGCGAAGCGGGCGCGCTCAGCGCCGGCTCCAGCAGCCGGTACGCGATCGCCTTCGGCACCGAATCCGCGATGCCGACGCGGAACCGCGATTGCGTGCCGACCTCCTTTTCGCGCCGCACCGCGCTTTCGAGTTCCGAGCCCAGCGAGAAGATCTCATCGGCGTAATCGAGCGCGAGCCGGCCCGCGTCGGTGAGTTCGATCGAGCGGCCGCTCTTCTTGAAGAGCTTTTTATCCAGCGCTTCCTCGAGCAGCTTGATCTGGCCGCTAAGCGTCTGCGGCGTGATGTGCAACTGCTCGCCGGCGCGGACGATTCCGCCCGCATGCGCCGCGACCCAGAAGTAATACAGATGCTTGAAGTTCACACGTGCCTCCCTTGACCACGCCACGTTACGTTTTTCTCGAAGCATCAGCAACAAAAATACGAATTTTACGTTGTCTCGGATTCGGTTAGATTCAAGCCTCGCCCCGAGGCGTCAGCGGGCGGCTAATGACAGATGACAGAGGTGACATATGGCATCGGTTGCACAATTTCTGCGGTCGAAGGCTTCCCAGACCGTGTGGTCGACCCAGGCATCGGCGTCGGTGTACGACGCGATAGCGATCATGGCGCACCGCCAGGTCGGCGCGCTCATCGTGGCGCACGAGGGGCGCATAGCCGGCATCGTCACGGAGCGGGACTACGCGCGAAAAATCGTGCTGATGGACCGTTCATCGCGCAATACGCCGGTGCGCGACATCATGTCGACGGCGGTGCGCTACGTCAGCCCGGAGCAGACAACGGAGGAATGCATGGCGCTCATGACGGCGCACCGCATACGTTATTTGCCGGTGATCGCGGCGGGGCAGGTGATCGGCATGGTGTCGATCGGCGACCTGATCAAGAACCAGATGTCGGAACAGGAACACACGATCCGGGAACTGGAGCATTACATCCACGGCAATGGTTTGCAGACCGCGCATGGCGGATTGCAGGCCAACCGGCTGCAAGTTTAACGACCGAAAAAATATTACTGTCCGTAAGGTCGTCGCGAGGAAGGATGACGCGCAATGCGGGCAGCCCACAGGCACATCAAGAGAGGTTTTATATGTACACGCATACCATCGATCAACTGCGACGAGTTGCCAGTAAGGTGACGCGCGGGACCGCGGCGCTCGGTCTCGCGGGCGTGCTCGCACTCGGCGCGGTGGCGTCGAACGACGCCGAAGCGAAGCGGGTGGGCGGAAGCCAAAGTATCGGGCGCCAGTCGCAAATGGCGTCGCCGTCTGGTCAATCGCAACGAAGCCAGCAGGCTCAACCGGCGCAGCAGTCCGCTGCGCAGGCGCCTGCCGCCGCGCCGGCGCGTAATCGCTGGATGGGCCCGCTCGCCGGCCTCGCCGCCGGCTTGGGCATTGCCGCGCTGCTGTCGTCGCTCGGCCTGGGTGAGGGGCTCGCGCAAATGCTGTCGAATGCGCTGCTGATCGGCGCGGTGATTTTCGCCGGCGTCATGCTGTTCCGCTTCATCGCCAATCGGCGTCGTCCGGATCTGGCGTATGGGCACGGCGCGGGACATGGCGCAGGGCAAAGCGCCGCGAACCGGCAGCAGACCAACGGCTCGCCGTTTCTGAATCGAACCGGTGAGACGCGGCCCGATACGAACTTTTTCGGTTCGCAACGCGCCTCGACGGGAGCGATCGGAATGGCGGGCGCGGTGAATGCGCCGGCGAATTCGCTCCCGTTGGACCAGGCCGAGTTGCTGGTTTCGGCAAAGACCATGTTCATGCGCCTGCAAAGCGCATGGGACCGCAACGAGCAGGGCGATCTGTTCGAGCTGACCACGCCGGAGATGTTCGCGCGAATCAAGCAGGATCTGGAAAGCCGCGGTAGCCAGCCGAACCGTACCGAGGTGCCGCAACTCGACGCCGAAGTGCTGGGTGTGGAGAACAATGCGGATGAGACTTTGGTCAGCGTGCGCTTTCACGGCCAGATGCGCGAAGACGGCGCTCAGAACGCCGAGCCGTTCCAGGAGGTTTGGAACATTGTTCGCGGCACGCATGGCGACCAGGCGTGGCGACTGGCCGGCATCCAGCAGTTGGATCGCTAACGGCGGCATTGCGCTCGATAGCAGGTGACGGATCGAACGCGGCGGCGGGCGTGCATCAATGGATGGACGCCCGCCGCTTAACTGAAAGACTGGCCAGCGAAATGGCCGCATTCCTGATGAACCGCGCTCATTCGTGACGCGCTCCCGCCGGTGGGTAACCGAACTCGCGCGAATACGCTCGCGAGAACGCCGCCGCGCTGCCAAATCCCACACGCAGAGCCACCGACTTGACGCGGGCGCCTTCCGCGAGCGCCCGATGCGCGAGCTTCAAACGCCACGCGCTCAGATAAGCGGCGGGCGTCGTCCCCACGGTTTCACGGAACGAAACCATGAAGCGGCTGCGGGACATACCCGCGATCTCCGCGAGTTCCTCGATCCGCCAGATGCGCGCGGGCGCGTCATGCAGGGCGACCAGCGCCCGATGAAGCGCCGGATGCGAGAGTCCCGCGAGGAGTCCCGGTTGCGTCGCGCCATTGTCGATCGCGCGTCTGAGGATCATCAACACGATCACCTCGCATAAACGGCCAAGGGCGGCCGTTCGTCCGCAGCGCGCGTCCAGCGCCTCTTCCACAAAAGCGTCGGTAATCGCCCGAAGCGTTGGCGCTTCGCTCAGGCCTACCTGAATGTCTTCAGGCATTGCCGAAACGATCGGATTGACCGCGCCGCCGAAGTACACGGACGCGGCCACGAGCACGTTGGATGGCGACGCCTGGACCGCCCGTTCACCGGTAAGAAGCGCGACCTGTTCGGCTTGCCGATGCGAGTCGCCGAGAACGAGCAGCAGGGCATCGGCATCCGGCTCGCGGGATTCCGATAGCTGAACGGAGAGATCGAAAGCGCGGAAGAAAGCCGACAGACGATCGACTTTGGGTGTCGGGCTGGGACGTTCGATCATGTAATGTGGATTTTTCATGCGTTTGAGTGTGAGAAAGTCTAACTCAGGCGCCGATCCGGCGCGTGCCCGCCACCCACTGTCGAAGGAGATTCTCCATGCTGGTTCCCCGTCAGAAAGCCCCCGAACTGACTGTCGATACGCTGGCCCACGGTCCATTCCGTCTCGCCGCCGAGAAGCCGGAACGCATGACGCTGATCTGTTTCTATCGGGGCCTGCATTGCCCCATCTGTGCGACCTATCTGAAAGAACTGGAGCGTCTGACGCCCAGCTTCGCCGAACGGGGCGTCGCAACGATTGCGATCAGTTCGGACGACAGAGACCGCGCGACGGCGATGGCCGACAAAATTGGCGCAAGCCATTTGCGTATCGGCTTTGGACTGCCGCTCGCCGACGCCCGCCAATGGGGCTTGTATCTATCGACGTCGCGAGGCAAAACCTCGATCGGCATCGAGGAGCCCGCGCTGTTCTCGGAGCCCGGCGTGTTTCTGTTGAAGCCGGATCAGACGGTCTACTACCTCTCGATCCAGTCGATGCCGTTCGTGCGGCCCAATTTCAGCGAGCTATTGCAGGCGCTCGATTTCATCATCAAGAACGACTACCCGGCTCGCGGTGAGTACGTGGGCGAGGTGTGAGGACATGAGCCAGGCCCGCGTTCCGTGTTGCTGATCTACGGCGCACGCGCCGCGCCGCATTCACCCGGCGATCGGCTCCGCGCTATCGCCGGGGAGCAGCAATTGCGGGACTTGCGAGAACGACCATCCGTCCGGCAGGCGATCGAGTATCCAGATCATGTCGAACCGGTCGCTGGGCCAGATGGCGGGAACCGCGGGCGCTCGGGGCAGGTGTTCGATCAGCGACGGCAGCACTTTATGCTCCCACGCGATCAGCACGATACCGGGTTGAGCCAGCACGTCCCGCATGAGCGCTGGCCCGTCGTCCTTCTGATGCGCCGTGACGTACTTCACGCGCGAGGTTTGCCGCAGCAGCGCAACCAGCGGCGCGACGGTCTGCATCGCGCGCTTGCTCCTGCTCGCCGGGCCGGTTCCCGGAGCAAACACGGCGGCCGGCGTCAGTCGCGCCGCACGCGCCTCGTCGATCGGACAGAAGAAGCGCGCCAAGGCGCCGGCACGCTGCCAGCCGCGAACCGCGAGGCTTTCTTCGTCCGACGTACCGTCCGCTTCGACGCCGATGCCTTCGTCGGCGCCCGGCTTTTCCGCGTGCCGAATGAAGATGATCCGCTCAGGTGCCATGTTGCCTCCGCGATATGACTGGCTGGGCGCATGGGTTGCGAACGCCGCCGCCGCATTTGAAGCACGAAGCGCAAGCCACGTGCCACGTAAGCTCGGCGGCGCGACAGCGTCTACGCTTCATCCTCCCAATCGCGCCATTCGACGTCGTGCGTCTCGAGGTAGCCGTTCACGGCTTGTCCGACGGTGGGGAAAAAGTGCTGCTCGCCGATTGCGTCGAACAGGCCATAGTGTTTCAGGCTGTCCTTCACGGGCCCCTTCATCTCCGCGAAGCAGAGCGTCACGTTCAACGCGAGCAGTTCGTCGCGAAGCCGCGCGAGCGTGTCGGCGGCGGTGAGGTCGACGTCCGTCACCGGTTCGGCGGCGATCACGATCCACGCGGTCTGGGTCGGCGCCTCGCGAACCGCCTGTAGCATGCGCTCGCGAAAAATCTCCGCGTTGGCGAAGAAAAGCGGCGCGTCCCATCGCAACAGCACGAGCCCCGGAATGCGGCGGGCCTCCGGATGCCGGGCGAGGTCGTGATAGCCCTTGATCCGGTCGACGCGGCCGAGCACGGCGGAATACGGACGCCAGCCGCGCCACAGGAACCCGAGAATCGCGAGCGCCAGCGCAATGCCGATGCCGTTCACGACGCCGATCAGCGCGACGCCGGCGAGGCACGCGATGGATTGCACGAACTCGCTCGGTCTGAGCCGGTAAAGCCGCCATACGCCGCGCACTTCCAGCAGTCCGAGGCACGCGGCGATCACGACTGCGGCAAGCGCCGCCTGCGGTGTGTCGCGCAGCGCCTGCGGCGCGAACAGCAGCAGTCCCGCGACGACCAGCGCGGCGACCACGCCCGTCGCCTGGGTCTTCGCGCCGGCTGCTTCCGCGACCGGCGTGCGCGAGCCGCTCGCGCTCACGGCGAAGCCATGCGCGACGCCCGCCGCGATGTTGGCGAGCCCGAGCGCGACGAACTCCTGATTGCGGTCGACGGCTTCGCCGCTGCGCGCCTCGTAGGTCCGCGACAGGATGCTGATGTCGGTGAACGAGACGAACGCGATCGCGGCCGCGCCGCCGGCGAGCGTCGTCCATTCATCGAGCGCGAGCGCGGGAAGGTGCAGCGCCGGCAGGCCTTGCGGCATGTTGCCGATCACCGCCAGCCCGAAGCGCGGCGCGAGGCCCAGCGCGGCGACCGCAAGCGTCGCCCCCCCGACCGCGACGAGCACGCCGGGCACCTTCGGCCAGTAGCGCTTGCAGCCGAGGATCACGGCCAGCGCCGCAACGCCGATCGTCAGCGCCATGCCGTTGATCTTGCCCGCGGCCACGCCGCTCGCCAGCTCGCGCACTTGCGCGAGGAACGACGCGCCCTGCACCTGGAAGCCCAGCAGCTTGGGTATTTGTCCGACGACGATGGTCAGCATGATGCCGTTGAGGTAGCCGTAGCGAATCGGCAGCGACAGCAGTTCGGTGACGAAGCCCAGCTTCAGCATGCCGACCGCCAGGCAGATCGCGCCGGAGAGTAGCGCGAGGCCGCCGGCGAGCGCGATCGCGTGTTCCGTGTTGCCGTGCGCCAAGGGCGCGACGCTCGCCGCGATCAACGCGACCAGCGCCGAGTCGGGACCGAGCACGAGAATCCGGCTCGGGCCGAACAGCGCGTAGGCGAGCAGCGCCGCGAGCGACGCGTAGAGTCCGGAGACGACGGGCAGGCCGGCGGCTTCAGCGTAAGCCATGCCGGCGGGCACCAGCACGGCGCTGAGACTGAGGCCCGCGATCGCGTCGTGCGGCAGCCATGCAAGCCGGTAGCCGCGCGCCACCGCCAGCCCGTTGACCCAGCGCGAGACGATACGCCCGGTACGGCTCGACGGCCGCTCGGGCCCGCCGGTGTCAGGTTTCATGAAAACCCTCTCACTCGAAATTGATTCGATGGTCGCTCAATTTCTTGCGTGAGGCGAGACGTATCGCTAGCGGACCGGTTGCACCGCAGCGAGCGCTGTTACTCCGTTTCGCTGTCGTCGGTGTCCGCATTGGCGCTGACCGACTCCTGATTCATTGCCGCGGCCGCGAGTGTCGTTGCAAGCTCGGGATGCGCCTCCTTCCGCTCGCTGTAGCGATCGGTCAGATAGTCGGAACGGTCGCGCACCAGCAGCGTGAACTTGTACAGCTCTTCCATCACGTCGACCACGCGATCGTAGTAAGCCGAGGGTTTCATTCGGCCGTTGGCGTCGAACTCCTGCCACGCCTTCGCCACCGACGACTGATTGGGGATCGTCACCATGCGCATCCAGCGGCCCAGAACCCGCAGCGCGTTGACCGCGTTGAACGATTGCGAGCCGCCGCACACCTGCATCACCGCGAGCGTGCGGCCTTGCGTGGGACGCACGCCGCCGCTTTCGAGCGGCAGCCAGTCGATCTGGTTCTTGAAGACGGCCGTTAGCGTGCCGTGACGCTCGGGGCTGCACCATACCTGTCCTTCCGACCACTCGGAGAGCTTGCGCAACGCCACCACCTTCGGATGGTCGGCTGTCACGCTGTCCACGATCGGCAGATCGTGCGGATCGAACACGCGCGTATCGGCGCCGAAATGACGCAGAATGCGTTCGGCTTCGAGCGTGAGCAGCCGGCTGTATGACGTGGGGCGCAGCGAGCCGTAGAGCAGCAGAATCCGCGGCGCGTGTTGCGAAACCACGGGCGCTTCGAGCTTTTGCAAGTCCGGCGTGTCGAGGTGCGGGGCGCTGACGTTGGGAAGATCTCGCGTCATGAGCGGGTTCTCCGACCTTCGCTATCGATGACCTGTTCGCCGTCTTCCTTCGTGAAGGAACCCTTTTGCGCGGCGGGCAAAATGTCGAGCACGATTTCGGACGGCCGGCACAGACGCGCGCCGAGCGGCGTCGCGACGAACGGGCGATTGATCAGGATGGGATGCGCCAGCATCGCGTCGAGTAGTTGCTCGTCGGTCAACGACGCATCGTCGAGTCCCAGTTCCGCGTAGGGCGTGCCCTTTTCACGCAGCGCGGCGCGTACCGTGAGGCCGGCGCGGGCGATCAGATCCTTCAGCGTCTCGCGATTCGGCGGCGTTTTCAGGTACTCGATGATTTCCGGCTCGATGCCGGCGTTGCGGATCATGGCCAGCGTATTGCGCGACGTGCCGCAATTCGGGTTGTGATAAATCGTGACGCTCATAGCGGTTGTCCCTTGTTGCCGAGTTTAGCTTCGTACCAGTGCTGCGAACGGTTGACGACGCCGACCACCAGCAGCATGACCGGCACCTCGATCAGCACGCCGACCACCGTCGCCAGCGCCGCGCCCGAATGAAAGCCGAACAGGCTGATGGCCGTGGCCACCGCAAGCTCGAAGAAATTGCTCGCGCCGATCAAACTGGATGGACCCGCGACGCAATGCGCGACGCCGAGCCGGCGATTGAGCAGATAGGCGAGGCCTGAATTGAAGAACACCTGGATCAGGATCGGCACCGCGAGCATGGCGATGACGAGCGGCTCATCGACGATCGCCTGTCCTTGAAAAGCGAACAGCAGCACGAGCGTCGCGAGCAGCGCGCTGATCGAATACGGGCCGAGGCGCGCGACGGTCCGCCGGAAATGCGCCTCGCCTTTCGCGAGCAGATGCCGGCGCAGCCATTGCGCGAGCACGACCGGAATGATGATGTACAGCGCCACCGAAATGATCAGCGTGTCCCACGGCACCGTAATGGCGGACAGCCCGAGCAGCAGCGCGACGAGCGGCGCAAACGCCACGATCATGATGGAGTCGTTCAACGCCACTTGCGAAAGCGTGAAATACGGATCGCCCTTGCAGAGTTGCGACCAGACGAACACCATCGCCGTGCAGGGCGCGGCCGCCAGCAGGATCAGGCCGGCGATGTAGCTGTCGAGTTGATCGGCGGGGAGCCACGGCGCGAACACATGGCGGATGAAGATCCAGCCGAGCAGCGCCATCGAGAACGGCTTGACGAACCAGTTCACGAACAGCGTGACGCCGATGCCGCGCCACTGGCTTCTCACCTGCGTCATCGCGGCAAAGTCGATCTTGACCAGCATCGGAATGATCATCACCCAGATCAGCACGCCGACCGGCAGATTGACCTGCGCCACTTCCATGCGGCCGAGCGCCTGAAAGAGTTGCGGAAGCATTTGCCCGAGCGCGATGCCGCCGACGATGCACAGCGCCACCCACACCGTCAGATAGCGCTCGAAAAAACCGATCGCCGGCCGAGCGCTGGCGCTCGCCGTTTCAGTGCTGCTCATTGGGTTCCTTTGCGGGTTTTTCGCCGATGGCGCAGCAATCGGACAAATCGCTCGCGGCGCAGGTCGCGCCGGCGCAGCAGTTGTCGGTGAGAAAGCCGATCAGCCCCGTCATCGCGTCGAAGTTCGCCGTATAAATAACGAACCGCCCCTCTTGCCGCGGCTTCACCAGGTCTGCGTGAGACAGATCCTTCAGGTGAAACGACAGGCTCGATGGAGAAAGGCCGACTTGCTGCGCAATCTCGCCGGCGGCCATGCCGCCTGGGCCGGCGACCACCAGCAGGCGAAAGATCGCGAGGCGCGAGTCATGGGCGAGGGCGCCGAGGGCGCGGACGACGAGGGTCGAGTCCATGCCCGCCACGATAAGCCATTTGTTTCGTCATTTCAAGAGTTCTTGAATTGACGAATCGAAGAGGCGATGCAGGCCATTGACGACCGCCGCGGCGCCGTTAAGCGGACCTCGTTCACGTCCTCAACAATAAAACAAACCATCTGGACGGTTTACACAGGGAATCGCCGATGTTAGTCTGCGTCCTCGATGCTCGCGCATGTTTTGGCGCGGTTGCGTGAACCTGCAATCGCGCTTCCAGAGGAACAATGGACAACCCCACCCGCTCAGAACGTTCTCGCCACGCGGCCATTCAGGCGGCGCTCACCATCGTCGCTCGCGACGGTCCGGGCCGTCTGACGTTTGACGCCATCGCACGCGAAAGCGGCATGAGCAAGGGTGGATTGATGCATCAGTTCCGCACCAAGAGGGAGGTGCTGAGAGCGTTGCTCGACCACCAGACCGAGTACTTCGAGCAATTCTCCCGGGACTATCTGGCTGCGCTCGGCTCCGCCGCGCGCGAAGCCGATCTATTGGCACAGATCGCGACATTGCGTGAAACGGTTACCCAGCCGCACTCCGTCGCCCTGGCCGTACTTGCCGCGCTCGTGGAAGATCCGACGCTTTTGTCTCCCGTTCGCAAGGGCAATGCGGCGAAGGTCAAACGTATCAGGAGCGAGGCAGCCGATCCCGACCTGGCGCTGCTGCGCTGGGCCGCGGCCAATGGCCTCGCATTGACGGCTCTGCTGGGGCTTTGTCCGTTTTCAGAAGAGGAGCGTGCGCGGTTGTTCGATCGCCTGCTGGATGAACGCCGGTGGTCGGCTATTGCTCCCGTCAAAGGCGGGCCACGCACCGCACCTTTATCGCGCCGTTCCAGCACTTCGCCAAACGAACGCGAAATGACTGTTGACCGTTAAAAACGTCTGACTCAGGCGTCGCCGGGCATCAGCCACGGGCAAATTCCAAGCTTCAGATACAAAACAAACCGTATAGCTGGTTTTAACGAAGTAATTTGCCGTACCCCACAGGGAATCGAAACTGGAGATCTGAATGTATAAGTCAATGAAGCCGCGGCATCTGCTGATTGCCGCCATTTGCACCGCCTTGATCGGCTGTTCGAGCGTGAAGCCTGTTGCGTATTCGGGGATCGCGTCGTCGTCCTCGTTGCAACCGAATCAGCAGGATGAGTCCGGGCGAGTGCCTTATCGCTTTGCGACTCAGGTGGATTGGCGCAAGTACGGCCGGGTGATCATCGATCCGGTCGTGGTTTACCGTGGCGCCGACAACCAGTTCGGCGACATGCAAGACAAGGATAAAGCGGCCCTCGCCGGTTACATGCAAACAACGTTTGCCGAAAAGCTGCGCACGCGTTTCGAACTGGCGAACGAGCCGGGCCTGAGCACGCTGCGCCTGAAGCTGACGCTGACGGGCGCGGCCACCACGACGCCGGTGATCAGCACCTTTTCGCGCTTCGACATTGCGGGCGGCATTTACAACGTCGTTCAAACGGCCCGTGGCAAAGAGGGCGCTTTCACGGGCTCCGTCAGCTATGCGGTCGAAATCTACGACGCCTCGACCAACCGCCTGCTCAATGCCTACGTAACGAAGCAATACCCCAATCCGTACAACCTGGGCGCGAGTTTCGGATCGCTCAGCGCGTCGAAAACCGGCATCGATAAAGGGGCCGACGCGCTCGTCGCGCAATTCAAATGAACCAGGTTTGCCACGCGACATAACCGGTGGAGGCGGCCGGCTCGCGCGGCATTGACCGGTCTCCACGGCGCTGCATGAACGTGGCCGCGCCGGCCGGGTATAAGGCGCGCGCTTCCCGGAGCGTGCGGCCGCTAGCGAATGCAAAAAATGAAAAAAGCCAAATTGATTGCATGTCACGAATGCGACTTTCTCCAGTGGGAGACGCCGCTCGTCGAGAACGGTGTCGCGCGATGCCAGCGATGCAATGCAACGCTCTACCGCTGCTTGCCGGCAACCTATGATCGCGCGCTCGCCCTCACCCTGGCTGCCGCCGTGCTGTTCGTGGTGGCGAACTGCTTTCCGATCGTCGGCCTGTGGGTCAATGGCGTGCTGGTCGAAACCACGCTTTTCGGGGCGGCTTATTCGCTGTACCTGGACGGCATGTGGCCGATTGCCGGACTCGTGTTCGTCACAACGCTTCTGATGCCGGCGTTGAACATCGCGTCCGTGATCTATGTGCTCATACCGTTGCATATCGGCGGCCTGCCTCAACGTTCCGAGATCGTGCTTCGTGTGCTCCGCCATGTTGCGCCGTGGGGAATGATCGAAGTGCTCATGCTCGGCATGCTGGTCGCGCTCGTCAAACTGCAGCACATTGCCTCGGTAGTGCCCGGCGTCGCGATCTGGGCATTCGGCGCGGTCATGGTGCTGCTCGCGGCAGCGGCCGTGACATTCAATCCGCGCGATATATGGGCGCGCCTCGATGCGGTGCAGGGCCGCGGCATGCCGCCTGCGCTCGCTTCCCACGCCACACAAGTGACCGCCGCGCGTGCGGGTCTGTTCGTGTGCCACGATTGCGGCTTGCTGTCGAAGCCGCTCGTTCACGGTCACGTCGGAACCTGCCCGCGTTGCAGCGCGGCGCTGCATTTGCGCAAGCCCAATAGTCTTTTGCGCACCTGGGCATTTCTGTTTGCCGCGATGATCCTTTACATCCCGGCCGTTCTGTTGCCGGTCATGGTCACCAGTACGCTGTTCGGCGCGCAATCCGACACAATCCTGAGCGGCGTTGTTTATCTCTGGACCTCGGGATCATGGCCGCTTGCCGCTATCGTTTTTGTCGCAAGCATCGTGGTGCCCATGCTCAAGATTCTGTCGTTGGTCTACCTCGCGTGGAGCACCCAGTTGCGCTCTCCGCTGATTCCACACACGCGAACGCGTATTTACCGCGTCGTGGAGAGGGTCGGCCGCTGGTCGATGCTCGATATTTACGTCATTACCATTCTGGTTGCGTTCGTGCAGTTCGGCACCGTTGCCTCGGTCGATGCGGGTCCTGGCGCCATCGCATTCGGCGCGGTCGTGGTGCTCACCATGTTCGCCGCGCTGTCATTCGATCCCCGGCTGATATGGGACGCCGTGGAGCCGGAAGGTGAATAGATCGTCAGCGCAGAACGGAACCGCTATTCCCGAAGCCGTCGCGATCGAACCATCGAAGTGGCGCATTCAGTTGATCTGGCTGGTGCCGCTGATCGCCGTACTCGTTGCCGGTTGGCTGGTGGTGCGTTCCGTGATGCAAACGGGCCCGACCGTCACGATCCGCTTTTCGACCGGTGAGGGCATCGAGGCCGGCAAGACCAGGATCAAGTTCAAGAACGTCGACGTGGGCATCATCAAAAGCGTCGAGCTTTCCGACGACCACAAGACCGTGCTGGCCAGCGCGGAGATGTCGCGCAACGCTTCCAGCATGCTCGTCGACGATACGCGGTTCTGGGTTGTCCGGCCGCGCATTGCCGGCGGTACGGTATCGGGTATCGGAACGATATTGACCGGCTCTCACATCGGCATGGATATCGGCACTTCGAAAACAGCGCGTGGCGATTTCGTCGGACTGGAGTCGCCACCGGCTCTCGCATCGGGCACGCCGGGGCGGGAGTTCGTGCTGAAGAGCGAGAACCTCGGTTCACTCGATATCGGCTCGCCGGTTTTTTTCCGGCGCCTTCAGGTCGGGCAGATCGTTTCATACGCGCTCGACGCGGACGGCGTCGGCATGACGCTGCACGTTTTCATCAATGCGCCCTACGACAAGTACGTCACCAGCGACAGCCGCTTCTGGCACGCCAGCGGCGTGGATATGACGTTGGATGCGAGCGGCGTGAAGATCAACACCGAATCGATGGTGTCGCTTCTGATTGGCGGCCTCGCATTCGAGACTCCGCCTGACGCGACGCCCCGAATCGAAGCAGAAGCGCGGCACGAGTACAAACTTTTCGCCGACCGTGCCGAGGCGATGAAACGGCACGACGCAATCGTCGATAAATACGTGCTGAACTTCAAGGAATCCGTGCGCGGCTTGGCCCTCGGCGCGCCGGTTGATTTCCGCGGCATCGTCATCGGCGAGGTGTCGGCGATCAGCTCGCATTTTGATCCGGCGACAAAGGCGTTCGATATCCCCGTCGAAGTCAGCATTTTCCCCGAGCGTTTGATTTCTCGCGATGACGCAGGACGCGCCGTCGGGCGAATACCGTCGGAGCGCAACGCGTTTGCGGACTACCTGGTGACAAAAGGAATGCGTGCGCAACTGAGAACAGCGAGCCTGCTGACGGGCCAACTCTATGTCGCGATCGATTTCTTCCCCGCGTCACCGAAGGCGAGCATGGACTGGAACAAAAAGACGCCCAAATTGCCGACCGTGCCGGGCAACTTGCAGAGTTTGCAAGACTCGATCACCACGCTCGTGGCGACGTTGAACAGGATTCCATTCGAGGGCATCAGCCGCGATCTGCGCAAAACGCTCACTGACGCGGACACGCTGATGAATACGATCAGCACCGATCTCGCGCCCGACGCCAAGGCGACGCTGAGCGCGGCGCGCGAAGCGCTCACGTCGGCGAATCGCGCGTTGCAAAGCGACTCGCCGTTGCAGCAGAGCAGCGCCGAGACAATGCGCGAGTTGTCGCGCACCGCGGCCTCGTTCCGCTCGCTGGCGGAGTACTTGCAACGCCACCCGGAAGCGCTGCTGCGCGGCAAGGTCGAGGACAAGTAATGCGTCGATATGCAACGCTACTGCTGGGCGTGTTCGTGCCGATGCTTCTGGCGGGATGCGCGAGTTCGCCGGCGTCGAGGTTCTATACCTTGAGTCCGGTTCAGGCTGTCGCGCCGCCGCAAGGCGCCAATGCGATCGCGATTCAGATTGCTATCGACCCGGTTACAGTGCCCGAACTGGTCGATCGGCCGCAAATCGTTTCGAGGCTGGATGCGAACCGCGTGTCGATTAACGAGTTCGCCCGCTGGGCCGAGCCATTGAAGAGTCAGATTCCGCGCGTGCTGGCCGCGGATCTCACGCGGCTCATGCCGGGCGCGATGATCTCCACCTATCCGCAGCGCGTGGACGATGACGCCTACCGCGTGTCGATCGACGTGCAGAGCTTCGATTCCTCGGCGGACGGCACGGTAACGCTGGCCGTGATCTGGTCCGTGCGCGCGCCGAGGGGAGGGCGGAGAGTGAACGGGCGCTCGGTCGTGCGCGAGTCGGCAAGCGCGCCAGGCTACGACGCGCTGATCGAGGCGCACAGCCGGGCGCTCGCGTCGGTGGCGAGAGATGTCGCGGTGGCGGCGCAATCGCTCACGCCGTCATGAGTTTCTGACCCACGGCTTGCGCACCAGCAACCAACCAGCGACCAACCACCAACCATTCACGCGGACATCTTCCCATCGGACTCGTCGTCCGCATGGTCCACCGCCGCGCCCGCCGCATCGCGCATGCCATACGCGGTCATCAGCCGATACAGCGTGACGCGCGAGATGCCGAGCGCCGTCGCGGCTTCGCCCAGCCGGTTGTTGTAGCGCCGCAAGGCGGTTTCGATCGCGCCGCGCTCGGCCGTTTCGCGGATATGGTCGAGCGTCGCGGTTCTCCTGTCGGCAGGCGATTCGAGATCGAGGTCGTGCGGCGTCAGCAGCCGGCCTTCGGCCATCACGAGCGCATGGCGCACGCGATTGATCAACTCGCGCACATTGCCGGGCCAGTGGTAGTGGCGCATGGCCTCGATCGCCGACGGCGTGAAGCCATGAATCTTGTGCGTGCTGTCGGTCTTGTACTTCTGCAGAACGTGGTGCGCGAGCACTTCGATATCCGCGCCGCGCTGGTTCAGCGGCGGTTCGTCCACGCGCAGCACGCACAGGCGATGGAACAGGTCGGCGCGAAAGCGTCCGTCTTCTATCGCCGCTTCGAGGTCGACGTGAGTCGCCGAAATGATGCGGATGTCGACCGCAATCGGCTCATTGCCGCCGAGCCGCTCGATCTTGCCTTCCTGCAGGAAGCGCAGCAGGCTCGCTTGCGCTTCGAGCGGCATGTCGCCGATTTCGTCGAGAAACAGCGTGCCGCCGTTGGCCGATTCGATGCGGCCTATCTTGCGCCGGTCCGCTCCCGTAAACGCGCCGCGTTCATAACCGAACAACTCTGACTGGAGAAGATTGTGGGCAATCGCACCGCAATTGATCGCCACGAACGGCGCCTTGCGGCGCGGCGAGCGACGGTGGATCGCGAGCGCGGTGAGTTCCTTGCCGGTGCCGGACTGGCCGGAAATGAACACGCTGGCGTTCGTGTTGGCGACCTTGCGGATGGTGCTGAATAGCTGCCGCATGGCCTCGCAATTGCCCACCATCTCGTCGTCGTCCGCGAGCGGGGTTCCGGCGGCGGTGTCGAGATAATCCAATGCCGCCATGCCCCGAGCGTGCCCGAGCACGCGTGCGATCGATTCGCGCGGCAACGGCAGCGTGACGTAGTCGAAACAGTAATTGCGGATCAGCTCGCGCACCGGCTTGCTGGCCGCCTGGCCATCGGCCGTGACCGCCACCCAGCCGATCGCCGTTTGGCTCAGGCAGGCCTTGAGCACGGAAAAGTCGCGCAGCGTGAAGCCGTCGAAATCGATGAGTCCGGCGGCGACGCCGGTCTTTCTCGTCGCGGCCTCGGCGCTGGCGGGGGTTTTCGCCACGACCACGTCCCAGCCGGCCGCGCGCATGTCCGCGAGAAGCGCGTCGTCCGGCGTGCGAGCAACGCAGATCAGACGGCGCCGAGTGTCGGGCAGGCGCGCGGGAGCCGGCTCGGCCGGACCGGCCGTCGCGCAGACGACCGTTGCAGCGCGCTCGGATGACTTTCGCACGGTACGTCCCCCTTCATTCTTGCGTCGGTGCGCGCCCGCACACCTGTTGCCGCGAGGAGCGTGAAACGCCCCCTCAGCAATAACGTCCGGATTCGCCCCTGGACGTATCGGTACTTTCCCCGGCGACATGCAATTCACGAACACCCGATGCACACCGCCGGTTCGAGCACCTTCTAACCGCCGCCGCTCAACGTGGGCAGCAACACCCGGTAGATGTGGATGAACGCGGGCCCGAGCAGAACCGTGAGCAGCGCGGGAAAGATGCAGAAGATCAGCGGAAACAGCAGCTTCAGCGCGATCTTCGCGGCCTGTTCCTCGGCGCGCATGCGACGGCGCGTGCGCAGCGTGTCCGACAGCACGCGCAACGACGAGCCGATACTGGTGCCGAACCGTTCGGCCTGCACCAGCATCGCGCAAAACGAATCGACGTCCTCGACGCCCGTGCGCAGCGAGAGATTGCGTAGCGCCTTTTCCTTGGTAAACCCGGAGCGCATTTCGAGCAGCATGAGTTGCAGTTCGCTCGCGACCACCGGGCTGCGCAATTCGATTTCTCCCGCCACTTTCATCAAGCCCGCGTCGAGGCTGAGACCCGCTTCGACGCACACGGTCAGCAGATCGAGCGCGTCGGGGAAGTCCTCGAAGATGGTCCGCTTGCGCCACGCGATGCGCCGCGTCAGCACCACGTTCGGCAGGTAGTAGCCGAACGCGGCGAGCAGCGCGAGCGTGCCCATGAACATGTACTGTTGCGCGAAGAACGACGTATTGGACAGCAACACGAGCGCGATCAGCGGCAGCACGAGCGCAAGAATGGTCTTGGCGGCGAAATAAAGCGCGGCGGCTCCCTGCGTGCGCCAGCCCGCGTTCATCATTTGCACGCGCAGCGCCGAGTTTTCCCAGCCTTCGGCCGGAATCGACAGCTTCGAGATCGGCTGCGAAATCTCCGCGAGCTTTTCGAGCCAGGCGGACCCGGTCGACGTACTGCCGGGTTCGGACATCGGCAGGTTCGCGCCGCCCGCCTGCTCGATGCGCCGGCGCATATCGCGTGGCGAGAGCAGCAGCATCGCGGCGAATGCCGCGCCGAACACCACGGCGAAAAGACCGGCCAGCAACAGCATATGCATCGAGTCGAGCGTTTGCATGACAACTCCCTGGTATCTTGTTACGCGACACGCCTGCGAGGCGGGCGCGTCAGACGCGAATCTTGACGATGCGCCGCATCCACATCACGCCGAACAGCATGGAGAAGGCCAGCGTCTGCAGCATCTTGATGCCGGCCGGGTCCTGCCACAGCACGTCGAGAAAGCTGGGGTTCAGGACCATCATGAAGCCGGCGGTGACGAACGGCAGCAGGCCGAGGATCCACGCCGACAACTTGCCCTCGGCCGACAGCACGCGGATCTTGTCGAACAGCTTGAGGCGCTCGCGGATCAGCGTCGCGATGCCGTCCAGCACCTCGGCGAGATTGCCGCCCGTTTCCCGCTGAATCAGCACGGCGATCACGAAGTAGCGCAGATCGCGAACCGGCACGCGCGTCGCCAGATTCAACAGGGCTTCGTTCAGCGAGACGCCGTAGTTGATCTCGTCGAACGTGATGCGGAATTCGCCGCCCATCGGCTCGGCGAACTCGGTGCTCACCATGCCGATCGCGCCCGAGAACGCGTGCCCCGCGCGCAGCGCGCGGCTGATCATGTCGGCGACGTCGGGCAACTGGCGTTCGAGTTGACGCAGCCGCTTGCTGCGCCGCCGGCTCACGTACAGGAACGGAATCGCCGAGGTGGTGAGCGCGCCGAGCGCGGCGAACAGCGTCGGCACCGGTGCGAACGTGGCCGCCCCGAGCACGGCGGCCGGCAGCACGAGGCTCGCGCCGAACAGCCGCGCGATCGACCACTTGAGCCCCGACTGCTGGATCCACAAGTCGAGCGTCTGGATGCGCGGCAGCCGCATCAGCAGCTTGTCGAGCGTTTGGGACTCGCTCAGCATGCGGTTCTTCAGGATCGTGAGGCGATCCTTATGCACCTGGCCGCCGGCGGACAACGCGCGGATTCGCGATTCGATCCGGCGCGCGGAAGGGCCGTGACGATTGTTCCACCACTGGTAGCCGCCCTCGAGCGCGAGCACGACAGCGAGGAACAGCAAGATGGCGAATGCGTAGAAGATCGGGTTCATGCAGGTCTCCTGAGACCGCGACGAGTCAATGAGCGGATCGGCCTCGCCGGATCAACGGGTTTCGAAGTGCCGTCCCGGATCGTAGGTCTGATCGGGCAGGTTGATGCCGAACGCCTGCAGGCGCTCGGCGAATTTGGGCCGCACGCCGGTCGCGCAAAAGTACCCGCGCACCGAACCGTTTTCGTCGATGCCGGTCCGCTTGAACGTGAAGATTTCCTGCATGTTGACGATGTCGCCTTCCATGCCGGTGATCTCCTGAATGCTGACGATCTTGCGGCGTCCGTCGGTCAGGCGGGCCGCCTGTACCACCACCGAGATGGCCGACGAAATCTGCTGGCGCATGGTTTTGGTCGGCAGCGACAGGCCGCCCAGGTTGATCATGTTTTCGAGGCGTGTGAGCGCATCGCGCGGCGTATTCGCGTGGATCGTGGCGAGCGATCCTTCGTGACCCGTGTTCATCGCGTTGAGCATGTCGAGTGCTTCCGGCCCGCGCACTTCGCCGAGAATGATGCGGTCGGGCCGCATCCGCAGCGCGTTGCGCACCAGCGTGCGCTGCGTGATCTCGCCGCGCCCCTCGATGTTCGGCGGGCGTGTTTCGAGCCGCAGCACGTGCTGCTGGCGCATCTGCAGTTCGGCGGCGTCCTCGATCGTGACGATGCGTTCGTCGTCGGGAATGAAGCCCGACAGCACGTTGAGCAGCGTGGTCTTGCCGCTGCCGGTGCCGCCCGACACCAGCACGTTGACCTTCGCGCGCGCCAGCGCATCGAGCACCTCGGCCATCGGCGGCGTCAGGCTTTGCAACTCGATCATGTCGGAGACCTGCAACGGATTGACCGCGAAGCGCCGGATCGAGAGCAGCGGTCCATCCACCGCCGAGGGCGGAATGATCGCGTTCACGCGCGAGCCGTCCGGCAGACGCGCGTCGACCATCGGGCTCGATTCGTCGATGCGGCGCCCGACGCGCGACACGATCTTCTCGATCACCTTCATCAGATGCGTGTCGTCGTAGAACGTCACGTCGGTCAGTTCGAGCCGACCCTTGCGTTCGACGTAAGTGTGCTGGTACGTGTTGACCAGAATGTCCGACACGGTCGGATCGCGCAGCAGGCTTTCCAGCGGACCGAAGCCGAACATCTCGTCGTACACGTCGATCACCAGTTGGCGGCGTTCAAAATCGTTGGCCGGCGCTTTCTCTTCTTCGAGAATGCGCGTGATGAGCGTGCCGATTTCCTGGCGGACCTGATCGGTCGGCAGGCGAGCGAGACGTTCGAGTTCGACGCGCTCGAGCACGCACTGATGTATTTCGCGTTTGAGCTTCTGGTAAGCGCCCCGCGCCATCTGATTCGACGAATGGTGGCTGCTTTCGCGCTCGGCGAACGGCTGCACGCGTTGAGCGGAAATCTGTTCACGCAGCGACATGGTGTGTCTCCCTGTTGTGTATCACATAGCCTTGAGTTTCGGCGCCGGCTGGCGGCCGAAGAAGCGGCTCAGCAGCGGCTCGCTTTTGACGCGGCTGCCTTCGGGTCCCGCCGAGAGGCTGACGATGTTGCCGGCGAGCGCGAGCAGGCTGCGCGACACGCTGCTAGTGCGGCTCACCTTGGTGATCGGCACGCCGTGATTCACCGATTCCAATACCGTGTCGGTATCCTCCGGGATCACCTGGTACGGCCGCATGCCGAGCACTTCTTCGAGCGCGGCGCGCGCGCGTTCGCCGTGGCGCGTGTAGCGGTTCAGCAGCAGCCGCGTGCGGTCGGCCGGATAGGCGAGCGACGCGAGGATTTCCTGCAGACGCCGGCCGGCTCGCACGTGCGGCATGCTTGCCTGCAGCACGAGATGAATCTGGTCGCTGCGATCGAGCGCGAGGATGGACAGCGCGTTGACGGACTGGCCCAGGTCGAAGATCACCATGTCGTAGCGCGGAACGGCCACGCCCAGGATCCATTCGAGCCTTTCTTCCTTGATCTCCGACGCCTTGATCGGATCGCCCGCGCCGGCGAGGATGTGGAACGTGTCGCTCACGTGCACGAGGCAGGCGTCGAAGAAAGCCGCGTCCATGCGCTCGACCTGAGCGCACATTTGCGGCAGCGTGGAGGGCGCTTTTTCCTCGGTCACGAGAAACGCGGCGTCGCCGAAAAGCTGATTGAGGTCGATCAGCAGCACGCGCTTTTTTTGCGTCTCGGAGATCGCATGCGCGACGTTGCTGGCAATGAAGCTGGTTCCCGCGCCGCCCTTGCAGGACAGGAACGAAACGATCTGCGTCTCGTGCGCGCCATTGAGCGCCCGCTGACTCTCGATGCGCGAGAGCGCGTCGCCGAGCGAGGCGCGATTGAGCGGCCAGCCGAGCACGTCGCGAAAGCCCGCGCGCATGGCTTCGATCAGCGTCTGCGGCGACGCGTCGGGAATCAGCAGAATGCTGGTGACGTGGGTGCGCCCGCTGCAGAGCCTCGCGACGACCGGCAGTTCCGCGGCATCGAGCGACGCGGCGTCGACGATCAGCACGTCGAACGCGTCCAGGCTGTCGCCGCGCTCGATCAGCAACGACGGCCTGCCTGCCACGCGCGTGGTGCGATAGTTGCCGCACTCGCCGATCAGACGCACGATTTGCGCGAGCCGCGTGGCGTCTTCCGAAGTGATGAGAATGTTGATCATGATCGTGGTGGCCTGGTTATAGGAAGTTATTGACAGACGGTGCCGCCGGTCGACGTCGCGAGGCTTTCGCGCGGCAGCGTGGTGGTGAGCGGCGGCATCGTGAGCGTGAGCGGCACGAACGGAATCATGGTTTGCACGCTGACGTTGGTGACGCTGACGGTAACGAGCCGGCATGTGTTGCGCGCCGTGGCGGGGTCCGCGTCGCAGCCGGTCGGCGTGTACGCGACGTTCACGTTGGACGAGGCGAGCAGGGGCAATAGGCTGGTCATCTTGCTCTTGATCACCGCCGCGTTGGCATCGCACACCACGGCGGTGCGCGCGCCGAGACGCACCGCCTCGCTCGCGGTGTTCCAGTAAAACAGCACGCGGCTGAATTCGCAGATGCCGATCAGCACCGTGCAGAGAATGCCGGCAACCAGTGCGAACTCCACGACGGCGGCGCCGCGCTGCTTGCGCAGCCGCCTCGATACGGATAACGGTAGCGGGTTCATGACACTTGCCTCATCACGGTAACGATGTTGCCGAACGTCAGGCCCACCAGGTTGAAGTAGGTGAGGAGCGGCGAGTACGGATACCCGGCGATCTTCACTTCGACCAGGTTGATGCTGCCGGCGGCGTTCGAGGGGCCGACGCCGTTGTCGTTGTCGTAGGTCGGGACGTTGGCGAACTGCGGCGGGTCGGACGGATCGGTGCAGCCGCTCGTGTGCGCGCTGTCGCATACGACCACCATCGAAGTCGTCAGGCCCGACACGAGTTCGGTTCCGCTGCCCGACGAGGGGCACGTCGTGCTGCCGTAGACGGCGAGGCACTGAGCCTGCGCGAGCGGGTAGGCGCTATCGGTCGGCAGGTAGGTGGACAGATAGCGGGCCGCGTCGCGCGTCGCCTTGGTGAGCGCTTCGTACTGGTAGATCGCGTGACCGAATTCGGCCACGCCGGCCACGAGCGTGACGAGCGGAATCAGCACGATGGCGAATTCCACCGCGGCCGAGCCGCGCATGCGCGCCAAACGGGAAGAGTGTTTTTTCATGACGGCCCCTATTGCAACAGCACGGGAACTTGCGGTCCGACCGAGCTGCCGGAGCCCGGCACGCCCTGGGTCGCGCACGGGCTTCCCGCCATCGACGACGAACCGCGGTACTCGAGATGGACAGGCCCGGCGGTGCCGGTGGAGCCCATCGGATCGAGCATCAGCACGCAATCCCACGTCACGACCGGGGCGCTGTGGGCGCTTGCCAGCGTGCCGCAATCCAGTTCGGGGGCGAGCGCGAGACGCCGGTCGGCGCCGAGCGGATAGTTGCCGGCGCTGTACGAGCCCTTGGTGTTGACGCCGGAGAGCGTGTCGCCCTGATAGCTCTGAAACGTGTTGCGCTTGCTGACGAAGTCGCTATAGGCGTTGAACGGTGGGCTGAAGGTGCTCGCCGTGTACGCATATCCCGTGAAATCCGGCGCGCCGTCCTGAGGTCCCTTGAACGAGGTGCCGTAGATCCCGAAGCGCGTATTCCATGCACCCGCGTCGGCGACCTTGTTGCCGGTCGAACCGATGCTCGCGCCGACCGCGGGCAGGCTGCAAAAATTCCCCGTCAATTCGTTCTTGATCGCGACCGCATTGCTGCTGCCGTCGAGGGCGGCCCAGCCAAAGTTGCCGGGGCCGTCTGCCGGCGAGGAGCCGCTTTTCGACGCGATCCACTGCCCGATCGTATAGCTCGCGCCCACGATGGGCGGCGTGACCTCCGTTCCCGGCTTGCAGATGAAGACCGGAATCGCGCAGGTGGTTTGCGCCGCGCCGACGGTCGCGACCGCCGAAGCGGAAACCGTCGCGTTGGCGATGGTCGCGCCGGTGAATGCGCCGAGCACCTGGATGAACCAGTGCGCGATGTTCGACTTCGACGTCGTGCATTTGGCGTACTTCATGCTCGCCGGGCTGGCGACGGCGCTCTTCGGCAGGAACGGGTTGCTCAGCGAATCGCTGAACAGCACGCTGCTGTCGGTCGTCAGTTGCACCGCGCCGCTTTGAAACAGCGCGTAGTTGAGGTGGCCGGCCGTGATGCCGGCGGCCTCGGGCACGGACAGATTGACGGTGGCGCCGGTGAGATCGCGCGCGGCCGCCAGCGCGCAGGCATCGGCGCTGTTCTGCAACTCGCTCTTGGCGACGTACAGCTTGCCGAGATCGAGTGCGAGACCCACGAAGCCGATCAACGCCACCAGCGACACCGCGACGATGATCGATACCGCGCCGCGTTCGCCGCGGCGAGCCGCGCGGTATCCCCCTGATTGTTTTACGCGATACATGACGCCCCCCGGTGCATGGTGTCGTTACTGGCTGCCGCCCCCGCTGCCGACGCCGATGACGAATGCATTCGGTGTCGGCACGGGTTGTTGAAACGACTTGTCGTAGGTGTTCATCGCCGAGGCCGCGGCCTTGCCGTCCACGCCCTGTGCCGCTTGCGCGTGTTCCGCCGCGTGCGGATCGATGATCTGCGCCTGGGTGACGCTTTTCAGCGCCTCGCCGATATGCGCATCCCAGATCGGCGTGCTGGTCATGCAACCGCCGAGCGCCGCGCAGACCGGCACGATGAGCGCGGTCCAGCGTGCGAAAGCAAAGTGTTGGTGTTTCATGAGATTCCCCTTGGCGTCACATCAATGTTGGAGCGCGGCGCTCGAAGCGTCCGCTTTCGCGACTTCCTGCTTCGCCGTGCGCGCGGCGATCCGTGCCGCCGCGCTTTCGATACGGGCGGCGCGAGCGGCCTGCGCGGAGTCGGCGGATGGCGTCGGCGTCTCCGCCAGCGGTTCCACGGTGACCGTCGTCGCCGGCACCGCGGCCGACGTGACCGGTGGCGCGTCGGGCTGCCGCAGCACGGTTTCCGTCGGTTCCTGACGCGCCGGCGCGGGCGTGGGCTGCGGTGCTTGCGGCTTCACGGAAGCCGGCGCGGTAGCGGGTGCGGTAGCAGGCGCGGCGGCGGGTGTGGCGTTGGCAGGCGCGGCGGCGGATGCGGCAGGTGTGACGTTCCCAGACGCTGCGTTCTCCGGCGTCGCGGCGCTGGGCGCGGCGGTCGCTGCCGGCGCTTTCAGCTTCGGATGACGGCCTTCCATGTTGCCGGTGGCGTAGACATCGACCGCGTTGGCCGGCGAGAAGCTGTCGGTCGGCAGCGGGTAGTCCGCGGTCTGCAGCGGCTTGACGAGGTGCGGCGTGATGATGAACACCAGCTCGGTCAGGTCCTGCTGGAACGACGTGCTGCGGGCCAGCGCACCGAGCACCGGAATTTCGCCGATGCCGGGCACCGCCTTCAGCGCCCCGGTGACGTTGCTCTTCATGAGTCCGCCGATTGCGAACGACTCGCCGTCGCTCATCTGCACGACCGTGGACGCGCGGCGTGTCGTAATGAGCGGCAGGATCGACACGCCGCTCACGTTGGTCGCGCTGAGCGTGATGCCGGTCGGCGAGAGTTCGGAGACTTCAGGCGCGACCTTCAGGCTGATGCGGCCATTGGCGAGCACCGTCGGCGTGAACTTCAGGCCCACGCCGAATTCCTCTTCCTGCAGCGTGATGGTCGTCGCGCCCGTGCTGCTGCTCTGCGGCACCGGAATGAAGATCTTGCCGCCCGCGAGGAAGGTGGCTTCCTGTCCGCTGATCGCGACTAGGTTCGGTTCGGCGAGAATCTTCACGAGGTCGTCGGTCTTCTGCGCGTCGACCGCGAAGCCGAACGGCCGGTTGTTCGCCTTGTTGCCCGCGGCGAAGCTGGTTACGCCGGCCAGCAGATTGCTCACGAGCGCGCCGCTCCATGAGCCGAAGCCGCCCTGAATGTTGAATGCGGCGCCCATCTGATTGATGAGCGTCTTCGACACCTCGGCGACCTTCACTTCGAGCATCACCTGTTGCGGCGCATCCACCACCATCATGTTGATGACGTCGGCGGGTTTGCTGGTGCTCGAGCTTTGCTGGGCCACATTGTTGCCGTTGCCCATCGTGCCGGTGCCGCTCTGCGATTGCTGCGTGGGCTGGGCGCTCGCGTGGGCCTTGGCGATTTCCATCGCCTGCTGGGCAGCCGGCGAGCTCGACACGTGGCCGCCGAGCACCAGGTTGCCCGCCGCGGTCGACACGCGGATGCCGCGCTCCGCGGGCAACAACTGCCCGAGCGATTGCTGCACGCCGTTGGCGTCGATGTTGACGATCACGTCGATGATCTGGCAACTGCCGCTGCGTCCCTGCACGATCATGTTGGTCGTGCCGACCGCCATGCCGACGAGGTACAGCGTGCGGGGCGATACCAGCGTCGCCTGCACGATCGTCGGATTGCCGAGCGTGCGGTTGCGGACCGCTTCGGCGAGCGGCAGCAGGGCCGACTTGCCGACCGGCACGACGACGCTGGTTTGCTCATGGACCGCGCCGGTGCAGTCGGGGCCGCGCAGCGGCGCGGCCGATCCGCCGGCCGGCGTCGGCGCCGCGGCGAGCATCATCTGCCCGGGCACGCGGCCGCCCGGCAAGGGCGTGTTCGGCCGCGCTTTGGCGAGCGCCGGACCCTCGAATGCTTCCTGCGCCACGCTGCCTTGCGCAACCATTAGTCCGGCGCACAGTGCCGAGGCGACTACGACGCCACCCAGCGAGCGGCCACGCTTTGCGCCGCCGGATGAGAACCCCAGTTTCGTTTTCATTTCTTCATCCCCCATTCCCGACATCTTGTGAATCGAGATTTCTGATCTTTGCTTTGGTGTCAGCTGCGGCGTTCCGTCTTCGCGGATGCCGCCGCGTCCGGTTTAGAAACATTCGACACTGCCCAGCACACCCGAGAGCACGCCGACGCAATCGCGCTTGACGGCCGGCCGGGCGGCGTAACGCACCTTCGCCGGCTGGACCGGCAAGGCGGCCGGCGCCGAGGCGGGCACGGCCGCGGAGGTGCCGAGCAAGGTGAATTTGGTGGCGCCGACGGTCGGCAGCGTGGCCTTGTCGATCTGATTGCGCAGCACGAGCGAGAGCGTGCCGACGCTGCGCGCCAGATCGAGTTTTTCCGCCTGCACGGGCGAGACTTCGAGCGTGACGGCGTTGACGACCTTCGGCGCGGTATCGTCGCGATTCACCTGCTGCGCCACCGCGAGCACCAGGATCTTTTCCAGCACGATCTTCGAGATGCTTTGCTGATCGGCCTTGCCCGGCTCCTGGGTGTTCACGATCACGTCGACGTAATTGCCCGGCAGCGCGAAGCCCGCCACGCCGACCACGTCGTTCACGCGCACCGTGATCGCGCGGTTGCCTTCGCCGATCACGGCCGACAGGCCGCCCTTGGTGCCGATCGGCGCGAGCTTCGATTCGATCACCGGCTCGCCGCGGCCGAGACTCGTGCGCACGACGCGGCCCTCCAGCGCTTTCGGATCGGTGAACGCACCGGGCGGCACGCTGCCCGTCGGCCAGTTGACGGTGCGGATCAGGCCGGCGTTGAGCGGCTCGCCGAGATTGACGTCACCCGCGGCGACCGCGATCGGCGTGATGGCGCTCGACGAGGTTTGCATCAGCCACCGCGAGGCGAAGACCACGGCAGCGAGACCCGCCAGGACGGCGATGGCCAGCATGACTAAAGCGCGACTGTTTTTCATGGTGATACTCCTGCGTAGGTCGTTGGACACTTGCCGGTCAACCGGCGGCCAACTGTCGGCCCGGCCGGTCGGCCGTGGGTGGGTAAGAGGCGTCGTGGTCGGTCGCGATGCCGAAGTAGTTATGCCAGGCGTCGCGCAGTCCTTCTTCCGTTACTTCGCGCGCCGCGCCCCGGTAGTGCGCCGCGGCGGAAAACAGATCGAGCAGGTCGCCGGGATAGCAGGCGAGGAACGGTCTGCCGCTCGGGAAGTGCAGGTTGTGCAACAGGTAATCGAATACGGCCTGGCTCGCGGTGAGTTCCAGCGCCGCGCAGCGGGCGTTGAAGACCGCGTGGTAGTCGTCGACCGATAACGGGCCGACGTACAGCTTCGAACCGAGCCGGCGCAGGAAGGCGTCGTCGAATTCGCTCGGCGTGAGGTTGCTGGAGAACACCGGCCAGACGTCGAACGGCGCCATGAAGCGCGAGCCGGATTGCAGCGTGAATTGATCGACGCCACGATCGAGCGGCATCAGCCAGCGATTGAGCAGTTCATGCGGCGCGATGCGCTGGCGGCCGAGGTCGTCGACGATATAGAGACCCATGCTCGCCTTCATGTGCGGCGGCGCCTGATAGAAACCGGCCGCGGCGTCGTAGCGCAGGTCGAGCCCCTCGAGCGTCAGTTCGCCGCCGGAGATCACCACCGGGCGGCGGCACATGCGCCAGCGCCGGTCGGCGGTCGACGCCGGCTCCTGCTCGGGCGCGTCGCGGTGCACGAGCGGGTCGTAAAGCTGGATGATTTCGCCGCCTACGAAGAGCGCGTAGGGAATCGGCACATTGCCGCGCAACAGCAGGCCGAGCCGCTCCGCGAGAAAGGTCTTGCCGCTGCCCGCGAGGCCGTGCAGCAGCAAGGGCCGTCCCGCATTGAGCGAGGCGGCGGCGGCGTCGAGCAGCGCCGGATCGATGACCACGCCGTGGAACGCCGCCCGCACCTCCGCTTGCGTGATGCGCAGCCAGCGCACCGAATGTTCGCGCACGCTTTGCACATAGCTTTCGAACACGACGGGTGCGGGGCCGCAATAGCGGCAGCGCGCCATGTCGTCCTGCGCGAGCGTGCGGCCGCTGTCCGTGAGACGAACCTGCACGTCCATGTCGGTCGCGCCGCGGTGCGTGATCTCCAGCAGATGCTCGCGCACGAGAAAGGCCAGCACTTCATCGAGCACGCCGATGGACAAGCGGTGCCGCTCGGCGAGTTCGGCGAAGCTCGACTTGCCGTACAGCAGCGCTGACTTGAGCACGAGGCGGCTCACGAATTCCAGAGGCAAGCCCGTTTCGGCCAGCGTGCGCGGCGCGCGCAGCGACACGGCGGATTCCTCCGCGCGACGCCCATGCGAGGGCGCCGGCTCGGGAAGGCGCGTCACCTGGGCAAGCGTCGCGCTTTCGATGTTGTGCTGGTTCATCGCTCTTTTCTCCAGCGCCGTTTGCCACTGGCGCTACAGGCTGTACCGCTGTTAGCTGCCTCGTATCGAAGGCAACCCCGGATTGCTCGGCTACGCAGCCGATGCGAACAACACACCTAATGTCCCGGCGGCAATGGCGACGCCGTAGGGCAGTGATCCAACCGATTCGACCTGCAGATGCTCACGATTCCTCGCCCGTTGTGCGGGGCGCCACGCGCTCGTCGTCATGCACCAGAGATTCACGAGCAACTGCCGCATGCGGCCTTGATGCAAGGCGACCCACAGCGACCAGATTCCGCCGATGACGAACGTCGCCAGTGCGATGCGCACGGTCAGCGCCGGTCCGACCCAGGCGCCGATCGTCAGCAGCAGCTTCACGTCGCCGGCTGCCATGCCGCGCAGCAGATAGAACGGCAGCAGGGCCGCGAAGCCGGTCAACGCGCCCATCAACCAGTCCGCGCCGCCCGCAAGCGGGCCTTGCAGCCAGAGCTGCACCACCAGCGCGGCGGCGAGGCCGAGCGCGATGATCCGGTTCGGAATGCGCCGGCTGGTGATATCCGTGCTGGCGGTCACGATGGCCAGCGCGATCACGCATGCGGGAATGGGTTGGGGCGGCAGTAACATGACGTGTCCGGTCTCGTTCTTCTGCGTTCATGCAAGCGCCGCCGCGACCTTCGTCGCGATGCGCTGATAGAGATCGCTCACGGAGCTGCCCAGTGAAGCGACAGCGCCGAGGACCGTCACCGCGATCAGCGACGCGATCAACGCGTACTCGATCGAAGTCACGCCGCCTTCGTCTCGCAGAAGCTGCTTCACTACGTCGCTCCATGCATGCATGGCGATCTCCTGAATGGGTTCGTTGCCGGGTCCCGTTTGGCAACGGGCCCGCAACGATCTTAAGGAAGACGGGAGAGACGGAAAAACCGCTCACCCGTCAATCCCGTCTCACAGGTCGTTTCCGATCGTGGTGAACACTGAGTCCAGCTTTTCGCCAACGGTCTTGACCGCACCGATGATGACGACCGCGATCAGCGCGGCGATAAGTCCGTATTCAATGGCGGTGACACCATCTTCGTCACGAACGAAACGCTTGGCTTGGGCGATGATGTTTTGCATGGCTAACTCCTTTGGATGGCAACAATAAGCCCTTGACCTGAACAGGCTGAGGGAAGGAACTACAAAGGAACTACAGGGCACTACGGAAAAAACCGGCGTCGAATCTAGACCTGACGTGTCGGTGCGCGCGCAAGAGCGTGCAAACCGGGCGGGGCCGAGGATTCCTTGCGAGGAAACGGATAGGGGAGCGTGAGCGCGGCGATCGGCCTGGCGCACGGTCCATGAAGATCACCTTCAGCGCGTTGGTGCGCGCCGCGGACGATCGATGCAATGGCAGCAGGGAACGTAGCGTTCGAGTCGCTGTTGCGACGGTGGGTCCGCCGCTTGGTTTGATGGTTCTTCATCTCGTGGTCCTCTGCTTCGTTGCTCGTTATTGGCTTCCGGTGTGAGCTGGAGCCCGCTAGTCAGTCGGCGACCACCCTCTGTTCCATCCACACGCGCTGTGATGTTCTTGCAGCAGCGCATGCGGACGAACTTCCCCGTGGCTGACTTCCGTCGCGGTTCAGGCTCTCGCTCGTCGCTGCTGCCTGAATCGCATCGGTCGTCACGTCGTCGACTTCCGCGCTTTCCCCTTTGCAAGCTCCAGGCCAGCGACCCCAAATGCCAGGAAAGACGGCGTTGACGCCGATTCGCCCGCGCTTCGGTTGCGTTCCTGAAGCACAGGTTGTCTCCGATCTGCGACGTTTTCGGGTGCCGGCCGGCCACGCTGAAAAACCCGCAAAGGCCCGCCAATCAAGGCGCTGCGCAAAATTTCTAGCGATTTACCCTGGGACGAGTTCAACGCCTCGGCGGTAGATATCGGGAGGTTTTCAATCGGCTTGCCAGCCCAAACCGTTGCATGCGTGAAACATGACCTCTTCGGCACGCTCAAAATCGCGTCGAATTTCCGCTTCGAGGGGTTGATTTCGGACCTGCCTCGGCTGGGCAGGAAAACGATGGGTTGAAAGTCTGAATATTTCCTACAACAATGAATCGACCGTAAGCGCGCGACGTTCACTTCGTTAGCTTAGGAATAGAAAGAAAAAACGAATCGACCGGATGAGTAGAAAAACATTCGGACCTCATGTGAGGCGGGGATCATGTACTTTGCAGATCGGGGACCACTCGATGCGGACCGTCGCATCCACGGCTGGCTGACTCGCGAGCGCGTGCTGCTGTACAGCTGCGCGATGCTCGTCGTGTGCGCCATCGTATTGGCGGCCTGGGCCTGGACCAGTCACGGCTTCATGGCGGATAACACTACGCGTCCGGGCATCGATTTTTCGGTGTTCTGGACCGCGTCGCACATGATGCTGAACGGCACGCCGGCCGCCGTCTACGACTATCCGACGTTTGCACGCGCCGAGTCGGCGCTGTTCGGCGCATACGTCAATCACGGTTTTTTGCCGTGGCTCTATCCGCCGACGCTGCTGCTGCTCGTCGCACCGCTTGCCCTTTTGCCGTACGTCGTTTCCTATGTGCTGTTCATGGGCGTTTGCGCATGGCTTTTCGCAATCGGCACGCTCGGCGTGAGCGGCCTCGCCGCGCACTTCCATCGCCCGCGAATCGCGGCGCTCGTCGTGCTTGCCTATCCCGGTGTGTATATCGCGGCGGTCGTCGGACAAAACGCGCTGCTCACCGCCGCGCTGATGGCGTTCGCCGTTCGCTGGAATGAGAAGAATCCGGTACTGGCCGGCATTTGCATCGGCTTGCTCGCGATCAAGCCGCAATTGGCCGTGTTGTTCCCGATCGTGCTGATCGCGACGCGCGCCTGGAAGACGATGGGCGCAGCCGCGATCACCGCCGCCACGTTTGCGGGCGTCAGCGTCCTCGTGTGCGGCACGCAATCGCTCCACGCGTTCATGGCCAGCGCCAGCTTCGCGCGAGAGATGGTGCTGGAGAGCCGCATGCTGTACTGGTTCGCGTCTCCGACGCCGTTCGCCACGATGCGTCTCGCGGAAGCATCCATCGTCATGGCTTATGTCGTGCAAGGCGGCGTCGCGCTGATCGCTGCCGCAGCCACCTGTTACGTATGGCGGCGCACGCCCGACCTGCGCATGCGAGCCGCGGTAATCGCCGTGGCGACGATGCTCGCCAATCCCTACCTGTGGTTCTATGAACTGACGTGGCTCGGCGTCGCGCTCGCCTGCCTGGTGGTAAGCGGTCTGGAAAAGGGCTGGCGGCGCGGCGAGCAGACCATGCTGGTGATCGCGTGGCTGCTGCCGATCTACGAATACCTCAATCGCCTGACACTGCTGCCGCAAATCGGACCGATGGTGCTGCTGCTGGTGCTGCTCGTCATCGTGCGGCGCGCGCGGCTTGACACAGAGGTGACGGCATGAATCCGCACGCGTTCCGTCATGCGCCGTCGAAGTCACGGCCTTTGCCCGCATTGCAAATGGCGGGTCCGCGGCGGCGTCCGCATTGGCTCAATGCAAACCGGCTGCGGCTCTATCCGCTCGTCGTGTTCGCCTGCTTCGCATTGTTCGTTGCGATCTATCTGTTCCGCCTGAACACGCAGAGCGGGATCAGTCCGCTCATGGTGGACTTCCTGCCATTCTGGAGCGCGGCGGTCATGGCTCTGCAGGGGCATGCGGTCGACGCCTATAACGTGCACGCGCTTTCGCTGATCGAGATCGGCGCGATGCCGCATTTCGCGACGGTCGACGGCATCCTGCCGTGGCTGTACCCGCCCAATGCGCTGCTCATGATCGTTCCGCTCGCGCTGCTTCCTTATAAGCTGGCGGCGGTGGTGTGGCTCGGCGGCGCGTATCTGCTGTTCGTCAAGACGATTCGCACGATCTTGCCGGACCGGCAGGCCCTTCTGCCCGCGCTGTTCTTTCCGGGCGCGCTGTTCGTCATCACCGTCGGGCAAAACGGTTTGCTGACGGCCGCGCTCGCCGGATGCGGCCTCGTGTGGCTGCGTCGCCGCCCGGTCGCGGCGGGCATCTGCTTCGGCCTCTTGTGCATGAAGCCGCAACTGGTGGTGCTGTTCCCGCTGGCGCTGCTGTGCTCTCGTTCGTGGCGCGCGCTGGCCGCGATGGTGGTGACGGCGGGGGCCACACTCGGCTTCTCGCTGCTCGCATTCGGCACCGGCACGCTGGGCGCATTCCTGCATAACACGGGGATCGCCACCTACAGCATCGAATCGGCGCACGCGACGCTCGCGCGCATGCCGACCCTCTTCGCGCTCGCGACGCTGCTGCACGCGCCCGCGCTGCTCGCTTATGCGGCGCAGGGCGCGTGTGCGCTGCTCGCCGCGGCGGCGGTCTGCTACGCATGGGGACGCGAAAGCTCGCACGCGCTGCGCGCCGCCACGCTGGTCTGCGCGAGCCTGCTCGTGAGCCCCTATCTTTACGACTACGACCTCGCCTGGTATGGCGTGTTGATCGCGTGGTATTGCCGGCATGCGCTGGCCGAAGGCTGGCGGCGCGGCGAACGCGAATGGCTGGTGGTCCTGTGGATCGCGCCGCTTGCCGGCATGCTGATCGTCGCCATGGGGCCGTTCCAGTTCATGCCGTTGATCTCGCTGACCACGCTCGCGATGCTGGTCGGGCGCATCGCGGTCGAACGGCGCGCGGCGCCGGTCTTGCAAGCTTATGTGGACGAGTGAGGAACGAGTAACGGCTCATCCGCACGAGGCGTCAAATCAGAATTACGGGGAGGTCATCATGCTTGAACATAACAATATTCCATTGATTTCACTGGTGGTGCCGTTCTACAACGAAGGCGAGGCAGTCGGCCATTTCTTTAGCGAGATCGTTCCGGTGCTCGAAGGCATCGAATCGACGCGCTTCGAAATCGTCTGCATCAACGACGGCAGCAACGACGGCACGCTCGACAAACTCATCGCCGCCAGCGTGCGCGACCCGCGCATACGCGTGATCGACCTCACGCGCAACTTCGGCAAGGAGGCCGCGCTGACGGCCGGCATCGACGAAGCGTGGGGCGACGCGGTGATTCCCATCGACGCGGATTTGCAGGACCCGCCGAGCCTGATTCCGGTGATGATCGAACACTGGCGCGCAGGCGCGGAAGTGGTGGCCGCCAAGCGGGCCAACCGCGCATGCGACACCTTCGCGAAGCGCACCGCCGCCTCGATCTACTATCGCGTTCACAATGCGCTTTCCGAAGTGAAGCTGCCGGAAAACGTCGGCGATTTCCGCTTGATGGACCGTCAGGTGGTCAACGCGCTGCGCAATTTGCCGGAGCGGCGGCGCTTCATGAAGGGGCTCTTCGCATGGGTCGGCTATCGCACCGTGATCGTCGAGTATCAACGCGAACCGCGCAGCGCGGGCCGTTCGAAATTCTCCGGATGGCGCTTGTGGAATTTCGCGCTCGAAGGCATCACGAGTTTCAGCACCGTGCCGCTGCGCAGTTGGACCTATATCGGTCTCGCGATTGCGACCGTGGCTTTCGTGTACGGCGGGTTCATCATCGGCCGCACGCTGTGGCTCGGCAATCCCGTGCCGGGTTATGCGTCATTGCTTTCCGTGATGCTGTTCATGGGCGGCATCGAGCTGATCGGCATCGGCGTGGTCGGCGAATACATTGGCCGCATCTACTACGAGACGAAGGGGCGGCCGGTCTATCTCGTGCGCCGCCGCTATCAGGAGAACAGCAAGATCAGCACGCTGCCGGTCGGGCGCAACGGTTCGCGCGCGTCGAACATGGTACGGATCGACGCGGCACGCAAGCGCGTGCGCTTCGCGAGCCGCTGAACGGAGGCGCGAATCATGTCCCCCGACGCTTATCTTCAGATGGCCGAGACCGAGTCCGAACATTGGTGGTTTCGCGGCCGGCGCGACGTGTTGCGTTCGGTGTTGCGCCGCCTCGCGTTGCCGTCGCGTGCGCGCGTGCTCGAAGTGGGTTCGGGCACCGGCGGCAACCTCGACATGCTGGCCGGATTCGGCAGCGTGAGCGGAATGGAAATGGACGAAACGGCGCGCAGGCTGACCGCGCAAAGCACCGGCGCGCGTTTCGATATCCGCGCCGGGCGATGCCCCGACGATCTGCCGTTCCACGGCGAGCGCTTCGATCTGATCTGCTTTTTCGATTGCCTCGAACACATCGCCGACGACGTCGCTTCGCTCGAACGCATGCGGGACGTGCTGGCCGTGGGCGGAAAGGTCGTGGTGACGGTGCCGGCCTATCAATGGCTGTGGAGCGCGCACGACGTGCATCTCCATCACCATCGGCGCTACAGCCGGGCGACGCTGGCGGCGTGCGGCGCAAAAGCGGGGTATCGCATCGAGCGCATCACGTACTTCAACACGCTGCTGCTTCCGCTCGCGATTGCCATGCGTTTTGTCGATCGCCTGTTCAGGCGCGGCGAGTCGAGCGGCGACTCGGTGCCGTCCAGTGCGGTGAACGCGCTGCTTTACCGGATCTTCCGCGCCGAGCGTCACTGGGTTTCACGCGGCGCATTGCCGTGCGGCGTGTCGCTGCTCGCCGTGCTGAGCGCGAAGTGACGCACAGGGTGAAGCACCCATGACGAAGCGCACGGAGTTGATACGGCTGATGCGCTTCGGCGTATGCGGACTCTCGGCGACAGGCCTGCATATCGCGATTGCCGTGGTGTTGATCTCGCGCGCCGGTGTCTCGCCGACGCTCGCCAACACGGTCGCGTTCGCCTGCGCGACCTGTTGGTCGTATCTGGTGAATACGCTGTGGAGCTTTTCGTCGTCGCTTCGCGTGCGCAACGTTTGGCGATTCATCGCCGTGTCGCTCGGCGGTGCCGCTTTGACCGGCCTTGTATCGACGCTCGCGCAAGTTGCGGGAGCGGGGCCGTGGATCGGGATTGCTCTCGTGGTTTGCGCGGTCACGCCGCTTTCCTTTCTCACGCACCGTCGCTGGACGTATCGCTAGCGCGCGGCGGCGCGCGCTTATCTCGTTGGTCTTCAGCGCCGGCTTCGCGCGGCGGGCATGCGGGATGCTCGCCTGCCAGCCAGGTGGAGGCGAGGCGCGGCCCCGGAACGATCGTATCCGTCATGATGCGGGCGAGCGGTGCGCGGGGGTGCCAGGCGGCTCGCCCTTTCCATCGCTAGACAGTGAGCCGCGCCATGACTTCGAGACCGCTGCAACTCGCGCACAAGCCAGGAGGCACACGCAATTTGCGGGGCGTCGTCCTAACGGCGCTCAAACGCTTTTCATCCGACCGCTGCACGACACTCGCCGCGAGCATCGGCTTCTATTCGGCTTTCTCGCTCGCGCCGACGCTGCTGATCGTGCTGACGGTGGCCGGCTGGTTTTTCGGCGAGTCGGCCGCAAGCGGCAGGCTGTTCGCACAAGTGCGCGACGTCATGGGCAAGGACGCGGCAATGGCGATGCAAACCATTGTCGAACATGCTCACCGCGCGAGCGGCGGCGGTCTCGCCGCGCTCGTGTCGACGGGGCTGCTGATCGTCGGCGCGTCGGCCACCTTCAGTTCGCTGAACACCGCACTGGATGTCGTTTTCTCAGCGCGACAGCGCTCGGGCATGGCGGGGCTCGCGCTGCTCGTGCGGGCGCGGCTCATCTCAGTGGGCCTGGTGCTCGGCGTCGGCTTCCTGCTGGTCGTCTCGCTCGTGCTCGATGCGGCGATCGCTTATGTCGGACATCGGATACTCGGTGACTCGCCGCTGGCCGTCGCGGCGCAGATCGCGCAGACCGTGTTCGGCTTGCTCGTGCTATGGGCCGCCTTCGCCGCGCTATTGCGCTGGCTTCCGGATACGCGCGTGCGGTGGACTCAGGCATTGAGCGGCGCGGCGGTGTCGGCGGTTCTCTTCACCGTGGGACGGCGGCTCTTCGGCATCTATCTGGCTTATGCGGGCACGGCGAACTCATTCGGCGCGGCGGGCTCGCTTGCGGTCTTGATGATGTGGCTTTACTTTTCGGCGGCCGTATTCCTGCTCGGCGCGGAGATAGCCGCCGCGATGGGCGAGCGCCGCGACCCTCGCGACGATCGACAGAATGCGAAAAAACCTCCCGGCAAGGTAACGGGCAGCGCTCACGAGTGACGGCCGGGTGCGCCGTCGCTCGCGCTGCATGGCGTCGGGCGGGAAACCCGGCATCGGCCAAACGTTGCTTGCATGACAGGCGATAGATCACGGCGTAACACGAATGAAACCCGCGATGCTCTGGCTACCATTGATCCTCCTAAGACCGACGCAGATAACGGTGGGTCTGATCTACGTCGCCGTCAAGATCGACATCATGCGGCGGATGGAGGACGGCGCGCGCAAGCGCTTCATGGAAAAGCACGCGATCAAGTGCGCGCGCGCCGCGGACGGCTCCTTGCATATCGTCGATCATCATCATTGGGCGCGGGCCTGGCATGACTGCGGCATCGAG
>Ga0255336_100160_pt1 | contig 148113 bp, 169 predicted proteins | sample MeOH1_35cm_T3_17_FD_189102 | JGI IMG/M metagenome (GOLD analysis project Ga0255336, IMG submission 189102) | Sandy soil microbial communities from University of British Columbia, Vancouver, Canada - MeOH1_35cm_T3_179 | ecosystem: Engineered > Artificial ecosystem > Sand microcosm > Unclassified... | reverse complement strand
CGGTAGAGGGTGCCCAAGTTGTCGACCGTCTTGAGCGTGTCAGGATGCTCCGGGCCCAGGACCTTCTCCCACCCTTGCAGCGCGCGCCGGTGCATCGCCTCCGCCTGGTCCAGCTTGCCCTGGTCCGCGTAGAGGACGCCCAAGTTGTCGACCGTCCCGAGCGTCTCAGGATGCTCCGGGCCCAGGGCTTTCTCCTCTCCTTGCAGCGCGCGCCGGTACATGGCCTCCGCCTGGTCCAGCTTGCCCTGGTCCGCGTAGAGGATGCTTAAGTTGTGGACCGTCGTGAGTGTGTCAGGATGCTCCGGGCCCAGGGCCTTCTCCCTGCCTTGCAGCGTGCGCCGGTACATCTTCTCGGCCGCATCATACTGAATTTGTCGGTTGAGCATTTCTGCAATATCGACGGCGCCCCTAATCCTCTTGCCGAATGCATTATCCAGGTTCCTAGCCCTTTGAAAGTGGTCATGGACAAGTCGTGCGGCATGAGCTGCCAGCGGCTGAAATTTCAGCCCTGAAAGGTCGTCCCAGTCCTCATCTGCAATAGAGGCCGCCACACAGTCAAATGCAAACCAATACTTATCAACGTCAACTTCTCGGTTCAGGCCGTGTAAAGTCCAATCGTGAACGCAGGTATGCATGCTATATGAATTAGTCCCGCTATGATTTTCCACAAGGCAGTACTCCACGAGTTTGCCCATGGCGCTTGCAAATGCGACACCGGTGGTCAACGTAGCAAGCCATTCAGCCCGTCGCGACACTCTGCTCTTCCCAGGAAGCCATTTAGTTAGCACACTGCTCATCCTAGCAAGCCGTCTAGCCGACATTCTGCCCACCCCGGCACGCAATAATTCGTACCAGATATTTTGGTTGTCAAAGTAGGCAAGAAGGGTCAGGAGTTGCGCGGCTTTAGGGTCTTCCAGCCCTAAGCGGGTGAACGATATATCCCAGGTTGTGTAGAGTGTGCGATCATACTCCGGAAGGTTTATACGCCGTTTGGGAGTAATATCCCACTGCCTCTCGTACGCATCGAGATATTGCTGGAAGCTCAGAGTGTTCCGTTTCAGAAAAGCGCCAGCCGTGGCCAACGCAAGGGGAAGTCCATGAAGGCGCTCGGCTAGGCTACGAGCACCAGGATCTTGGGCGGCAATGTCAGTACTGTGTACTTACTCATCAAGTCGATAGAGTTACTGACCAGACTTCACATTGGGTCGTTGCGACCGCGTCTCCAAAATTTGCAGGCTGTCCTCGAGTCGATGAAGATGCTGCACCTTGATCGGGGCCCCGTCGACCAGATCCGGTAGACGTGTTGTGATAATGATCGAGCCATGCGAGGCGTGCGGATAGTACTTGGTGATTTGATACTGATCAGGCTCATCATAATTATCGAAGATCAGTAGCCATCGAGTGTTGTCCGTCTCTGATAGCCATCGAGACACGTGAACCGTAAGCTGGTCGTCGTCGCAGTGTTTCAGCTCATCCGATGTCAGAATGTGTTGTGCGAGCTGGTGTAGACTAGCTTGTAGGGTCTTCAACGAGGTCGCATTGAGCCAGAAGATCGACTCATAAGAGTGGCGATGGCGCTCGGCATAAGCAATGGCCAGCTGAGTCTTTCCAATACCGCCCATTCCTCCCAAGACGAGCCGGCGTTGTTCCACCGAGAGGTCATTCGGTTTTAAAATAGCCTCCATCTCTGCGAGTTCTGGCTCTCGACCGATGAACAGGTGCGAGTCGACTGTAGGAGCATCGTTGAGGTGGAGGCCGAGGCGGAACGATTTTCCTGAATTCCGAGTTAGCTCTATTGTTGTCAAGGCATGATGAATATGGCATTGTGCCAAACCAGAGCCAGGTAAAATCTCCGACTCTCAAAGGAAGAAGTGAATACAGTTAAGCTTATCATCCACTCTCCAACCCAAAGATGAAATTAAACACTCACGTGGTTGGGTGGCCTCAGTGTTGATGTCTTTTGGAGTCACCACGCTGAGCAGCTCCTTTGCATAGGCAGCCGCGGTGGCAGCCGCATACCCTTGCCACAGGTCGTTCTTGTGGGTGTCAGAGTAGTCGCAGATGCCGCGAATGACCAGGCAGCGAAAACTATCCATTAAGCCGGCGGCCTCCATTTCAAAGCACAGTACCCCTTCGGTCTGTGCCAAACGGTCTCGAACATGGGCATCTTTCATCAATTGGTCCGCCGAGGCGATGAGTCCATAGTGCACTGCCGGATCGGAGTTGCGCACCGACCTTTGGACGATGTGATCGGTCTTGCAGACTTCCACGCATGGCCGGTCGGAGTCAGCATGGAGGAAGGACGATTGGTAGAGGACGTCCGTGGCCGGGTCAGGGTGTTGGTAGTTCTGCTTCAAGCAAGCATTTTTGCAGATCATTTGATTCACAGTTTCGGCGATTCGATGGCCTCGTAGCTCATGGAGAGCTTTCAGCTTTTGCAAAGCGTTTAGCAAGACCAGTGGCGGTGGACTGAGTGACCCTGTTCTTTCAAAGATCTTGTCTTGGATCCTCTTTCCGAACTCGTAATGGATGACTCCCCCTGTCCCGCCGGTGGGTGAGCTTACCACCACATCACCAAGCCGGATATCATGTTTTGCGCTCGGCGCTCCTCCCGCAATGCCCACCATCAGGCCAAAGTCAATTGCGGGAAAGCTGCGCCGCATGCTGTTGGCGACCGTCGCGGCCGAGGCCACCCCATATTTGCCCTGAGGAAGGCAGGCCACCACGACTTTGTGGTTACCAATCCGGCCGCATGTATAGGCGTTGTCATCGCCGTGAGGGAGCGGCGGTGTTTGGAATTCTTCATCGAAGACATTGAGGGCGGCGACAAGCTCGGTGCCGACGGCGCAGATCCACCCGACGTGATAGGACTCTGGGTTTGGGACAGGTGTGGTGGCCATTCAAATATAACTTGACAAAGAATCCTGGACGCCTAAGGCGTCTTCCGCAGCGAAAGAGAGGCATACTCATCATGCGATGCTGGAGGCATTAGCAAGGCTGAGACTGGGAATCCTAGTACCGAGCACGTGTCTGAGGGTGCTCGCTCTATGCACCAGGAGCCGCCAAGTCCTGACAAGCTTCATTGCCCAGCGACACAACACGCTTGAAGCCTGCCTCAGCTCTTAAGCGCTGAGTCTTGTTGGAGATCTTGAGGGTGATGGATGGATTCTATCTCAGGAGAGTGCTGAAGGACATATATAAGCAACAGTGGCCAAGAGGCTCTCTGTGTTACGGTTTAAACACTTGAAGGGCCTCTCTGCCTGGGAGGAAAGCTTGCCGAGGATTGACCCAATCCGCACTGGCCAATGACGACGCTTCAAGCTTGACTGACCTCCAAGGTACAGTTCCAGCACCTGGTGCCAGTTTAGCACCCCACCCTGACCCCCCAGCGCTCAGGGAAGATCCCGCTTTGTTGAACACGATCCGGTGAGGGAGAATGTCCCTGGTGAGCCGGAGCTTCGGTTGCTCAGGGTTTCCTGTGGGCTCAGGAGCCGCAGGAAAAGGAAGACATACCGTCAACGTTCTTGCCCAGCTGCAGTCTGAAAGTGTGGATCGACGCAAAAGTAACCTGCGGCAAGGTGCTCCGGAAATATCTGTGAACGCGGACTTGGGCATGGGCTCGTGACTCCACCCCTCTTGATACATTTCCGCAAGATGGGCAGATCTAGAGCGAAGTCATTGTATTGTAAAATGGCTTCATCGTCGCCGGCCCGGAGGTCGTCGATGGAATTGATCCCCAAAAGGGACTATCGGCGATGGCCATGGCCACAAGAGACGTCTCATTGTAGACAAACATGCTACGCCTTTGACGGCAGGACCGAATCTAGAATGAAGAGGTGAAGTCAGCGGAAAGAAAGGCAGGGGGAGAGAGTAAAGCGAGTAGGACGCCACCATGGGAGCGGATACGTACACGATGTTCTCCGGTTGCGATTATTTTTCACCCACCAGTAGATGAGCCTCCATCGGCTGGATTCTGTGCACTGTAACACAATGGTAACACCTTGGAGAACGGTCGGAAAATGACGGATCGTCAGAGGACCGGCAAAACGCTACCCTGTATCCGAGGCCGAGGCACTCGTGGGTGAAGTTATGCTTCGGTCGTTTGATATTGGCCATCAGACCTTCTACGGCCATGGTCTTCCCTACCCACTTGGACTATGTCAGGCCTGTCACCCATTGCGTTTTAATCTTGGGGCTGGGTGTGCGGACTCCTTCGATCCTCCAGAGCCACTCTAGCATGGTCTTGATAAGTCGACGGTCGGTTGTCGACAATCTGAGGCTGGCTCGTGGCGATGTAGAAACGGACAAAGTCTTTTACTGCGGCCAAGCCAGGACACTCCACGTTCCATCGTAGGCAAAATTGTCGGGCCTCTTCTTCGCTGGGAGGGAGGCCACGGTCGTCTCCCGGTAATTCGGGGAGGCGCCATCTAGGGCCGCAGGTCAGCAGGGTCGGTCTGAAGAGACTGAAAAGAAGAGGGCAATTTCCTACACCACATAGCGGTCGAGGTTCTCGTCTCGATGCTTTATCGTCTTCGAGATGTGCTTCCCCTTCCTGCGGACCTGGTCTTGCTCTCTGTGTGGCCCGCTCTTGTAGCCGCTTCGGCCGGCCATGCAGCTGGACAGCATTGGGGGGTTTTGACTATCCTGAGCGGCCATCTTCAGAGAGTCAGAGGGCAGGATGGACTGCCAGGAGATGCTCGGGGACGAGAGGAAAGCGGCATCCTCGAGGGCTCTTTGGCCGACAGCGGAGGGAAGAAGCTGTTCTTATACATTGAGGACCGTAGACTGGGGTATGGTGGATTGGAATGGACGACCCAATCGACGTCGTCGCGCTGGCGGCCATTTTGGATCCTGGCTCTAGGTTGGGACGTGATCCCACAGGCCAAAGGACACTCTCGCCAAAGGGTGAGTGGGAGGTGAGGACGAGGTGATATGGGGTAGTTAAGCGGCGTCTTCTGGGTGACCGTGGGGCCGACGTCATTTGTTTGCAGACGCGGCCTCTTTTCCCATTACTCGCGTCCACAGACACAACACACCGACGTTGGCACCGCTTCTCAAGACCAGCACCAGTGACTATAGATTCAGGGCTATCGACGCAGGATCTGGAGATGTCGGAACCTCGTGCCACCTCCCTGCCACGGTTGCCATCCCGAACACGTTCACGTTCGCCCGTCTCGCGGCCCACGACGCCACTGCGCCCCTCTTCCCGATCCTCTCTTCGAACTTCGCATCCCAATGGACTCGTGGGGAGTGCTCCACTCGACGCGCTCGAACCACAATTCGCAGAGCTGAGTGATTCAATGGCCGATCTGGAGGCCAACTTTATGCACCTGCAACTCATGCACGAAAGCCTCAGCAGATTTGGTGAGAGCTTTGCCAGCTTTCTATACGGATTGAACATGAACGCTTTTGTGGTCGATTTTCCCGAGGTACGTCGCTGCAGCTAGTTTGCCAGTGTACGAGTCTGAAACTGACAATTTCTCAGGCTCCGATCTCAGATTCGTTTGGCCGGTTCCAGAAGCAGCAACGACAGCGGGACAATGTCGAAAATTCGACTCTGCAGAGCAGTACAGGCGGCGACGGCAAGTTGATTGATAACGAACCCACTTTCGTGACCACAGATGCGAGTTTTGCGAGCATGAAGGCGACTCCTCGACGACGGACGTTAGCACGTTCCACGACGCCCGGCACGGCGGCCACCAACAAATCGAGTGTCTCCTCAGGCCGCAGTGCCGGACCGACAAGAGGCAGCAGAGGAACAGGGCGTGGGGGAAGGGGAAGTGGTCTCCCTCGTGGGAGAGGGGGTGGTCTACGATGATGATGCATGAGCGTAACAGCGCCGGAGGCTGCACAGCATTACACACCTGATCAGAGGCACGCCAGAAGCAGGCCGGAGAACGGCTCAACCCCATCTTCTGACCACAAGGCGACTGTGGTCGAGTAGCGCGCCGATGTGTGCGCTCTTTGCCTGGCATCCCTGGTATCAGTGGATTGCCGCTCAAAGCGATCAATTTGACGGGCAAGACGGGCAGTCAAATACGATGGCCAGTGATCAAGTCTTTCAGTGCGATGACCACTTCATCGTTCGGTCATGCCGGAGAGACCTGTTGGACGCTGCCAGGGCCGAATTATAATCCCGAGTTATGATGCTTCTCGGAAGAGCAGAGAACCGCTCTGGAGAGTATGAAATGTTCCGAGTGCGAATGTTCAGCGTGCTCTGAACTCTCAACACGCAGGCATGACGGCGATGACGATGACGAGGAAGAAAAAATGAGGTCTTATGACTAGCAACGCTGAGGAGCGTCTTTTCAGCACAGAGAGTCAAGTAAGCAGGTCCAGAGGTCAACCTTGAGGCTCGACCTTCCAAACTCCCTCATTGAATCATTGTGACATTTGTAGCATGAACATGGACAACAGCGCAAGATGCAGTCATCTGGCAAGTCTCATGCAAGTCTCACCGAACAATCAAGGGCTGTTCAGATTCTGCACTTCATATGCAAGGCAATGCTGAACTGAGCATTTGCAGCCAAATAAGCTTCAAGGTGTCGATCCCTGGCAGCCAGTGATAATTAGCGCGGATTCGCCTTCGCCCACCCTGGTGCACAACGTACCGTTCAAGTTTCAGCTACACAATCACAGCCTCCATTCATCGGTTCATCATTGTTGACTTTAGAAGGGAACCATGTGAAAATGGGTTCTAGGAGGTGAGGAGCGAAGCTCTATTCTGTTTGACTGATTAATCGCCTTCTCTCTGGCAGTCATTAGAAATTTTCGCCGACTGAGCCTCATCTCCTTTCCACAGTATCTAGCCGCCCCGTCCGCCATGGCGCCCGCCATGCGTATTCCCGGTGCTGGCTGTGAACATCTCGACCGCGAATCCATTGACAAGATCAAAAAATTTCGAAGCTCGGTGGAGAGCACGACGGACTGGGACTTTGTGCAGTACACGTGCTTGGAGTGTCCGACGTCGGGCAGCTTTCCCACCCTCGACAAGCACTTCTCCAAGACTAACCATGGGTTCGCCGTGTCTCCCAAGTCCATCTACTGCGGGCGTTGCAATGACCTGGTCTATGAGCCGAGCATGCTACCAGCTGCCAACGCCAAGAAACGCAAGCTGGTCCAGCTAGGGGATGAGGACGACTCGTACATGACGGCGAACACGTCCCAACGACCATGTGGCCGGGAGGGAGTCCGAGGACTGTTCAACCTAGGCGAGACCTGTTACATGAACGCGGTGCTACAGATGATGGTCCACAACCCACTCCTGTCGAGCTATTTCCTGGGGATGGGCCATCCCTTGCATACCTGTCCGATTTCCAAGGAACCGGAGAAGAAGAATGACTCGGACTCGGAGGACGACGAGGGCACGGAGGAGAAGCCCGAGCAGAAGACGTGCGTGGCTTGTGGAATGACGGAACTCTTCTCGGATGCCACCATGGTCGACCAGCCGCTCCCTGCGCACGCCGTCAACCTGCTCTTTGCCTCGTGGAAGAACATCCCGGTAGGTGATGGCTTGCTCAATCCTTCCCTCCTCCCACCGTCCCTCACTCTTCATTTCGCGTGTGGCAATGATGATCCTGACTCTGAAACAGCACATGTCCGGCAAAAGCCAGCAAGATGCGCAGGAATGGTTCATTCTCATCGTGGACAAGCTGCATGAGGCGGTCAAACAAAGTAGTGATGACAAGGGCCATTGCCGCTGTTTCTTCCACAAAGTCTTTTTTGGCCGACTACACAGTGAGATCACGTGCGACAGCTGCCATGCGACCTCGGCCACGGAAGAAGAATACTCGAGCATCAGCCTCGACTTCAAGAAGCAGGTCAAGAAGAAGAAGAAGGCGCTGCCCGACATCAAGACGGCCATCCCCAACGTGTACGAGTGCTTGCGAAGTTACACGGCGCCAGAGCCGCTGTCGCCCGACCAGTACAAATGTCGATCCTGTAACGAGGCCAGATCGGCGTCGAAACGACTCCGCATCCGCAAGTTGCCAGCGATCCTGTGCGTCCACGTCAAGCGGTTTGGCATCAAACTGGTCAACAACGTGTTTGTGCAAGAAAAGTATGAAGGCAAGATCGATTTCCCCTTGCAACTGGACATGGGCCCCTACACGACGAACCCGAATTCGAGCACCCACGGCAAGTACATGTACGACTTGGAGTGCGTGGTCGTCCACCAAGGCGAGCACGTTCACAACGGCCACTACTTTGCCTTTTGCAAGCAGGGCAAGAAATGGTTTCGATTCGACGACGAGATTGTCTCGGCCACCACCACTGAGGACGTGATGCGGCAGGAGGCATACCTCCTGTTTTACTCTCTCCGGTCTATTGGCACCCTTTAGCGTGCTGACTGACCGTACCTGAGTTTGCAAATCGTTCCTCCTGTTTTACTCTCTCCGGTCCATTGGCACCCCTAGCGTGCTGACTGACAGTACCTGAGTTTGCAAATCGGTCCCCATGAACTGTGTTATTTGGACACCATACTTTCATGCTGTTGGGCGTCGGCGGGCGACTGGAGGAACGGCGAGCACGGTACACGGCATTAAAGTGGAAAAAACGATCAGTATAGAAGCCACAGACCACTTCTTGCATGGTTATTAAAGCAGGACATGCACTCGATCCTGTGAATGGTTCCGCGCATTTCCTGCAATCGCCGATGCGGGGACTGCTTGGCAAGCTAAAGGCCCCCGACCTTAGAGCTCTTGGGCCTTCTCCTGGAAATTCTCGGGTTGCGAGAATTCTGTACCCAGCAGGGCACGGTTGACTCGGATGAGGCCGGCAAAGGTGGCCTGCTTCTCGACTGACTGGACTCGATTTCTGTATTGAGTTCAGACGAAGAATATGTACCTGGGTGCCGCGGTGGTGAGACGAGAGAAGACTGACAGCTTATCACCGCTCGCCTGCCAGCCCCCCTGCTCTCACTCCCCTCCGACGTCGTTGTGTGGCTTTTCCACCGTTATCAAACGTCCGAGCGCGAGCCGCAAAGTCCGAGAGCGGGCACGATCTCTCGGATTCCGGCATCAGCATCCACCACCACACCATGAAGCCGGCCTCTCCCTCTCGCCTCGTCGTCAAGCTTCTCACCACTGGCCAGTCTGAATCCGAGTGCTGCAAACAGGCCCATTTCTCGCCCTCGTCAGTCTACCAGTCAGGAAGTCAATAAACAACGGTTGCCCAGTCACACCACCGTTTTTTCTTTCCCGCAATTGGCCCCCGCCTTCGCGCGCACGCTCTGATGATCGCCCGATCCCAGATGGGCGGGCCGAGGCTACTACTGCACGGCGCTGCTTGGTCCTGGGCACTAACAGTCAGAACTTTCTGACTTAGTCATGAGGTCGTGACTCTGGTCCCCGAAGAAGATGAAGGCGCCAATCCAGGGACGTCAGCGAGAAAAGAGAAAAAATGAGGGACCAAAAAGATTTCCGCAGGATGTCCGAACTCCCCCAAACGAGGTAAGCTGAGGTGAATGCGTCATAATACCGTTGACAATAATGGAGCGGTGAATGGGGAACCGGGCGGGAGGTAGCTGTGGTCAGGATTCCGCACAGTTCGATCACGGTCTGCCTGGTGGGTCTGCACCTGATCCTCGCCCTGACGCTGGAGCTGTCTTCAGCCTCTCCAATAATGCCGCACAGCAATTAAGCGTGCGGCAAGCCATGGCATCATCTTTCTCTTCCAGAGGGCCTCCGGCCGTGACCTGTCCTTAGCGGCTCGTTTTAGGTCTGTGTCCATGCCATCTCATTCGTCCTGATCATGCCTGGTCATGCTCCCCATACCTGCCAAGGCAGCCTCTCTTCCTCGGCCGCGATACCAACATGTGGGTGCTGCCTTGGGCATCCGACAAATCCGGCCAGCCCACTCATTTTTCCCGCATCAATTATGCGCTGAGCCATACCACCTTCTATCGTCGCTGTGACGGCGTCTCTCCACAAGCTCGTCAAAGGCAGCTGGCTGATTTTTCATCCGTGACGACCTCCACTCGGTGACCTGCACCGGGTTGACCTCTTGTATCTGCTGGCTCCGTACTCCCTCAACTGACTTTTCCTTCCTGTCTCTCCTCTCTTGACTCGATCGATCTCTCCTGGTCGCGTTCATTGAGCGCACAGTGTGCTCCTCGTCCCCTCCTCGCCACGCCCTCTCGTTTGCACGCTGTTGCCCTCGTCGCTCTCACTCCGGGCAGCCCACCTCTCACTCTTGATAGACCGGTGTTCGTGTCGCAATCACCCGCTCGTTGCGGAAGCTCCATTCGAGTCTGAAGCCGGATGCGTCCCTCCCGGTCCACTGTAGCAGCTGCGCTGCTGTACCTGTCACTCGTTCTCGCGCATGGTGATGAAGAAGGGCATGACGGCGACATGAAAATGTCCAACCCGGTCGCCAATCTCCCGGCGGGCAACGTCGAGGTTGACCTGTACGAGATGCCGAGTTACGCGGGCCTCGAGCTGCACACGTCCCTGATCGTCACTCACATTGTGCTGATGGTGTTGGCATGGTTCTTCATCTTGCCGTTCGGTACGTCTCAGCTAGTGAGGTGTCCATGTGCTGTGCTGGGGTTGACTGACCACGGACAGCCGTCGTGTTCAGCGTGAGCCGGTCGCGATACGCCCTGCCCGTCCAATTTCTCTTTCTCATCCTGAATGGTCTCGGCGTCCTGTTCGGGACGGTCTATAATATCAATACTCCGGACCTGTACGTCCACAATGCTCACCACCGGATTGGCTGGATTGCCACCTGGGTCATGACGGCCCAGGTCATCATGAGCCTGCTCTTCGTGTACGCCGGACGGACCAAGCAAACCATGGCCTCGGCTCCCGAGCGGGCGGCCTTCCTGCCCGTGTCGGTCGAGAACATGGCCCAGCACGACATGCGCCCGTACGCCGACTACCGCTGGTCGGGGGACAGTGGCCAGGGCACTGACCGGTCATCGACGTTGCACAGCCCCCGCGACAACTCTCCCACGGACGCGACCCGGCGCGACACCTTTGAACAGTTTGCGAAACCCGAAGGGGAGCCCGAAGATGACGATGAACCAGCGGTGGTCCTACCGAAGACCACGGCCGCCGGCGGCCGCACTCGACTCTGGGGGAATAACTTGCTCGACAAGTTCCTGTCGGCGCGGGTACCGGGCCTGTTCTCTGCCCGATTGCTGAGAATGATCGAATTTGTCTCCTCCGGGATCGACGCGACCATTCTCATCCTCGGCTTCATTGCCTTGACCACGGGAGTGGTGACCTATGCCGGCATTTTTGTAAGTCGGCCAATCGGCCTTTTTTCGGTGGAGTGTGAAGAGGGACTGACGGACGAATAGCGCGGCAATAATGTCTTCAATGGTCTCGCTCATTTCATCAAAGGTGGCATCTTTTTCTGGTACGGTCTCCTCACCCTGGGTCGTTGGATGGGCTGCTTTGCCGAATTGGGCTGGGCCTGGAATGTCAAACCGACGCGCAGCGAGGTGGGCAAATGGAAAGCCGCCGTGCCGTCGGCCGAGTTCGTCGAATCCTTCGTCATCTTCCTCTACGGTTCTACGAACGTGTTTTTGGAGCATCTGGCGGCCTGGGGTGACGCATGGTCGGCCCAAGACTTTGAACATGTGTCCATCTCGATCATGTTCTTTGGCGGCGGCTTGGTAAGTGCTGGTGATGCCTCGCAGAGATGGCCTCTGGCTGACCTCCTGAACTGCAGTGTGGGATGCTTGTCGAGTCGAAGACCATCCGAGGCTGGCTGAATACCTCGGTCGAGATCATGCCTCCGCGTTCGGACGTGCATCCCGGGGAGGCGGCGCAACTGCGCACCCCCCCCAAGACATATGGATCCTCTTTGAATATGATGCCGGCCTTGATCATCCTCCTCCTGGGCCTCATGATGTCCTCGCACCACCAAAACTCCATGGTCTCGACGACCATCCATAAGCAGTGGGGAATGCTGTTTGTCGGCTTCGCGCTGGCCCGAGCCGTCACCTACATCATGAATTACATCGCTCCACCAGCGTCGCTCTTCCCCTCCCGGCCACCGTCCGAACTGGTGTCGGCATTTTGCTTGATCGGGGGGGGCCTGCTCTTCATGGCCAGCACCAAGGACATTGTTCACTACGTGGAGGCCGAGGATCTCATGGCCATGTTCGTCTTCACCGTCACCATGGGACTCACTGCATTTATCATGGCATTTGAGATCATCGTCCTCTCGCTCAAGGGCTGGGCTAAGCGAAAAGAGCTCGCCCGAGCGGAGAGCTGCTCGACCAGGCTGTGAGTGGAGGAACGCTCGAATGCTCGCCCGGCACTGCTGCCTCGTCGAGCAGTGAAAGAAGGTACGGAAGGAATGGGGAGAAAAGCCAAATGACCTCACGTTCTGACATTTCGCGCAATCATTTCCTGCTGGACGGCTGGCGCACGTCAACTCTTTACAACAACCAACTAATGCATGGCCGGCGAGCGATACCCTTTTGATGACTTTACGAGCGTTGAATTTTCTTGCACCGCAAGGACAGCACGATACCCTTCATATGCGCGTCATGCACTCATTTACACGACTCACTTTCAATGGCGCTTTGAAATGGATGATACCCAACACCCACTATATACCCAGGCTCGGACACATTGTCGATAGTATTCATAGATTTATCAGGGTTGGCAGGCAAGGAAGCCCTGGTCATACCGCCTGAGTGGTAATGGTTGCGCGGTGGACAATTGACCCAGTGGTTTGAAAATGAGATTCGATTCAAGTGAAAATGGGTCCCTATATGATTTTCGATTTGATGGTACTCGCAGCACACAGCCTATATTTTGTTGCCAGTGCCATCAATCAGTTTTGTCAATAGTGCGTCGATAGACTCGGCAACGCTGCTCACATTGAGATTGTATCTCAACATCATGGTGAAATAGGTAACAGGCTAGAAGACTCGGCTCTGGCACATTAATGTTGGCAGCGCGGCTGCGGCCGGGAATGGGGCGACTCCTGTCTCCGCAAATTAGATCCCCAAAAAATAGGCCGCCTGCTCATCAACCACGCGACACTCGACTCCAATGCTTTTGTGAACAAGGCGCGAGGCCAGGCGGAGGCTACATGTATGGCATAGTATTCCTCACCTCCGAATCATTCCCTTCTACGACTCACACGTCGATCCCCGGCTCTCCGCAAAGGCTTCCTCCCTGCCCATCAACGTCAGGCCGACGACGACGATTTTCTCAGCTTTAACGCACCATGCCACCACCGACGACGCTGAACACGCTACCGCTGCCGGTCACCCTCATCAATCCGACCCGCATATTGTCGTACATACGGCGCCTCCCACTCTTTACCCGGTGTACCCTCCTCGCGATCCTGTGTTTCTGGGTCGTCGAGTTGCAGACGGTGTGGAACGTGGTCCAATGGGGCTCCTTGATCCCGAAAGAGGTGGGCTTGAGGAGCCTGTACAGACTCAACACCTTCCCGTTCATCCATCTGGGATTCTGGCACATGTTCATGGATACTCTGTGTCTCATGCCACTGTTGGAACGCTTCGAGGCGGAATGGGGGACACTGAATACACTCGCCTTGTTTCTCGGACGTACGTGGCGAACCTTGGATGGATCAATCGTGCGTCAAGGCCGTTTCTGACACTATTGTAGCATTTGGTGTCATTCCGGCGGCGCTCTACCTTTTGTTGGATATGGTGATATTAAGAGATAATACTCCTATACTGGGTGCGAGGTATGGGCCGGAACGACTCCTGACGACGATCCAACGATTGGTCTTGAGTGAGCTGACGACATTGACTCTAGCATTTGGGTATTCTTGCTCCTCGCGGCCGAGGCGATCAAGACCTATCGGGCCAATCCCTATCTTGAGTATGTCTTGACGTCGACACATTTCGGATTCACTAACCTGCGCACAGAATTGCGTCCTACAAAATTCCAACTTGGATATCACCTCTGGTGATCCTGGCGGTCACCTCCGTCCTGATACCAAACACCTCCTTCTTGGGCCACCTCTGCGGCTGTGCCGTTGGCTATCTATGTACGTTCGAGATCTCTCTTGCCGCCAGTGCTGACTTTTGCCAGGGGGTCTTGGCCACATCCGATTTTTGGCTCCACCCGAAAAGGTTCTCAGGTGGATTGAAGGCAAGTTGAACCTGCTGGGGCGACTGCCACACTACGTGTCTGTCGATCAAAAGACCTACGGCCGATATGGTGTGCTGCCGACCAGTGCGACGAGTGGGCCGGGAGAGCGTCATCCTCTGCAGAACATTCCTTGGATAGGGGCAGGATCCGGGCAACGGTTGGGGCCGTGAGACTGTGCACCTCTCTTTTTTCCCCTGACGATGTACAAGATGAGTCTTAGCGTGTGTAGAAGAATAATGTAATATGGGTGCAAGCCCGCGTCCATCAGCTGGCTGTAAAGATGGAAAGTCGAGTGTATTCCGCAGCGGAGCGAGCGGCTCATGCCCCCATTAGGATACTGTCCCAAAAGTAATTAATTATTTTGTCCCGGCTCAAACTAGCACTCTCCCCTCTGCTTCTTCGGACCTTGCAGTGAGGCATTCACGCGCTGAGCGAGGTCGTTATGAGTCTCTTGAGTATGTATGCACTCTCGACCGGCGCTCCCTTTGTTCTAATTTGATCAGAGACAGCCATCTCCAACCTCCGCCACGACCCCCGGCTCCTGAAATTCCCCCCATACCTGTCGCTCTTATGCATCCTCGGGGGTATCGTATGGGTCCTCCTACTTCCGTTGAACGAGTATTCGCGCCAGACTTATATATCGGAAAATGCCCTCCTGCCGGGACAGGTCCACACCTACTTCGGAGGCAGTGAACAAAACGTGTTCCGAGCCTACAGGCACGAACTGGCCAGCGTTGCTGGGACACAGTCTGCGGCAGCACACGACGATGGATTCCGCACGCCTCAGATGAATGTTACAGACGCGGAACGGAGCGCGAAGTTGGCAGAATTGTTTCACAACGCGGGCTTGAAAACTGCGAGGCAACGCTACTCTTACACATCCCAGGGCCAGACGTATTCCGGAGAGAATGTCTATGCCGTGTTGCATGCGCCGCGTGGAGATGGCACGGAAGCGATAGTCCTCGTTGCACCCCTCCGAAATATTGATGGTGTCCTGAATGTCAACGGCGTTCCTCTCCTCATTTCCCTGGCTCGCTACTTCAAGCGGTGGTCCCTGTGGTCGAAGGATATCATCTTCTTGGTCACGCCGGATTCTACGGCAGGGCCCCAGGCCTGGGTCGATGCATACCACTCGACGCATGATCCGGAGCATGTGCAAGACTTGTCTCTGAAATCCGGCGCGTTGCAGGGCGCGGTATGCATTGACTACCCATTCGAGCATCGCTTTGAGACGTTCCACATTGCCTACGACGGCATCAATGGACAACTCCCCAATCTCGATCTGTTCAACACGGCCGTCTCCATTGCGTCGGGACAAATGGGCATCGGCACGTCCATACAGTTCCAGCATAGGTACGCCCAATATGATACACAGCATTCGTACCGCAACCGGCTGCGAACACTCGTACGTGGAATGTCATCCCAGGCACTGGGCCACGCGACGGGACCGCATTCCGTCTTCATGACCTATCACATTGACGCCATTACCTTGAGTGCCATCAGTGACGGCTGGCAGGACGAAATGGCATTCGGACGCACGATTGAGAGCATATGCCGGAGTCTGAACAATTTGCTCGAGAAGCTTCATCAGAGTTTCTTTTTCTATCTACTGATACAGAGCAACCGATTCGTGAGCATCGGAAGCTATCTGCCGAGCGCGATGTCGGTAGCGGCCGCCTACACCGTCATGGCCATCTATCTCTGGGTCATGAGTGGGTATCAGCAGGTCGAGAACAAGGACGGTAATGGCCGTATCAGAACCAATGGAACGCCCTCCGGTGAAGGCAAGAACGAAGCCAGTGAGAAAGTTCAGCACCCTGAAACGGCCACGACTCCCGACCCAGTCGCCAAAGTTCGATTCCAGCCCGTCGACCGTCAGCTCGCACTTCCCATTACCTTTGTGACCTCAATCCACCTAATATCACTTATCCCGCTGTACCTGCTTACGACCTTGAGCCCCCGATCGCTCCCTCAGATTTCCCTGGTCTTCGCCATGTTTTCGCTCTTGTCGCCTATCATTCTAGCATCGGCTCTGACAGAAATGCCAAACAATACGACCCTTCCTGCATTTGCGTCTCCCACGCACCAGCAGTATGCCCTCATCAAGGCCTTGAGTTTGCTGGTCCTAGGCCTGTTTTTGACCGTTCTCGCCACGTTGAATTTTAGCCTGAGCATGTTCTTGGGCATTTCATGCACTCCCTTGGCCTTTGTGGATCGAATACCTGGTAGTCGTGGACTGGCCGCATTCGAATATGCGGTCCTTGTGATAATGAGTCCAGTGGGGGCCGCTGTTGCATTGGGTGGGTATGAGTATTTCATCACAGGACAAGAGGACGCACTCATTGAATGGCTAAGCAGGCTGGCTTTTGCCTGGAACATATGGGGAAGCTGGGGCGTCATTGGGGGCGTGCTGTGCGTGTGGTGGCCGGCGTGGATCACGGCGTCGACGCTGGTGGCGAGCAGCTGGTTCGTCCACGATGGCCACGAGAACACAGCAGACGAAATCGCCGTGTCTTCGACAATATCCAAAGACGAGGCGAAAAGCGGATGACAGGAGGAATCATACCCGATACACCACAAAACCGACAGTGCGGCTGTCTGTTGATGGTTGCTTGAACTATGATGGCAATTGTCTATCTGCGACGAACTATTCAGTCCTACGGAACGGGCATCCGCTCGACCACATCTTATGCTTCGCTTCTCGATCTGTTAGACGGAGTTCAATGACGGGGGCAGTATTTGATGCTGAACTTGCAGGAATCGGTAGCTTCGGACAGCTCGAGCTCGACATCGGAACCACAACCGCTTGACACTGCGGTTGGTCAAATGCGAGCCCGGCCACATTGCAGTTCCAGTGCGACAGGAACCAGCATTATCATATTCATGATTGTTTGAGAAGTTTAAAAGCACACCAATCGAAGATGAACCACAAGCCGGAACTGGGGAGGCGTTGTTATCAAACGAAGCGCTGAGATGAGAATCCGGACGGTGGAAAATTGGTGGTGCAGAGTTGGCATCTCACCAATTCAGCGTCAATTGACCACTCAATTGGAAACGAACGCAATTGCAACAAGTGAACGTCCGATAACACAGGGATCACTCCCAATCTTGTGAGTTGTGTTGAGCCTTTTGCCCACTCATAGCTGGCACATCTCAACCTCAATCTTCCTTTTCTGTCTCCCTTTCAGTTCTTCACGACTACACCTCCACGAGCGGCGGATTCTGTCGACCTGAGCCCTTATATCTCAGCCGGCTCGGGGTCGTTAATCTCGCTTCGACTGGTGAGATCGCACTCGACCGAAAAGACAATGTCGACGTCCGGCTTAGTGAACTTCAGCTTCGGCATCAATTAAGGGCGCGATTCATCGGATTTATTACCTAGCGTTATACACACTCGGTTAATGTCAAGAGCCACATCGGCAAGGCGAAGAAGCATAGCGCACAAGACTCTTAGAATTCCCAGCTCTCATGCCTTTGAAATCATCTGACGACTCTAGGTTTTTTCTGTCGGTACCTTTGGTCGCATATGAAGTGGAGAGATGGGGGCTTTTGCTAAATTTGTTTCCACATGGCTTTCTTCCAACATGAAGAGCTTTGGTGAGTGACGTTGACCGCCTTGCTCCCAATGAGGTGTCGTACTTCACGCCTTCGTCTGTTTTAAACGTAAGAATTCTTTCTTGTCAGGCGCGTCCTTTGCGGTATTGACAGTGGCCACTCTGAGCCAATGATTTCGCGGCGGCAACCTTGTCCAGTCATCCCGCAGCATGTACTCTGCCTCGGCTTCGAGTACGGGCACCATCTTGTCCTTTGTGTCCTGATTTCGGCAATCCCGTTGGTTTGCTAAATACCAGAGAAAAGTAAATGAATCGTACTTTTCTGCATACTCGGCCACTTCTTCGGGTGATAGGCGTTGAAAGCCACCTTCGCGGCGGATGAGGATGGTGTCGCACAAGATCTCCTCGCAAAGTTGCTCCAGCCTTCGGCGGACGAAAAACCGATAGTATACAGATGCGAGGCCGGGGATTGGCTTCGAAATTGGATTCACTCCCATGCGATAGCCAAATATACAAGCAGATCGATTCTCGAACTCAGTCGCATTTGTCCCAAACCAATATCGTTTCTGAGGATCCTCATTCAGGTATGACAGCTTGTTCAGTTCTCGCCTCCAGGTATTGAAGCGCCTGATCAACTTCTTCCGATCCTTCTCCCGTTGTCCAGGTATGCGGCAAGTCAATGGGACGACAGAAGATCCGAGAGCTAGACTATCGGTTGGAAATATCAGCAGTCTGTTTCCAACCTCTTTTTCACCAAGAGAAGATCTGGTGGGAACGGGGGATGGGGCAAGGTGTTCACGACGGTGAAGATGACGACTCACACTACCAGGGGTGTAAATTCTCCACAGATGAGCAGTATCAGACAGAATGGTGCCAGCTTGCCAAGGTCATGGTGAGTACGGAGACATAATTGATACTGTCTCCTTGTGATAATGGGAACTTTCCGTTGAGGGTCAGAGGTAATGGACTGGCCGCCATACTTGGCCGCCTGATTCAGCGTGTACGGCCCGAGCTGAGCTTTGATCTCTCGCACCTCCTTGTAATTTGTCCATATGTTTTTGAGACCGGTCTTGTAGAATTTCAGATACGCCTTTCCCAGGTGGAACCAATATGTAACTCTGCCTTGAAGGGTGACAGAGCCATCGTCACGGCGATCGAGGGCCACCAAGTCTAACGGCGCCGGTCTCGTAGAGGCGAGGTCGTCGTTCCCAGTTAAGGACTGTACTCGACTTCGTCTTTGCAGTTCGATCGTTGGAAAAAGAGGGTGTGAGTTGTAAAAGGATCGGCTGAGCGGGATCAGGGCCTCTTGTGCTGACACACGAGGTTTAACAGAGACATCAACCGCCTCGACGCGGTTTAATGTCGTTTTCAGTCGGACTCTCTGCGTTCCATAGGCAACAAGGGGGTGCACACTCAAGTCGTCTCTTCCCCTCTGTCCGCGGCTAAAGTAAAGCGCTATGGTACGGTGATTAGGACAATGGACTGTTGGTCGACAAGCTGAGACAGCACGGCGCTGGAGCACTGCAGTGGTCATGCTAGGGACTGTTAATGAAAGACGGTGCCGGTGGTGATGACCAGAGGATGGTACACAATTTCTCGCCCAGTGTGCTTTGAACGCGCTCCGAGCCAGGCGCGTTGCGAAGCTCGGAACTTTTTATTTCTTGATGCAGATCTGGCCTCCCCACCACAGACTCACCCGCGAACTTCTCAAACACACACCCTTCATTGTCACGCTCTTTTGCCAAAGGACAGCATGCCATCTGTGCTCTGAACCTGCTGGGCTCAGGTTGGACCGATATGTATGCACGAGTTTTCTCCCGCAGTTGACTTATTATCCTGCCCCTTTCACTGACAGCGTTCCTCCGTTACCATGCGAGTCTCTCCACTGCCATGGAGATTGACTTCGGTCGTCACCTCGGTAATCTTTCTGTTCTGTTCATCCGCTTGTTCAGCGCCATCTATAAATGTCGCCCTGAAGACCTCATTTCCCGCCGCTCCTTATTTAGTCGAACTTTTGTAAGTCATGATGAAGTCCATGGCGGGAGACTGACCGACTGACACCTTGTACAGAGAGACAGCCGCTCTGGAAAATGCCACCTCATATTTTCCCATACTTGATCGCATTGCGAGCGGCGTCTTTGCCGATTTACACGCGGAGAAAGAGTTGTACAATAGATTCATAGAAGTACTGCAAGAAGATGGCCACCTCCCAAGTCCCGAGTCCCTTTCCTCCTTCAAATTTGCACTGGCCCTTCATGCCGCTGCACCACGGATCGAGGCTCATTTCCAATATTATAATGCCTCGGTGCAACCACATGTGATGGCCGCGCAAGACGCTGCATGTCCAGTGTGGGTGCATCTCAACGGGCAGCAGTACTGTTCCTCCTCAATGGATCGGGCTCAGCAGGCCGTGTCACTTGATCATACCGAAGAGATCTTGCCCTTCGATCGGATCCTGGGAGATGCAGCGGATCTTCCTTCGGCTGTGCTCTACGCCGACATTACACATCCGCTCTTCGGCCAATTCCACAACACCGTCAGCCAGAGTGTGCGCACAGGGGAAATGTCGTATCGACTGCGGTACAGACCATCGACCAGCACGACCGACCAGTCTCTGTTCGTCAGCGGTTACGGCGTCGAGCTCGTGCTGAAGCGAACCGACTACATCGTGATTGATGACCGAGACGCCCAGAAGAACGATCCTGTAGAGCAGGCGTCCTTGGAACAGGTGAAGGAAGACGAGGTCGCCGACCTGAGACCGCTGACCACTTCTGAGTTGACCGGTCTGGGTCTCAACGCAGCGAGCTTTATTGCCTCGAGCTCGAACCCGATGGACAGCCTCCTGCAAGTGTCGTCCGACTTCCCCAAGTACTCTTCTCTGCTGGCGTCGATGAATGCGAGCAAGGAATTCGTAACCGAACACCGACTGAACCGAGACCAATATCTGCCCTCCGGATACAACGTGCTGTGGATCAACGGGCTTCAGATCGAACATCGCCAAATTAATGCATACTCTCTCCTTGACCACCTGCGCAGAGAACGAAGAATTATTGGAGAGCTCAAGGAATTGGGTCTTCATTCATCCGAGGCCATCAACGTCTTGTCTCACGAGGTGATTGCCGAAGCCCACGCGGACGATACTCCCCAGCGATTCGACTGGCGTGACAACCTGGAAGGGGAGAAGGTCATCATCTGGCTGAACGACCTCGAACGCGACAAGAGGTATGCAGGATGGCCGAGCAGATTGGGGGCCCTCTTCCAGAGACTATATCCGGGTCAGCTTCCCCCGGTGGCCCGCGATATTCACAACCTGGTCATGCCCATCGATATGGGCAATATCAGGGACATCGAGCTTGTTGCGACCGCGCTGCAGAACCTCGTCAAGAGGCTTGTGCCAATTCGAATTGGAATCGTCCCATCTGGAAGCGGACCGTTGGCCGACACTTACACGAAGCTCTCGTATTATATTTTGGATACATATGGACTGAGCGCGTTAATGTCTTTTTATCAAGACATTGTCGCGTCCAAAAAGCTCTCAGCCAACCCGGAGAAGAGTTTTGCCGCTGCGATCAAGGATCGTGTACCCCATGAAGGCGCCGAATTATTCTCCTGCAGCGAAGTCCTTGGTGCAGATCCTTTTACGCAACGACTTTCACCCCGGAATGAGTATGTGGCCCGTCTCGAGCTTCAAGGACCTAATCCTCCATTTTTGCTCAACGGAGTGGTGCTGCCCAGGTCAGACAATTGGTTTGAGTCGATGAGCCAGAGGGTATACGCAGATCTTCAGATGGTCCAACAGGGTGTGTACCAGGAAGCCATTCTCGAGGACACTTGGGTGCCACACTTCTTTCTCTTCCAAGCTGCGGCTCGAAGGAACGCTCTGGTTATCCCTCACGATGCCAAGGATGTCAAGATCGCCGATATAATGGCGCTTTCCAGCAGCTACGCTGAGGATTTTGCCACACTTCCACGAGTCCGAGGAGAGGAAGCTGCCCTGCTGAGTGACCGCGCTCACCTCTTCCTCCTGGTCGACTTGGATTCCGCGGCCGGTCAAGCGCTCTTGTCTGAAGCGCTAACATTCCACAGTCAGCACCGTGAGGCTGACGTCCTCATCTTACACAATGGCATTGCCGAGTGGCCCTCTCCTGATCTATCGACTCTTTTGTACAAGCTGGTAAGAGATGAAGGCCGGGACATCTCCACTGAACACCTCCAAAGCATTCTCAATGACGTCTCAATCGACCGCAACTTCCCTCCCGAACTTGTCCAGGAATCTGCAACATTTTGGGCGTCGAGACAAAAACTAGCAGACGCCCTGAACTTGTCTCCTGGACAGAACGGCCTGTGGCTGAACGGTAGACTACTGGTCCCCCTCGAGAGGCCGTTCTCTTCGGTCGACTTTGAAACCCTGCTCGACTTTGAACGGATGCGGAGAATCGTGCCTGTTACAACCGCGATTACCGCACTTGGTCTCGAGGAGAAATTTCGGGACGCTTTCCAGCTGGCGAAAGTCACATCTCTCATCGCTCGATCGTTGAAATCGGATCTTCCGGAAGGCCTGCGCGAGTCGGCTCCGCTTATTCGGATGGACCGCTTCAAGATCTGGAAAGGCACGTACACCTCGATTGACCTGCCGTCATCTCCAGATCCGACCATTGAAGTCGTTGCCGTCCTCGACCCAGCTTCAGAACTCGTGCAACAGTGGGTGCCGATTCTCCAGACTCTGTCGCAGCTCCATGGCGTCCACGTTCGAATCTACCTCAATCCCAAGGAGAGACTCTCAGAACTCCCCATCAAGCGTTTCTACCGTCAAGTTCTGCGCGCCGAACCCGCATTTGACCACGACGGAGCGCTCCTGACACCACAGGCCTCTTTCACTGGCATTCCAAAGGATACTCTCTTCAATTTGGGCATGATCGTTCCACCGTCGTGGCTGGTGGCGCCGAAAGAGTCAGTCCACGACCTCGATAACATCAAACTGAGTAATGTGCCCCAAGGCGAAAACGTGGATGCCATATATGAGCTGGAGCATATTCTCATTGAAGGTCATGCTCGAGATGTGACAGCAGGCCCGCCCCCACGTGGTGTGCAGTTGTTGCTTGGAACTGAAGAAGAGCCCCATTTCACCGACACCATCATCATGGCCAATCTGGGATATTTTCAATTCAAGGCCAACCCAGGCTATTGGCATATCTCGCTCAAGCCGGGTCGGTCGTCGAGAATTTTCAACATCGACAGTGTCGGCCCCAAGGGGTATTTTGCACAGCCAGGCGACGAAACCACTTCGGTGGCGCTCCTTTCCTTCCAGGGCCTGACGCTCTTTCCTCGCCTGTCGCGAAAGCCCGGGATGGAGGAAGAAGACGTCTTGGAATCACCTACCCTAGGCACGGCAATGGACTATTTCAGCAAAGGCGCTTCCTTCGCGTCCTCCGCATTATCCTCTCTCGGCCTGAAGAAACACGCGTCGACGAATGCGGAGATCAATATCTTCTCGGTTGCATCTGGTCATCTTTATGAGCGCATGCTCAACATCATGATGGTGTCGGTCATGAAGCACACCACGCACACGGTCAAATTCTGGTTCATCGAGCAGTTCCTTTCTCCCTCGTTCAAGTCCACTTTGCCGACGCTGGCGGCCCACTATGGCTTTGACTATGAAATGGTGACGTACAAATGGCCTTATTGGCTCCGCGGCCAGAAGGAAAAGCAGCGAGAGATTTGGGGGTACAAGATCTTGTTCTTGGATGTCCTGTTCCCGCTCGACTTGGATAAAGTCATCTTTGTGGATGCCGACCAGATCGTGCGCACCGACATGATGGAGTTGAACAAAGTCGATCTGCACGGAGCCCCATATGGATTCACACCGATGTGTGACTCGCGCACGGAGATGGAAGGCTTCCGCTTCTGGAAACAAGGCTATTGGAAGACGTACCTTCGTGGCAAGCCGTACCATATTTCTGCACTGTATGTCGTCGATTTGAAGCGATTCCGACAACTTGCCGCCGGGGATCGCTTGCGAGGGCAATATCAGGCCCTCTCCGCTGATCCGAACAGCTTGAGTAACCTCGATCAAGACCTCCCAAATCACATGCAGCTGCAGAGCTTACCCATCCACAGTCTCAGCCAAGAATGGCTGTGGTGCGAGACTTGGTGCAGCGACGAAAGTTTGGCTGAGGCCAAGACGATTGACCTCTGCAACAATCCCTTGACCAAGGAGCCCAAACTAGACCGGGCGAGGAGACAGGTACCCGAGTGGACCGAGTATGATGAAGAGATTGCTGCTGTGATCCGGGCCGCAAGGGAAAAAGATGTCCCTCTGCCAGGCCAAGCCGAACCAAAGACAATAGTGGAGGAACGGAAAAGGGATGAATTATGAAAGAGTTGAGCTGGCCATGAAGGATGTACATTTGGCGGATCTGCTATTTCCGTTCCGAGGGATGATGACCATCACCAGCTGACCCATCTATACTTCTAGACTGAGATAAAATGAACGCCAAGGCAAATGTCAAGTGAGCATCCACAATGGCGGAATGCCCTCAACCGGCGGCTCTGGCGCCAATGTCCCGTCTGGAAATACACATTTCGAAGACCAGCCGCATGTTACTGACATAACAAAGGTTACCTTTCATCTGCCATGTAGGGCCTGATTTACGCGCAAGCGAATCGCTGGCCGGTTTCATGTTGTTCTTTTTTGCACATACTAACCAAGACTGAGACGAAGACGGCGGCACACATTAATACTGTAGCTATCATGTCCAAGACGGACAGGCCCCAAACCTACAGCGACCTCCTTCACCAACACGACGATACTGTGGCAGATCTCTCTCGTCAAGTGGCTCGATTCCACGAAGAAAGGGTATCATTCCGGATCTATCACGGCAGCACCAACAGCACAAGGTCCAGCGTACGGACGCACGCGACCACGCTCGACACGTCGTCACTCAACCACATCCTCAGGGTCGATCCGCACCAGAAGACATGCCTTGTGGAACCGAATGTACCGATGGACGCACTGGTGGCTGCGACATTGAACCAGGGCCTCGTCCCGCCCGTCGTCCCGGAGTTTCCGGGCATCACGGTGGGTGGAGGATTCGCGGGGACGGCGGGCGAGTCCAGCAGCTTCAAGTATGGCTTCTTCGACCGCGCCATGAACTGGATAGAGATGATCCTGGCTGACGGAGAAGTCGTCCTCGCGTCGGACACGGAGCGGCGAGATCTCTTCTACGGCGCCGCGGGCACGTTTGGGACATTGGGCGTTGCCACCTTGTTCGAGATGAGATTAATCCCCGCAAAGGAGTTTGTCGAGCTGACCTATTTCCCCGTCCGAGGCATCACGCATGCGCAGGAAGTCATGGATAAGGTTGCCAGGGACGAGACCACCGATTTCTTGGACGGCATCATGTTCGCTCCTGACCGCGGCGTGATCATGGCAGGTAAGATGGCAGATGGTCGAGAAGAAAGGTCGAATCTGCCTGTCGTCACGTTCACCAAGGCGTGGGACCAGTGGTTCTATCTTCACGCCGAGGAGAGGATTGCAGATGATGGTGAGAGGAGAGAGTCCTTTCAGTCTTCTGTGCCTTCTTCTTTGCCTCCTCGTCGAGACCTGATTCCGCTGCCAGACTACCTGTTTCGATATGACCGTGGTGCCTTTTGGACGGGCAAATACGCCTTCTGGTATTTCTGCACTCCGTTCAACCGGTGCATGCGCTGGCTCCTCGACAGACTCATGCACACGCGTACCATGTACCACGCTCTCCACCGCAGCTCCTTGACGCAAAGATACATCATCCAGGACCTGGCGGTGCCGCCTGAGCACATGCCCGAATTCTCCAAGTGGCTGGATGCCGAACTGGGGGGCGTCTATCCGCGCTGGCTATGCCCCTTGCGACAGGACAAATTCGTCCTATCCATGCATCCGCACTTGCCTGCCACCAGCAGGCAAGAGCAAGGTGAAGGACTGCTCAACATCGGGGTGTGGGGACCCCTGCCCAATGGTCAAGACCAGGTCATCGTCAATCGCCGCATTGAAGCGAAGTTGCACGCACTCCATGGCATGAAGTGGCTGTACGCGCAGGCATTTTACACCGAAGACGAGTTCTGGCGTATCTACGATAAGCCGTGGTACGATGCCTTGAGGGAAAAGTACAAAGCCAAGGGACTGCCGGATGTATACGAGAAGGTGAGGACAAGGCTGGACCCCAAACGGGACCTTACCAAGGGTGTGTGGAGCATTTGGCCACTCGCGGGTCTGTACGGGATTGCGTCGGTACTCAAAGGCGGGGACTACCTGAGGAAGGGATAGAAGATCGATATAGTCGGATAGGGTTAAGTTATATGTGGCCGCCCTTGGTGATGGCTATACTATTGGTAGTGTACATTGGAAGAGCTGGGTGAATATGGGATTTTGGGAAGGGTACATATTTACCACATCCAGAAGCGGTTCGAGAGAGGAAGATTTAGAATGGATGCCAGATGAAGGGATGTGATGGCTCCCTAGTCTACGTATGTGAATGGCTACAGATCAACTCCTGTCCAAAATGCTGCTCGCTCGCAGTTTACTCCATCCACATTTCTCCTTTGGCGGCGTCCCGAATCCTCAGCCTCACAAACTGCCTTTGAAATGGCGCAGCCGGCCATATCGGAGGGCAATTTGAGACGTGAGGAATACCCTGTGCGTGGGAGAAGGAGAGATGTAGACAAGAGTGCGGCCGTCGCTGCTCATGCAGAAGCTATTTCACAGCCTCCTTGTTATCCGATAATGGAAGATGTCTGTTGTGTCAACTTGGCACTAGTATTAGGTGAAAAATTTAGTGGTACGCTCGATATTTCCCCTGTTGTTTGGATTGGCCGATTGACTTGGTAGGAATAGCATTGCTGGATCGGCCTCAGATATATGCCGACTTAGCAACAGATAGAAAGAGGATCTGTTCACCGTCAAACAGTCACGGCAGAAGCAAGACGTAGTAGGTCACCTAAGGAATCACTTAGCATTCACTGAAGGGCCAGCCGCCAATTGTGATTCTCAAGAGTGAAGGATCAGCCTCGACCTCTGCTTTCCGGGCCATCATCTCTTCGACATCCCAGTTTGCCCAGAGATATCTTGCTGATCGCAGAAATTCTGCTTCCGGGCCCGCAAGCCAACAGTAAAGTCTCCGGGCAGCGAAAGGTCGTCATCCTCACTTCTAGCTGTGAGTTGGCCGCCCCGGTTGATATGCTTTTGCAGTATTTGTGTGTCCAGGACGCCGGGATGCACGGTGAAAACACGCAGGGAGGAATTTTCCAGGGCTAAGTACTCATCGAGCTTGGCCGCAGCCAACTTGGAGGCTGCGTAGGCAGAAGTCTTTGGCATGAACCCGGCTGGCAAATGGGCAGCATCCCCATTCACATCGATGTAGGTTGCATCTGGCCGCCGTTTTGGCAAGAAGTGCTTTGCAAAGTGTTGGAAGAACCTGACGTTGATTTCAAAAGCTTTCCACCAATCTTCTTCATCGGCACCGGTCATGGTGGTCAGGTTGGGGACGTGAGCAGTGCAACTGACAAAGACATCCCAAGCGCCCAATGCGACCCGGATGTGATGGGCGGCTGATCCCATGCTTTCTGCAATAGAGACGTCGGCAACGGAAACAAAAACTGTCGTGTCTGGACAGGTCGCCTCAATCTTCGCTTTCGTCTCTTGCAATGTCTTCTGGGTCGAACAGACAAGAGCGATTCTGGGAGCTCCTGCTTGTGCAAATGAGAGACCGACCGCGGAACCGACCCTTGATCCGGCACCAGTAACAATCACGGTCTTGTCTTTGGCGGACAACTCTGGTCTTCGAGGGTCGATGGCAGGACAGGTACTCTTCCGCCAAGTCTTGGTGAAAGATGGCACACCCATCTTCACGGAAGTCGACTGATGTTAGAGCGAAGGACGAACTCACTAGGTCTTGATAACTGAGCACTCTTCACGGAGTTGTTTCCAGTTGCAATGGATTCGGAGAAATTGGCATCCAGAGGAGACCATCAATCTTGAACTCTTGAGAGGGGCAGCACCTTGGCGGCGGGAATGGCCGCTTACTGGCGGCAAGTGGAAAGGTTCGCTCGCCATTATACCCAAGAATTACTCCAGGGTTCTGCTGATCGATCGAGGAGGCCCTTTGCTCTTCCTCCATCTCCGCTGCCGGCTGATTACAGAGAAAAATCTTGCCAGAATGACCTCCACGTCAGACCAGTCCACTCTTCCACATGGCGTGGCGACTTCGGTCAGTGAGCTGATCGGCAAGACGCCCATGGTTCGTCTGAATAGCATTCCGCAGTCTCTGGGCATCGAAGCGACTGTGTATGCCAAATGTGAGTATTTCAATGCTGGCGGCTCGGTCAAGGACCGGATTGCACTGCGGATGATAGAGGAGGCAGAGAAACACGGTCGTATTAAGCCTGGTGATACCCTCATTGAGCCCACAAGTGGGAATACGTAAGTACGCTGCTGCTGCCGCTGCTGCCGCCGCTGTGATACTGGCCAGGACAATGACTGACAGTCTGGACCGATCACAGTGGAATAGGACTCGCGCTGGTAGCGGCCGTCAAAGGCTACAAGACCATCATTACCCTGCCAGAGAAAATGTCCGCGGAGAAAGTTACTGTGCTCAAAGCGCTGAATGCTACCATTATTCGCACTCCGACGCAAGCGGCCTTCGACAGTCCCGAATCACATATCGGTGTTGCGAAGAGACTCGAAAAGGAACTTCCCAATGCTCATATCCTCGACCAGTATGGCAACCCCGACAACCCTCTGGCCCACGAACTCGGAACGGCGGAAGAGATCTGGGAGCAGACCGACGGCACCATAACTGCCGTGGTCGCCGGTGCAGGCACCGGAGGCACAATCACAGGTCTGGCTCGCGGCCTCCACAAGCACAACAAAAACATCAAGATCATCGCGGCCGATCCCCAGGGCTCTGTCCTGGCCTTGCCCTCCACGCTCAATGAAGAATTTGCGAACCAACCGTACAAGGTCGAAGGCATCGGCTACGATTTCATTCCGGACGTATTGGACCGGCACCTCATCGACAAGTGGTACAAGACCAATGACCGAGACTCATTCTACTATGCCCGCCGACTCATCGCGGAAGAAGGTCTGCTCTGCGGTGGCAGCAGTGGCTCCGCTATCGCCGCCACGGTCGCCGCGGCGAAAGAGCTCAAGCTCGGCAAAGACGACGTGATCGTTGTCATTCTTCCAGACAGCATTCGCTCATACCTGAGCAAGTTCGTGGACGACGACTGGCTGGCGGCCAATAACCTTCTGCCCCTAACACCCACGCCCGAATCCAAATTGCCAGAGTCGCAAGACAAGGGACCATCCAGCGACCAGTTCCGCGGAGCCCGCGTGCACGATCTTCGTCTGAAACCCGTGCAGACAGTCACGTCAGATTCGTCATGCGCCTCAGCCATTGAAGTCATGCGCGAAAAAGGGTTCGATCAGCTCCCTGTCCTCGCGCCTGAAGGACGCCGCCTGGTCGGTCTTGTTACGCTCGGCAACCTCCTTTCACGAATCAGCCACGGCCGGGCTACTGGCAGATCACCCGTCTCGGACGTCATGTTTGACTTTACCAAGATCAGCGAGGTCGTGACCGATCCCTTCGACTGGGGGGATGTGGAGAGTGCCTTGTCACCCAACGAGGCGACCGAAGACACGAGTGCGCCAACTTCCCGTCAGCAACTTAAGCTTCATCCTCGGCGAAGGAAGTTCATCGAGATCACGTTGGACACGCCGCTGAACGCGCTCAATCGTTTCTTTGAGTGGCAGAGTGCCGCCATCGTGACGGAAAGACATCCGGATGAAAGCACGGCGGGCGAAAAGGCCGGCACACTGAAGCCCGTGGCGGTGGTCACGAAGGTCGATTTATTGACGTGGCTGCTGAACGAAAACAGACTCTGACCTGGAGTCGGAAGGCTACAGGTCTACGCCATGGGCCCTTTTCCATCTTAGGCGAGTGACTATTCATGCGGCACGGCGCTTTGGAGAATAATGCTTTGGTTTGAATTCGCGAAAGGAGGCGGGAGGAGAGAGGGCGGCCACGGATGGGGACACAGTGATGGCATTCAACACTCCACGATCAATGTTAGTTAACCTGTATCGGGATGATATCACGTCTTGCGTGAACGACGACAGAACATTCCAAATGCATGGCGGTCAGAGTATGCAAGACAGCAAATGACAATGCATGATATTCTAACTGCCGGTAAGGACCAGCTTAGCTACGTGACTGTCGTGGAAACTTACCTCGGCTGCTCCTCACAATCAGCGGCGAGCACGTTGCCCTGGCAGGTCATCATCAGGACCGGCCACTTGGCAGTAGCAGTCACCAAAACAGACGCGGCAAGCACAGCAGCAGCCCGAGTAACGAAGGAGAAAAAGAGGCGTGCGGGGAGGTAGAAGTCAAAAGGGCGGAGAAAAAGACGACGAAGCTAGGATCGAGGGATAACGGAACCGTTGGACGCCGCAACAAGGTCGCATCAGGACGGGAGAGGGGTGCAAGAATCGTAGCGGAGGGGTCGTGGTGCTTCTCGGTGGAGATACGATACAGGTAAGGTGATGGTGCGAAAGGAAGACGGACGGCGTTTGGACGACGGACGACGAGGACGAGCTGGAACGGCAACGGCGGGTGGGGGGCGAGCGGGCGGTACATGGTTGCGTCGACGAGAGGTTTACGCGAGAACAGGCGGGTCGGCACAGGTCGTCTAGAAATGTCGATTTGTTCGCATCGGGTCTCGATCGACGACTAGGCTATCGAATACGGGCTGAACATATTTGCGGCGGACGAAGTCGCGCTCGTACTTTTCGCTCGAGTTCGTTCTATCAAGTCAATGGTCCCCTTTTGGGTCGTGCTTGCCTGCAATTTCCAGGTCAAACTTGGTTTTGCCTCCACGTCAGATGACCCAGTAGAATTTCAACAACAGTAGCAAAGGAAACCTAGCACGTCCTGCACCTGAAAAATACGTCAACGGGGGAGCTACCAGACCCGTTGGCCAGGATTGGGTAGCATTGCGGAGTGTCGGCTGGGCGGGAGAGGCACGGCGTCAATCTATTCGGCCGTGTCCAGCTCGTCGTGCGCGGGCGGAGGGGAGTCGAGAGCTGCTGATACGGGTGTCAGGGCCAATTCATCATCTTCATGTTCTCGTCAAGCCATCGTACCTTTCCGGTCGTCACCGTTGGTGCCGACATCGCGGTCGTCCTCGCGCCGGTCTCTGTCGTCCTCGCGCCGGTCTCTGTCGTCCTTGATATCTCGGTCTCGATCACGGTCACGGTCAATTGGGCTACGAGACCGGCGCCGATCATCGTAGTCTCGGTCCCGGTCGCGGTCCCTGTCGCGGTCGCGGTCGCGTCGATCGTCCCGCCGCGGAGAGTAGTCTCGGCGACGAGGAGATGGCGATCGAGCACTCCGTCGTGGAGGCGAACGGTCTCGACGCTCCCGGGGCCGGTCCTCGCGGCGGGTATCAAACCTCCAAGAGGCAGAAGGAGGTGTACGCGCCCACTTTGACAGTGAGCAGGCAGAATGTCCAGTCATCAAATTTTGCATACCTCAATCTTCAAGACATCATCTCGACCAATCCGTTTGTTATGCATTTCATGGTAGGCATCGTCCGCGTCGCGTCGGCTTTCATATTCGACGAATGCGAAACTGCGCAACGTTGAGCCACAATAAGTACGAGAGGGGAGGAAGGTCTCACAGTCTGCTCGACGCGGTCCGAGGAGCAGGGATATCGCATCTGACGAGGCGACCGTAATGCTCAAACTCGTAAGCAAGGTCACGGGCACGAGTGCCATGACCAAAGCCGGTCACGTAGAGGGTGGTGCCAGAGCGAGACATGACGAAAAGGAGGTCAGGCGGCAGTCAGTCAGCCGTCGATGGAAGTACGGAGTCGAAGTGCACGGGAAGCGAAAAGCGCAGCAGATACAGCGCGCCGCCTCGGCCGATGAATGTAATGCAGCTTCTAATGGGTGTGGTGAGATAAACGTGGATATAAAGGAGGATTCAAGCCCGAATCAGTTGTCTGGTGTCAGAAACCAGGCTAAGCCTGAAATGGATTGGTCTCGTCCCTGGTATCTGGCCTGGCCTGCGGAGTTGAAAGAAGAGCCAGAGCAGGTGTGTGTGTGAAAGGAGATCTTGCGTGGCACTTCGGCCTCTCCCACTACATTAGCTGATTTTCTTGACCCTCATTGACCGAGACTCAACTCGCCCCCGGTTATTGCATGTCTTTTCCAGCCATCCACACAGCCTTCGTCCAGGTTTGACGCGCCATTCTTCCGTCCGATCTGTTCCGCATCCGTCCAACCCCCCTCCACCGCGGCATTGGGAGCTTCCGCCAGGATTTCTTTCGAATCAGAAAGGTCAGCCTCAGCTGATAGAAGTCGTCGCGAGAGTGTGTTGGAAAGAATCATCTATACCACTATGCCATCCTGCAAAATCTAGTCATTAAAAAAATTTTCGATGGCTGGTGTTGTTGTGTCGTGCGATACCAACAAAGCACTTGCCGAGCAGCCACCCTCGCTCTTACTGCTGGCCTCACCGTGTCCTATCCTCTCGTGGCGTTTAGATTTTGCTTCTCAAGCGCCCTTCGCGCTCTATGGCCATGGGTCTCGGCGAGAAAGAACCTGCGACGGTCAGTGGTAGCATCGGACAAAGCTCTCCACCTCTTCGGGACCTGGTCAACGTGCCGGAGGTTCGTGGACCACCACGGTCGTGTCCTTGGACGTCACTAATGAGTTTAGAGTCCTGCAGCCATGTCGACCCAAGGCATTCTCACCCAATTTTATGACTTCATTTCGGCCCCGTTCACCGCGGCCTTCTGCGCAGGAGGTGTCGCCGGTGCCGTGTCGAGAACCGTTGTCTCACCACTGGAGCGGTTGAAAATCTTGTACCAGGTACAGAGCGCGGGACGCACCGAATATAAAATGTCTGTGGCCAAAGCTTTACGCAAGATGTACAGGGATGAAGGGTGGCGAGGCTTCATGCGCGGCAACGGCACCAACTGTGTACGGATCGTGCCCTACTCAGCCGTCCAGTTTGGCAGCTACAACATCTACAAGCGCTTCGCCGAACCTTCTCCCGGAGCCGATCTCGATCCGATCCGGCGGCTGGTCTGCGGTGGGTTGGCCGGCATCACGTCTGTTGTCTTTACCTATCCGCTGGATATTGTCCGCACTCGTCTTTCCATCCAAACAGCCTCATTTGCCGCTTTGGGAAAGCACGAGGGCAAACCGCCGGGGATGTGGCCCACCATGGCCCACATGTACAGAACGGAAGGGGGCGTGGTCGGGCTGTACAGAGGCATCATCCCGACCGTGGCGGGGGTGGCACCCTACGTGGGTCTGAACTTCATGGTCTATGAGTCGGTGCGCAAATATTTCACCGATCCTGGCGAGAAGAATCCGACCTGGTACAACAAGCTGGCGGCCGGGGCCATCTCGGGAGCAGTGGCCCAGACTTGCACCTATCCATTCGATGTTCTGCGCCGAAGATTCCAGATCAACGCCATGAACGGCATGGGCTACCAATACAAGTCCATCTGGGATGCGGTGAGAACGATCGTTGCACAGGAAGGAATCATGGGACTCTACAAAGGTATCATGCCCAATCTGCTCAAAGTGGCCCCAAGCATGGCGAGCAGCTGGCTGAGTTTTGAGGTCACTCGGGACTTCTTGGTGGGACTGGCTCCTCCCAAAGCGGATCCATTATGATCGCTCGAGTGTGTCTGCCCCCAATGGATCTAGTCAATGTCAAGACAGTTGATTAGGCAAGCTCGGGCGTGAAAGACGTGGTGGGATCACGTGAATTCACTGTATAAGAGGCCGCCTTTCCGTCGTGGGAGATGATGGGAGATGGTGGGAGGTGATGGACGGGGACTGCGGCGCTGTTCATCGACCACCGCCCCAAGAGCTTTCATCCACGGGTTGTTGTACATTCCAGTATACATTGTCCTGTGCAACATGGGTGAAGTCATGGTGCCGATATGTAGATAGATGCTGTTGAGAGCATTTTCCGCACCCTTTGCATCAGAGCATTTATAGCAAGACCTTTTTTAAACCCTCCCATTTCCAGTCTTCCGGCCAGTCCTTCAGCCTTTAGATCATGCACCGTTCGGTCTGGCTATAATACTGTTCAATGATTGCCAAGACCATATGCCGAAACGGGATTAGGTGATAACGCCAAGACTTCGCTCTTCCCAGCCCACAATCTCATCTTTTTGGATGGGATTGGGACACTGAGACGACTGTGCACCATTACCCCCTCAGCGCACACCTCCCACCATCCGCGATCATGGGTAAGTTCAAACCCCGTTACTTCTTTCTGTTCACGGATTGTCCTACAGACCACTCGGTGTGAACGGCCTGATGTGAGCGGACTGGATGTTAACTTCAAATCACGGCAGGTATCGACCTCGATCGCCATCACGTCAAGAGCAACCATCGCAAGGCGCCCAAGAGCGACAATGTCTACCTGAAGCTCTTGGTGAAGCTGTACCGCTTCCTTGCCCGTACGTTCAAATCTCCCGTGCCCGAGGCCAGAGACAAGAAATGAAAAACTTACCACTTTGCGAGCAGGCCGCACCGACTCAAACTTCAATAAAGTCGTCCTCAAGCGTCTCTATACGTCTCGAATCAACCGGCCTCCTATTTCGATCTCGCGTATCGTCAGCAAAGTGTCGACCGAGTCGGAGGAAGAATACAAGGACAAGACCATCGCCGTCGTCGGCACGGTCACGGATGACAACCGCCTGCTGAAGGTGCCAGAACTGCACGTTGCCGCCCTGCGATTCACGGCAACCGCTCGCGCCCGTATCGAGAAGGCTGGTGGCGAATGCCTGACGCTGGACCAGCTTGCGTTGAAGGCTCCTACGGGAAGCAACGTGGTCCTGCTCCGCGGACCAAAGAATGCCCGCGAGGCTGTCAAGCACTTTGGATTTGGACCTCACAAACACAAGAAGCCGTACGTCGAGAGCAAAGGCAGAAAATTTGAGAGAGCCAGGGGCAGGAGAAGGTCCAAGGGTTTCAAAGTGTAAGATGGCATGTCATTGGAACGAGGAATGTCCCAAGCTTCATGAGCGAAAATTCGGGCAGAGGAAAAAAGAGGCGCTCGTGCAGCGATTTCACCTGGGTCGTGTGCATCACCTCTGGTCTGGTCTGCATGCTACACATGAGTGGTCGGTAGTGGTCTTGATTTCAGCATGAGAACAGAGTTTGAGAGCCACAAATACATTTTCAAGACTTGGTTGCTTATGACTCGACCCTTTCTGCCAGCCTGAGCGCATATTTGATCGTTCATGGAGAACATGGCACTGGCGAGCTCTATTCAGAAGCGTTCCATGTTGTTCCTATTGAACAGCCTCCTCACACACTTGACCTTGCCTGGCCGTTCAACAATTTCTCTCCAGAGCTTTCTTTCATTTTGCTTTCCTCTTTCCCTCTTTCCCTCTCACCCTCCCAAGTTCCTTCAGTGCTATAGTGAAGGGCGCAGTATTGGAACAGCAACGCCTAAATATTTCAAGAGAACCTGAAAACACTTGAAACACAAGCTGGCTACACTGGGGAAGTCAAAAGAAGTTGTACATGGCTGTGGTATGAAGAAGGACGGTGTGTGTCGAGTGGACCGTCAGTGGGAATGACGGTTGAAGGGATAGATGTACTTTTAACCATTTCTTTTTATTATGCCGCGGCTTTTCTGCGTCGCCCTAAGTATGCTCGCCCTGGGTATGTGTGACAAACACCATCGCTGTAATGGAGATCTTGTCATATTGTTCATATCGGTAGCGTTTGGTGTCGATACTTCCTCTTTCCATCTCCTTCCCCGTATTCACTCGTGACCTGGCCATGACCTCGGATCTTGTACTTATAGATGGTCAGCCCCTCCAAGCCGACGGGCCCTCTGGAATGAATCTTGTTCGTGCTGATGCCGACTTCGGTCCCGAACCCATACCTCATTCCATCCGCAAATCTCGTGCTGGCGTTCCAGTACACCCCGGCCGAGTCGACGCCGGACATGAACTTCTCAGCCGCTGCTTCGGATGACGTGATGATGCTATCTGTGTGTTTTGAGGAATGAGAATTAATGTGCGCGATTGCGAAGTCGAGAGCAGGGTCAGCGCGTGTGTGAGCCGAGCTGCCGTTTGTGAGAGACAGATCGGCTGCGCCGTTCGAAGCTGCGGGCGGGGTTGAAGGAGCCGTCTTCACAGCCATAACGAGGTCTAAGAACTCGGTGTTGAAGTCCTTTTCTGTGGCGTCTTGCACCAGCGCTGGCGAGGTGGCTGGGAGTGAGGAGATGAGTGCGTCTTTAGACTTGTCGTCACATCGTAGCGAAACACCTTTGGCGAACAGGGCCTCTGCCACGGCAGGAAGTATGGTCGTCAAAACACTCTCATGCACAAGAAGGGTCTCTGCCGCGTTGCACGCCGCCGGGTAATCACATTTCGAGTCCACGATGACCTTGACCGCCACATCCTTATCCGCGTCGGAATGAATGTAGACGCTGCACAGTCCATCGGCATGGCCCAGTACAGGGATCTTGGTGTGCTCCTTGACATACCTCACCAGTTCGTTTCCACCACGGGGGATGACCAGATCAATGTACCTGTCGAGGCCGAGCAACTGGTCTATCACGTCCCGAGTCTTGACAAGCTGAATCGCAGCGTTGGGTACCTCTGTCGTCTCCAAGGCGGCTGATATCACTTTGGAGATGGCTTGAAACGACTCTGTCGACTCTTTGCCACCCTTCAAGATCGCAGCATTGCCGGACTTTATGGCCAGCGCTGCAATGTTAGCAATGACTTCTGGCCTGGCTTCGAATATGATCAGCAGAACCCCGATCGGGCAGGACACCCGGGTCAGCTCCAGGCCGTCATCCAGCAATGTTCTCAGGTCGACCTTGCCGATGGGATCGTCCAACTTTCGGACATCGAGAATGCCTTGCAGCATGTCATCAAACTTTCCCGGTCTGCTGAGGTCGAGCCTCTTCAGCACACTCTGGTTCAGTTTTCCATTCTGTGAAGCTTGAGAAGCCAATTCCATGTCGCGAGCGTTTGCTTCGAGAATGGCGGCCTTGTGCGATTGTAGAGCGTCATGTATTGCGGTGAGAGCACCATTGCGCGCGTCTAACGAAAGCACGGCCAGACTCCTTGCCGAATCCGAAGCAGCCTTTGCTGCCGCCTCTGGAGTTGACTCTGTCAAGGACATGGTGACTTTTGCTCGCGTGCTTGCCTCTGAATATCACTACTTCAGATCCCTTTGGCGAGCGGGCGCCGGGGATGAAACCTTGATGCCGTTGACCGAGGAAATGGACGGCAAGTTAATGAGTCTGTGTGAAGAGAAGCTTGGGCGGAATTTCAGTGGCGAGGTTGTCTGGACTGCCAGTCCCCAAGAGGAGTCATGGAGAAGGCGCCAAGACTGACCCTTCCGCCTCAAATTTAGTTTTCGCTTTGCTTCTTCTGAACTGGACATCACCAACTCTACAGCACCGAGAGTTTCTCCCAAATAGGTTGGCAGTTGACACCATGCCTAGAGAACAGAAGAAGAGGGGCCGACGCATAGACGAGAAGAACGAGGAGCGCAAGCGGCGGCGGGATGAAGACGTCGAGCGTAAATCCTCAAAGCGATTGAAATCCACCCAGAACTCCGAGGACCCAACGCTGCCCGACATTATGGTGAATGGAAATGCCGGGGATGACTTCATCAGCTTTGGTGAAAAGCCGGCTCTGGACGTGACCGAGTTCCATGGCCTTCTGAGTGCAGAAGAACAAGAATATTATGCCAATGTCAACCACAAACTCACTGCTAATGACTTTGAGTCGGATGAAGATCGGAATCTGTTCATCGATGCTGTGTACCGAGAGTCCCAGGGCAAGGAGCTGAAGTTGGCCTCCAGCCAGTCATGCTCGCGGTACCTGGAAAAGATCGTCCTGATATCGACGCCCGAACAGCTAGCCGCGCTCCTCGGACAGTTCTTGGGCAACCTGACCTATCTTGTTCAGCATCGCTTCGGAAGTCATTGCTGTGAGGCCCTTTTTCTGCAAGCTGCGAGACATGTTGGAGTGACAGGCCATGGGAGCGGCCAGGATGAGAAAAGTGCGGACAACATGGAGGAACTCTTTTTAAAGGCCGTTACCGAGCTCGAGCCGAATGCGGGCTACCTTCTCACAGACAGGTTTGCATCTCACACCATCAGAGTACTCTTCCTTGTCCTCTCTGGCGAGCCCTTGGACGACGCTTCGCTGAAAGTCATGCTGGCCAGCAAGAAGAAAGAGAACCTTCAATCGGCTCTGATCGCGGATACGGAAGCACCTCAGGGCCGGCGTTCGGTGCCGAAGAGTTTCACCAATGCCTTGAGCAAGCTCATCCGCGCGGCAATCTCCTCCCTGGACACGACGTACTTGCGCGCTTTGGCAACGCATCCTACTGGCAATCCCGTTTTGCAGCTGTTACTACGGCTGGAACTAAGCGTGTCAGACAAGGTGAAATACCTGGAAGAGGACTCGTTGTTCAGAAAGCTGTTTCCCGAGCTGTCGTTCGAAGAGGAATCAGAAAGCGCCAAGTTTGTTGCAGGCCTGATGTATGATCCAACCGGCTCGCACTTGATCGAAATTCTGGCCCAAAATGTTGCAGGGAAGACGTTCAAGAAGTTATACAAAAATATATTCAAACAACGCATCTGCAGCATGGCCAAGAATGACACTGCGAGCTATGTGGCTATCAGGATTCTGGAGAGGCTGGGAAAGGACGATCTGGCAGAGGCAAAAGCTCTGATCCTTCCTGAAATCCCTAAAATGATTGCACGACACAGACCCGGGCTGGTGAAGGTGTTGGTGGAGAGATGTAATGTTCGCCAGGTCGGTATGCTGGACGTGGCAGACGTCTTGAGGTCTGCTTATGGTGATGAAAAGAGCCTGTTCTTGCCCAACATGCTCAACTTCATGTTGACCACACGATCTGCAGGACCAAAGCAGGAGCCAGACACGGAAGACTCGGTCCCAGCCGCCGAGACAAAGGGAGCAGATGTGCATGGGTCGCTCTTGGCCCAAGCAATGCTCCAAGGACCTGCCCTGGCGTCCCTCATTCAGGAAAGTCTTTTGGCCCTCGATGCGGATGTGTTGGTGGACATGGCCAAGCAACCAGCAGCTTCGCGGGTGATACAAGCTGCACTCACCGCTCCGACGGCCACGATGCCGTTTCGACGGCAGTTCATTCCACGATTCTTTGGGAATATGGCCCCGTTGGCTTGCGACAAGGTCGGATCGTACGTGGCTGATGCCCTCTGGACGGCCACGGAAGGCCTCCATTTTATGAAAGAGCGGCTGGCGAAAGAGCTGGCCAACCACGAAACACAGGTTCGAGAATCCCTCTACGGCCGCAATGTTTGGAGGAACTGGTTGATGGATCTCTACCAAAGACGATTTCACGATTGGAGAGCGCAGGCGAAGGGATATGATCATCCGAAATCAACGCACGAAACGCAGCAGGGCAGTGACCAGGGCAGAAGCCCGCTTCAACTGGCCCGTGAGAGGTATGCAAACCACAAGGCACGCGATGGGCAGCAACCTACTCGACTGGCAGCGGCATCTGTAAACGCCTGAGATGGCCCTTGTGGAGGGAGTAGAACATTCTCACCGCCTTGGCATGGCGTCATTCACATCGGCAGAATTTTTTCAACTCGGAAATTTCTTGCGCCTACAAGGTCACCAATGGCACCATTGTCTACACACCCATTCCTGGCCTTCGATTCTTTGGTGTTATTGCGGGGTTTTATTCTTTGACCCTGCTGTCTTAACCCGTGTTTCATTACTTTTATTGTTAATATTATTATTGCTCGAGCCAGCAGTGTTGTCCGGCTAATCAAAATGCCCACCTCCGCCAGCCCAAATGGCACTTCGATCGCTAATGGCCTTTCAACAGGACCTCGTGCGGCAGAGCTAGAGACATTACTGGAGGCTGTCCTCGCACAACTGATTCAATTTATTCGGTCGGCAGATAATGAGATCGTGGCCCACCAGTCCAGACGCTCCCTTCCTCGAACATCGCTAGTAGAATACCATCCGCCCTCCGAACTTGCCTCGCTGCTTTCCAATGTCCTCACCACCTCGTCCAGGCCGCTTGGTCAGGCCGGCCTTCTTTCAGCGCTAGAACCCATCCTTAGATACAGCGTCAACACCTCGGCGCCGGGCTTTCTAGACAAGCTTTACGCCGCTCCAGTCCCTCCTGGAATCGCCGCCGATCTGATTCTTTCCGTCCTCAATACCAACTTACATGTGTATCAAGTCTCACCAGTGCTGACTCTGATCGAGCAGCATGTGACCAAGTCGCTGGCCGCTCTTTTCGGCCTCAGTGGTCCACGAGCCGGCGGTATCAATGTCCAGGGCGGCAGCGCCAGTAATATGACGTCCATTGTCATTGCGAGAAACACGTTGTATCCCCAGACCAAGGTGTACGGCAACTCCCACCAAGGCTTGGACTTGGTCATCTTCGCCTCCGCCCATGGCCACTATTCGATCGAGAAGGCAGCCCAGCAGTGTGGGTTTGGATCGGCGGCGGTCGTCCCTGTGCCGGTCGACCCTATTACGGGAACCATGATTCCCGCCGAACTCGACAAATTGATCATCCGCAGCAAGGAACAGGGCAAGACCCCGTTTTATGTCAGTGCCACCGCGGGTACGACAGTGCTCGGGTCATTCGATCCGTTTGTCGAGATCGCCGCCGTGGCCAGACGGCATGGATTGTGGTTTCACATCGACGGCGCCTGGGGTGGCAGTTTCATCTTCTCTGAGAGATTGAAAAGTCACAGGTTGAGAGGATGTGATCTGGCCGATTCAATCGCGATCAACCCGCACAAAATGATGGGCGTCCCTGTCACCTGCTCCTTCTTGCTCGGCAGAGACCTGAAAGAGTTTCATGCCGCGAACACCCTTCGAGCGGGCTATTTGTTTCACGACCAGGACGACGAGACTGCAGAGATCCATGGCACGAACGGTCATACGTCTGACAAGGAGGTCGACGACTGGATCGAGCCCAATGACCTCGCCGATCTGACGCTCCAATGTGGTAGAAGGGGAGACAGCCTGAAGCTTTTCCTGGCCTGGCAATACTACGGCACCGACGGATACCGAGACAAAGTCGAAGCCGCGCACGACGTCGCCTCGTACATGGCTACCCTCGTGCACCAACATCCCGACCTCGTCCTGGTCTCGACAAACCCTCCGCCGTGTCTGCAGGTCTGCTTCCACTACGCTCCCGGAGGCAGATTCCTGTTTGGTCAAGAAGATGGGCAGCTTCGTCCTCCTCTCCCTCCTTCTTCAGCAGCCAACAAGCCGACGGTGGCATTGGACCACCTTGGCAGACATAATTCCAAAGTCACGGAGAGCATCACTCGAGCACTGGTAAGGCGAGGTTTCATGATTGACTTTGCGCCAGCACTTGAAGGACACGAACACGCTGGGTCCTTCTTCCGCGCCGTGATCAACATCCACACGGCCAGAGAGACGGTGGAGAAGTTGGTTGACGATATCATTGATGTCGGAGCGCAGGTGGTTTTGGATCTGAAGAATCAATATAAATATAGAGACCACGAAGCTGATGGTCCTGAAACACCACCAGTTGAATGGTTTCCCTCTTGCGAAGGATAAAAGAAATCTGTGTGGCTTTATCTGAATGCCTAATCACTGCCCACTGACCTTTAGCAAGTCCACTCTACTCTCTCTTCGCGAAAGCATGCGGCCAGCACCCATGTAGCAGATCATTGGTATGGTATGGAAGTCAGAATGCCTGGCCGAATGTGGCTGGGATAGAGCAAGAAATAACTCAATGGTTATACTCTACTCTTAACTATTTTTTTAAAATCCCAAGTCTATGCTTTTGATGGAGCCGATCTCATCCCACTTTCAAATCCAGCATTCTGGCAGATGTGCCGACCTCAGCACTATGCAATATTGTCTTATATGAATACATCCCAGTCTCACTGAGAATACACGAGCAACGGGCAGCTGTCTAAATGCTGGCTCTGCGCGGCGCCATCGCCCTCAACAGTCCCTTTCCCTCTTCTGATCCATCCCACGCGGTGATGACGCCCTTCAACTCACCTTCGCTCTTGAGTTTGGCCAAGTACTCCTTGGCATAAGCGTAGCCAACCTCGTAGATTTCGTCGAACTTGGCAAAGTCCAGCGTCCCGTACGCGTCGATCGGTGGACGCATATATAGGCAGCCAGGTGTGGTTTTGGCGCGCTCCAGGGCGTCGACACTGCTCACATAGGCGAGCCGGGCTTGGATGTCGCTCAGTGTCGGGGGATTGGGGATCGAGGAAAAGGGGTTCCATCGGTTCAGGAGCGCCCAGAAGCCCGACAACGTGTCGCCATATTGCTGGGGAGTGTCGTCGTCCAGACTTCCGACGTCGACGGCAAAGACGAGGTCGGTTCCCAGACTCTTCATGTGAGCAACGGTCAAGTTGTCGATGTAACCGCCGTCAAGGAGCAGGCTGCCTTCGTCGCAGATTGGAGGGATCAGACCAGCCAACGACATGCTCGCTCGGACGTATCGCCACGCGTAGCCCGAGGTGTGGATCTCAGCACGAGACTTGCTGATGTTGGTGGTGTTGCAATAGAACGACAGCCAGAAATCCTCGATCCGTGAATCGCCAAAGGCCTTGAAGATACCTCGATTGAACTCGTGCCCGGTGGTGTACGATGCAGACGGATACGTCAAGTCGAGCGCAAACCGCCACATACTTCCCATCCGCCCGGCGAACTTTTTCGCCCGTCCATACATGGGCACGACGTCGGCATCGCGCGCATACAGGGCACCCATGAACGCGCCCATAGACGTTCCGCCCACGATGTCGATAGGGATACCTGCCTCTTCTAAAGCTCGAATGACGCCGATATGAGCAAGGCCGCGAGCACCGCCGCCTCCCAGCACCAGCCCCACCGACTTGCCACAAAGACGACGTGCGAGACGGTGCCAGTCACCCTTGAAGGGCGTGTCGGTCGTGTACAGTGGTGTCTGTCGTACTCGGCGAGACGTGTACTTCTGGATCTCGGCTTGAATCACCTGGACTCGATGCTTAATGGCATTGCCAATCCGGCGTGATTGTGAGTGAGGAGTCACGTCGGAGCTCGAGCGAAATGCCATCTGAATATGGTGGTGGCCTCCATTGATCCACATCCTGTTTCTCAACCACTTTCGAGTCAGGCCCGGCTGCGAAAAGCGGTCCACGTGGAGAAGGACCAGGTCCTTACGAGCGGTCGTCTTCATTCCTAGAAGAAAACGCTCGTATTCGCCGATGCTGGGGGAGGTCTCGGCAAGGCCCACGAGCAAAATACAGTCGGCCTGCCTGATGCATGTCTGCGTCCAGGGCGCGGTGACGGGAGTGTCTGCGACGTACAGCACCATGCCATACTTTTCTTCCAAGTCCGTCAGGTACTGCGACAACTTGAGTCTGCCCATCCGGCTGAACGTGTGGCGGCCGAGATGGTTCAGGATGATGGTTTGATTGAGGAGGGACACCCCGTTCGGGACGCCCACTTGACTCAAAGCTGCCAGGAGTCGACTGCCGACATCCACCACCGGAACTCCCGCTGTCACTGGCAAAATCGCGATGGTTCGCAAGTTCAGGGTCGAGGTCGAAGAGTCGCCCAGAGCAGCCTTTCTCTTTTCCTGGCCTTGCTCATTCACTGGCCCTTCGATGAGTGCCCGCATTCGCTGTGCAATCAGCTTGGAAATCTGGATCGTAATGCCGGGATGTTCTTGCGCTAAGCTGTTGAAGAGCGACCTCGGGAGTTTGGCCAGCTCCGTGTCACGGATGGCGTGGAGCGTTGACGGCCTCGTTGCATCCGTCATCACCTCCAGTTCGCCAATACTCTCGCCTTGCCCATACTCACCCGTCAGCCGCATGGTTCCCCTTTCCAGTTCGCGTACGGCCCGGAGACGGCCATTGAGGACAATGTAAATGGCATCGCTGTCGTCCCCTTGATGATGGATCACCTGGCCGGCATTGACTTGCACCCATTCGAGTGCAAAATCAATGTGAAGAATAAGCCGTGGCAGAAGGCTGGTCAGCCGCTTTGCCATGGTGAGCAGGACGACGGGATATTTTTCAGCGACTCGCTCCAAGGACGAGCGCGGCAAAAAGCCAACGTACACGTCAGTTTTGGCCGTGACGTCGGTGAAAGAACGGTAGGACGAGAGTGTGCCAATGTACCCGGCGATGCCGCCAGGCTTGACGAGAAACAGAGACTTTTGAACCAGTCGGCGATGCTCCTTTACCTGGCCGGGAACGGAGGAGGTGCGAGAGGTGGACGTCTTCGTTCTCCGAATGGGAGGAAAAGAATCCTCACGTGCAGGTTTTGCAGCATTTGAAAATGTCCGATTCTTCCTTCCCTTCCTTTTCTCCTCCTCTTCCTTTTCTTCTTTCTCCTCAACCGGGATGCCCACGTCGAGAAAGCCGTCAATGACATAGTAAAGGCCAGGATTTCTTTCACCCTGCTCAACCAAGACAGAGCCTTTCGGAAAGAAGACAATCTCCACGTCGTCGATGAGTTCGTCACGGAGGCTTTGGCCTTGGGTTCCACCCAGACTGGTGATGGAAGAAGAGACTACCGATTCCGAGTCGGTATCGACCGAGTCCTCATACGGATTGATGAAGCCGAAGGCATGGTTGAAAATGGCCGTCTGTCTTTTGGAGTCATACGACACCAGGCGAGGTGATGCCTCGACTGATGTTGGCCCCCGTCGAAGAGGCGGATTGACCGGGTCGCCGATGCCGAGAGCTGTCACCATACACTCCAGCACTGATGCCCGGAACATGGCGTCTTCGTTGGCCGACTCTTGTCGATGAGGAAGGAGAAGGTCATTGTCAAAGGACGGTCGAAAGGGCGGCGGTTCTCGTGAGGCGCTGCTGGCGTCGGCTCGTCGCATGGAGTCCGGTGAGGGAGAAGACATGTGGTTGCTCCAACTAGCGCCCCGGAGACTCCGGCTTCCTGGTCTCGGAGTCGGTCGTAACATTGGAATATTGGAAGAGAGGTCGCCTGGATAGACACTCTGCGCACCTGGCCGGTCTCTTGCAGCCGCCAGCCGGGCCGCCAACGCCGCTTCCTTTCTCAATGCACTCGAAGACCTCCTCCGCGTGGCGACAGGCTTGTGCAGAGCAATCCCTTGGGTGCCTTCTTCTGGTCCAATGCGATCTCGTTCTTTGGCAAATTTATCACGTAATCGGTCCAGAGCATCACCTCGGAGGTGATTGGGCAGGTCATAACTCGTATATCGGTTCATGTGCTTTTCAATTTGCAGCACTTCGGACGTCAATCCCAAGTACTGATGTGCGGTGGACAAGGTGACCCGATGCAATCTCGTGAGGATGACTTGGACGATGTGCGCCGTGGCTTTCGGATAGACCCTGGTCAATCGGCGAAAAGAGCTGGCCGGAATGATGGCGATGGTGGTGTCGACGGTCGCCCGTGCCACAATGTCCGGGTGCACCGAGGGATGACCGGCAGGCTGCTGCTGCTGTCGCTGCTGCCGCTTCGTCGTCCTGCTTTGTCGAACCTTTTCTTCGTCAAAAGCCGGCTCAAGAGCGAGGGGAGGGACGTGAGGTAGCCGCTGTTTACTCGCCAGCTCCTGTGACGGGGTCGAAGAGGTGCGTTCTTGATTGAGAGGTCCCGCTGGCGTGGACGGTGGGCTCGCCACACTCGAATCTGGAGTGTGGGAATTGTGATTGGCAAAAATGGAATTGGCCGATTCACGGGGGTGGTCAGGGTGTAACTTTACATCCTCGGTAAAAAGAGACAGGATGGAGAAGAGAGATGACATGGGCGTTCCGTTTTTGACCTCGGTGAGGAGTTGATATCCTTGATTGCCCTCGTGGTAGCCTTCATCTTCATCGAACAAGTCCACTCGACGGGCGCCATTCTCAGGCGGGTCTCTCAATGACTTGACAAAAATCTGGACCATCCCGTCCACCACAAGACAAAAGCCCTTTTCTTCTTCGAGTAAGAGCGTCTCTCCGGCCACGAGCTTGCGTGTTTGCATCGTCCTCGTCAGTTCGTGGAAGACCGGTCTCTCGAGATATCCAAACACCTTGATCGCACTGAGGAATTCGTCGAGGTAGTTGGCCAGGCCCAGCTTCGAGTCTCCATCTTGGGTATCTGGAAATAGATCTATCTCCGGCTCCTTTCTCTGCGGTTCCTGCGGGAGGCGCGTGTACACGTTTAAGAATCGGTAGCGGATGAACCAGCTGATGGTCGACACGATCGCCAGAAAGATGACCAGCCTGGCTCTGTCAGTGGCGGCTCCTGTTTATCAGCGGGCCACTCACAACGTGGTAAAGTTCAACGTGAACGTCAGGCTCATGGAGAACAGAGTGAACAACCATGTCGGCAGTGTGATGGTGACGAAGGTGACCAGCCAAAACAGAACGCCCGGAATGGCAGTCAAGAGGAAAACGAGTATGTGGCCGGTCCTGGCCAGGACACTAGTGCCAGCACTGGCATCAAATGCATTTGAGGGAATGCTGCCCGTTGACAGGCCCGAGTTCTGCGCTGCAACCATCGAGGTCGTAGCTAAAGACGTCGTCTCCATGGTGGCCATAATGATTGATTGCGGTCACGCAGGCCACACATCTCACCGTGGACTGCCGAGCGAATCGACAACCTGGCATCATTGCAGCAAGCTTGCAAAGCTTCGAGCAACCATCACTCAATACCCATGCACGTGAAAAACATCCCCAGGCGGCAAATGCGGAGTTACTCCCTGCCGCGCTAGTTAGAGCTTGGCATGGCAGTCAAGCTGCAGTAATCCAGCTCTGTGTGCTTTGGGGCCCCTCTTTCACTCGCCAACCCCCATGTCAAGCAATCTGACCTGCTCTCTCTTTCTCCTACGCCGCTGTACTAAGACCAGTAACAGATGCCGCTCTCTATTCCTTATCCTCGCACCCTTCCTGTTGAGTGAACGAACGGTTTGCCCGCGGCCGTTGGACATGGCGGTCTCATGGTCTGTCTTTTCAACTCCTCAATTCACCGCTGTACCAAGTGATGGGGTTATCAGTCTGTTGCTCAAAGCAAATTGGAAAATATTGATCGGAGAAATACATTCCTATGATTAGAGCCCGCATTGCTCAAGCATGGTCACTGTCTCTCGTGTACCAGTTTACCGCCGACCCAGACTCTTCTCACATTCCTGTCATCCCCGTTCCAGACCCATTTGGCAACTCTCTCGTCCCAGGTTTCCCAACCAAATACATCGACGTCGACGTCGGCGCCGTCTCCATCTTCGGCCACATCCCCCAGTTCAATTTCTTGTACATCCCACAGCATTCCTTGGGCAAACCCACCCAATTTTCCCTCCATGCCGACAACCTTGGCTCCACCCATGGTCCCTAACCACAACCCCTCGGCGACGCCCACATTGTATCTGCTGTCTCCCCCGTGGAGAAATCCGACATGGCGGCTGACCAGACATGTCTGCCGCACAGTCTCGAGGACACTCGGGCTGTAGCCTCCGCTCACATCAGTGCCCAAACCCACGTCAATCCCCTCGTCCAGCAACGTCCGCACAGGACAAAAGCCGCTCCCGAGCGCACTGTTACTCGCGGGACAATGACTGACTTTCGTCTTCCTCTGCCGCACCAGTTGCATCTCTTCCTTGCTCAAATGCACGGCATGGGCCAGAATCGTCCTTTCCGTCAACAGCCCATGATGATCGTAGACATCCGCGTACGACTTTTGGTCGGGAAACAGCTCTTTGACCAGTTCCAGTTCGTTCAGGTTCTCCGAGATGTGCGTCTGCACCCGGAGTTTCTTATCCTGGGCCAACGCGCCCAACTGGGTCAGAGTTTCGGGCACACAGCTGGGCGCAAATCGTGGAGTCAGGATGGGGGCCACCAGATCTCCGGTCGGATCCAGTGACTGGCAATAATCGATGCTGGCCTTCGTTTTGGCCATCGTCTCCGCCGTACTCTCGTCGCGGTAGTACTCGGGACAACTCTCGGGTCGGTCCATGCACACGCGTCCGATGTAGGCGCGCTGGCCCTTGTGGAAGGCAATATCTGCAAGCAAATTGGTCGCATCCACGTGGATGGTCGCGTAATATGAAGCGGTCGTGGTGCCATGGGCCAGGGTCCGGGACACAACGCGCGAGTAGACGGCTTTCGCTCGAGCGGTCGGATCTGGACTTGCCCCCGGAGGCAGCCTGTCGTATAAAGGCGATTTGGCATTGCCTAGAGATGATTCGAGTGGAAAGGTGTAGGTGGTCAGCCAATCGAGCAGTGTCGATTTGCCGAATATACCGGCATTAGGATATTGCGATGCGTGTATGTGCGTATCTAATCGTGAACAATCAGCTCCGTGGCCACACTTATCTCTGATGACAGCTTTGTATCTTGAGAAGAACACCTTGTGCAGGAATGGCGGTCCCGTCTTCGCCTGGTTGACTAAGCTCGAAGCCCAGCATCCAGGAACGAAGAAATCTTCCCAGAGGCGACAGACAATCTCGACATTCCATAGTTGCTCACCTATGAAGCCCGGGAAAAAGAACCCATTCTCCTTGGCCGTGACCACGGGCGCATCGACTCCAAATTTGCTCACTGCTTCGTCTGGCCCATTAACAGACCAATCGGCCTTCTCAATCACCCCTCTCCCGTCCTGGCTGCTCACGAGCACGGCGCCTGTCCGAATCAACAGCTCATCCTGCACCGGCGTAGAAATAAATCGGCCAAAGTAAATCGTCTTTTGCGTCATTCTATCCTATCTAGGAAGCCAACACTAGGAGACATTCAACATCGGAAAGACCGTTCCCTTAATGAAATCGGGACCAACAAGAACACAGATTATATCACAGCTGAGCCTGACAAGGCTCGAACTCGCTCTTATCTGGAATGACTACAGAAGCAATACGAGCCGGTAGGCCAATTAGAAACGAGCCAAAGTCGCTTTCGGAGGTCGCCGGTCGATCTTCTGATCAAGATTTTAACCTTGTTCGAGATCTCCGAGAAAAACCTTTCAACATGGTGCCAATAAAATTGGCGTCGTACACAGCTTTGAGGTTTTGTCCCTGTTGCAAAGGATTTGTCGTCACTGCCAACTCGACTCAGTTCATTGTTTGGACGTCCTCGGAGACTCCCAAACGCTTGAAAGAATGTGCCACGGCGCCCTCCACCACTGGTCGACATGACTAAGCCTCGTTTCAACGTGGACCCGTCTGAATGGCTAGAGATTAACTTTGCCAATCGATCTTGGTGATGCCACTGCAGTTCCGATGTTCTGGCCCTGCTATCCGAAGTTATCACCAAATGAATCACCGCTGAACGACACACGCCGCTATTGGCCTCTGGTGGAGAGTGTTGAATAGTAGGCCCGGTTTCATATTATGCCATATATACAGATCAACAAGCTGTAAAAGCTGTTGCACACCCAAAAGGACCAGTTCGCAGTGCGAGACCGGTGAAGCCAGAAGGTGCACATTCACCAGGCTTGGATGCGCTGGACCTTGAACCTCAGAGTCATGGCGCTGCCATTACCTCCCTCTGCAATCCTCCAATACCTGGCTGGAGATGTGTCCTGGGGGGGCAGGAGTTGGTGGCCTGTCGGCTTCACTGATAAAAGCAAGGCCGTCGTGATGGAAGTGGATTACAATCCAGCACCAAGAATGGAATGATGAAGTTGAGATCGCTTGATAATGCTGTTCGAAGAGAGCACCCTCTTCAACCACGGACATACTCGCCCCGCCATCCATGTCCATGATTGAGTTTGTCTCGGTCTCAGTGTCGACTGACAGGTAGAGCTCTCCTATACACATTTCCAGTGCTGGTGAAAGCTTGCTCGGCAGGCCGGCTCCATTACCAGCACGGAGAACTGGTGTAACCAGTGCCTACATCGCCATCATGCTGTGGAACAGCCCTTTGCTCTCCGCCGGATCTCTTTCATCCTCAATGACCAGTCCCGAGCCCAATCGGAAGATGCTATCCTGGCCCGCCAGGTGGTTTGCCTCGCGAAGTGATCCGGGATCTGATTTGAGGAGTGGCCTTTATTCGGGCCAGCATCCATGAGTATCGCATTCTCTACTATTCGTTTGCTTGAAAAAGCCATCCTGAGCAGCTTCGCCTCTGATGTTCGTGCCTGGACGTTATCGGTCACTGCAATCTGCAAGCCTGTATGGCTCCCCATGCCCGCGTTCCTTCCCCTCCTCCCTCGTCTGATGCGCCTTCATCTCGCACGTTCCTTTCCCTTTGCGTTATGTGGCACGGTGTTGGGTTGAAGCACATTCAGTTCCAACCATTCTTTGAAGGTCGTCGCCACCCATCCGGCGAGGCAGCGAAGGGAAGCGAGCAGCTTGTAGCACCCGGCCACATTTTTCGTATTTCCGATGGAAAGATCCCCAAGCACTGCCTGCCAAAACATGAGAACCAAGCAGCCAGACAAGATATATTCAAAAGGAACATACAATTTCTTTGTCACGATCACAGGCAAAGCGCAGAGACCACTCAGCGCCTCGAATATACAGGAGGGGAAGTGTGGTCGAGACCGTATTTTCGTGTGTGAGCATGCGTAAACGGTTGAAATGTGCTGCTGCCCATACTGCTAACTGCACCATGGCATCCTCATCCGATTCATCGTGTGTTTTAGTCTTAATGCTGATGGCGATGGGGAGATATCGAACATAGCCCGACATGGTCTGGTTGATGGTTTGTAGGGCACAAGGCTGGCTTCGTAATAGGTCAACTATGAGATTATTCATCTCCTTATCGGGTTGAAGGTTGATGGTGTAATCACCGATTTTCGACTGAAGAATACCTCCAGCATGACGCGGAACCAGGTCCGGCACGACGCTGGCTGTGGAGCTAGACAATGTTAGCCATTGCACAAGAAACAAGACGAGACTGCGCCGGCGGTCGTACACATTTCGATACACGACAGTCTTATAGCTTTTCAAGGCTAACCTCAGGACTGGGCAGTGTACTTCCTCGTTCCAAGCTGGCTCTGAGAAAAAGTTTGCTGTACACATTCGGGACCTCTCTAGAATCTCGCCAAGCTCTTTCAGCTCATCTAGTAGTTGTTCCCTCGTACGAGTGTCTTCTGCAAACATGAAAGGCTGTAAGCGTCCCCGAAAACCCGTGACTGTCGCTATTTCATCCTGGCCTTTGTCAGCCAGAACGAGTGGTCTTATACTTGTCCACTTTGTATGCTCACCGCGATGATTATCGGCATGATCTCCACGCTAGCATCGTTCAATATCACCAGCCTTTCGCACATTTCTCTTACATCCAAGGGCAGTTGTGTAATGTCGTCGCCGAACTCCCTCGGTGCGATCGGTTTATCTGCAAGAGTAAGATCGGACATGGATTTGATCGGGCTTTTCGATCTTCTGTTTGAAGTTTCCGTAGGGGACTGCGATTGCTTAGTAGTGGCATCTGATTGTCCAGCAGTGGACTTCGGCTGGAGCTTGGGTCTTGATACCAAGTCCGTATTGGCATTAAAAGCGGACGCAAAGGTTGAGCTGGCTAGAGGTGGGAGATGAACCTGGTTAAAAAGCGAGCTGCCCGGCCCATGCTGTTCCGTTGCAGGATCCCGACTCAGTCGTGCTTGATCCAGACTCAATTCTGCTTGATCCCGACTCAGTTCTGCTTGAGAATCCCGACTCGGTTCTGCTTGAGAATTCCGACTCGGCTCTGCTTGAGGGTCCAGGCTGGGTTCTGCCTGAGGATCCGGACTCGGCACTGCTTGAGGATCCCGACTCGCTCCCGCTTGGGACAATGCTGCCGAGGCCGCACGTGTCATAGGAGGGGTATATGTAGGCTGCTTGTGGCGGGCCTTCCCAAGCCACTTTATAGCTTTGTTCAGAGGAGACGGAGGAGGCACTGGAGAGGTGGGATCCATATTTGGTTCCTTGCTTCGATGCGGATGAGAGTGTCTCCTTCTCTTGCCGCCTCGACCAGGTCGATGTGTTGTGGAGGGTAGAGAAGATAAGTGGGATGTTGTGGAGGGTGGAAAAGACGGGTGGGAGTTTGTCACGAGTGAAGGATACGGGTGAGGCAGCAGGGACCCGTGAATGTAGAAACTGCGATCATTCACCGGCAAACCATGGGCGATCAACATGTCCTCAATCCAAGCATCAACATGGTCTAGGGTAGGTTGCTGCGGCACGAGGGAGAGCATGCTGTCCGAGAGAGATACAAGCATCGGATTTCAGTTAGAAATATATCGTATGAACGGAACGGAACACGTACCAGCTTTCAACCGCATTTTTTGGTAGGCATACCTTTGGTGATGGGAACCGTGACCGACCTGATGTGTCTTGAATGATGAATGAATGAATGATCAGTATGAAGAATGGAGGGTACTGGTTGAGCAGCAGATGTATTACATGAAAAGTGCCAGCTCTGCTTGGCAAGATGCTTGTCACAAGTGAGTCGTCGTGGTGTTCAGCTGGTGAATTGATCGCTGCTGAGCGCTGTGATTGGCTCAACATTCACGACTTCTTAGAGGTGGCAACTGTCTTGACCGGTAGAATTCGTTCAGGACTCTTGAGAGTGAGGTGTTACACCAGACAAGCCAGCTTGTCCGGGTCCTGTCTATTGTCAACAGCCGTGGTTCCATGCTCGCAACGCAATGCTCATCACCGCCATGCCTACAGCACCACTGGACTTTTCAAGCTTCAAGCTATTCGACATGAACCACGAACGACAATATCACAGGCTGGGCCGGGCATGGAGGTCCGAAGACGTGCCCGTGTCAATATCTTCCAGGATGACGCTTGAAATATGCCATCACCTGGCGAGCGGAATATGAAGACGGAACTCCCTAGGTACCCAGGCCTGTCGCATTCCTTCCAGACATGACACTGCACATGGACATCACTCACGCTGTAGTCAGACCTGGCACAACGGGATCGTAGAAAGTGGGAGACATTGGCGAGGCCGGTGGTCCACCTCTAGCAGACGGGAAGGTATGAGTTCTAGTTCAGACACGAACTGTGTTCGAATTCCTTGAGACAATTCATGGAATACATGGCCGATGATTTCATTTGCCGTGACCTTCCAGGGCCAATACTACATTGACATGCTGTACACTAGACTTTGACCTTGGTGATGACCTGATATTGCTTCTCTCTCATTCTGTTATTTCATTCTTGCTGCTCTCCGTCCTCGCCATGCTATATGTCAAATCTAGCCATCACTTACAGCCGCTCGTATGCATACTGGGAAGCCAGATCCTTGCAGGGACGTTGGGTCTCAAAATATCCTCAATCGACAACAAGCATCATTCATCTGGTGAGAACCAAAAAGGATGCTCAAGGCACAGTGGCCGTTAACAAGTACGCGACCAGCAGGTTCTCTCCGCGATTTTTGAGACAAACTATACTTGTATTCACTTTCATTTATTTCAGGTCTTTAGAAGCAGGCATAATTCGACAGTAGGACTGCCCCAGCCATGATTATGTCTCCTGTCAGTCTTCCGGGAGCCATGTCATGCACATGCCAAGGGTCACGGTCTCGTAGATTGGAGATATCCAAGAGGCCATAGCCGCAAACCTTTACTTTATCCCTCGAGCTTTTCTCTTAGTTAAGACTCTCGTAGTAGCTTTCATCTTGGTTCAGTAGATAGAACGGTGCCGGTTGTGGGCCAGTACTGCTTCCGTGCCACACTGGCGTCGGCAATTTGGTGGGTGTATCATTGCGTGGCGTGTCCTGGAAAACATGCTCAAACGTCTTGGCCCATTGCACTCGGTTATTAAAGCCGTCCAATTGCCAGAGTTCTTGGAGGAAATGGAGAAAGGACGTGTGGGTGTAGGCGCTGTTGGGGGCGTACGTGGTGCCCTCATCGTGGATCAGCGTGTTGGCTGGGATGTATGGGGACATCATGAAAGCCGGGACGCTGGATTGAATTAGCTGAGATTCTCCCAGAAGCAAAACGAGGTGGAGCTCATGAGGTCGGTGCTGACCGAATACCAAGGCGAGTGAAATCGTAAGAGATGTTATGTCCCTCATTGACGCCATTGAAGGTGATGTGATCACCCGGCGCGGGGATGTTCACCGGTGGTGGGACGTGGTCCGCAAATCCACCATGTTCGTCAAAGTTGAGGATGATCAGCCTAGCGAAGAACATATGTCAGCGACCGGGCACCATGCGTTCAGAGCCAAGTCTTACGCGTTTTCCCAGTAAGGCGAGTTTCTCACGGCATCGTATACATGCTTGATCAACAGTTCTCCAGCGGCCATGTTGCTCGTCGGGTGCATCGAGTCCATCGTACAGCATTCAGGATTGATGTAGGAGAATTGTGGTAGGGTGCCGTTGGCCAGGTCGCTGTAAAACTCATTCGCGTGCACGAGCCGATCAATGGCGTTTTCCTGCACCCACTGCGGAGGTGAGGTTAACGTAATTCGAAATGGGTCCAAGCGAAGCGTAAGCGGCCTCTCACCTGATACATGTATGCATCGATAATGTCGGTCTCATAATACTGTCTGTGTGTCAGCGTGCGTATACGGGCGGGAGCGACCATCTGACATTCTTCCAAGTAATGTTCTTCTTACTTAGTGCCTCAAAGATGGAGACGGAGCAGTTGGTGCCGGTGACATTGGCGAACCAGCCAGAGCTTTGAAATGTATTGTCAATATAGCCGCAGGTAGAGCCACCAGTGGCGAATTGACGGTTGGGATTCGTCGGTCCGGGATGTTCGGCGTGCTGGACGTTCCTCAGCTTGATAGACTCTCAGATCGTGCGGGTGACAGGCTTCTTACGTAGCTGTCCCAAAAGGCAAACTCTTGAGCGATCGTGGTTAGAGTCTGGGCTTTGTCGGGTGAATACGCTTTGATTACAAATGACGATTCTCCGGGTGTCTGGTTGTAAAGCTCGGATTGACGCTCGATGAAGCCGCCCATGGTGGGAGTGTCGGCATTGGTCGGATTCCATTTCTGGTAGATCTCATAACTCGTTCCGGCAAAGTTGTGGTCTGGATCCACCAATGGAACTTCACCTTCGTACGGACTCGCACAGATCGCAATAGGCTCATCCCAGACGGTCCAGTTGGGGTTGGTGTACTCGTTGCAATACTGCTGGTTGACCAAGTTGTCGATGTCATCACGGAAGTCCCAGTACCCGGCAATGTTGTCAAACGAGTGGTTTTCCATCATCAGGTAGATGACATATTTTATCTACCGTCGGAGGGCGCCAGTGAGAAGACTTTCTTGCCGTCGGAGTGAACGGGACTCAACTTACATTGGACCGAAGGGTGCCCCAGTTGCTGCTGGAGACTTTGACCGGCATGGGGCGTGCCATGGAGGCAGAGATCATGGCCAAACCGGCCGCCGCAACCGCTGACGCGTACTTCATGGTGATGGGCGCTTCGGGCTCCTCGACCTACCTAGCGAGGGAATCCTCCTGGGCTTCTCCCGGTTTATATATTTCCACACCTCGTCCGCAGCCGCTATACCTAACCGCCTCTGGTCTCATCACCGCGGAACAGAACGTTGCAACGGAACAACACACATTGGCCACGTGAACGGAAAGCATCGCAGAGATGAAGCGGGCAGAGACCGTGGGCAGAGACCATCGTTCAGACTAGTACGGCCCCCGATGTCAACGGCATCGAGAGGTCATTGTCGTCGAAGCAGAGAACGAGGACATCGCACGTGGATTTGCTTTCGAAAATTGACGAGTGGTATTAGGCTATGTCCCGGTAAGAACTGGGACCCGCTGTCAGCTTCACAGTAGAGCAGAGGTTGTTGTTGCATTTGGAAGGTGTCATTAAGCATGAGAAAGTTCGATCTCAATTTCAAGGCTAGCACTGTTGACAAGACCGCAGATCTTGCATCGAATGGTGGATCTGGTGGCAGGTGTTGCCGACAGCCAGGCTGCAAGGTGCAGGATCTGCAGTCAGCCAGCTGGGCAAGAGCTTAGTATAATGCTAATGCAGGTTCATGGGTTACCCTGAGGTTGTAACTCACTGTCCGCTAGCCCATTAGGGGCAGGATTGACAGCTGTTAAGCTGATGCTGATCAACACAGTGAGTGTGATAGGGCGTTCAGCCCGGCACGTGGGTCACGTGACCGGCCATCCACCTTGTACTACAGCTTTGATGCAGTAGACATTACACTTTTGCTCCGCACTCACACGAGGACAACTGGCTGCTGTCTTCGAATAAAGGCAACAGTTTTCACAACGTGCAACGCTAGGTGCAGCTGTGTCAGGATCCGCCTGTTAGTCAACAATGGATCGCCATCTTTCGCCGGTTTCCCAGTCTCAAAGGCGTTGGGGCACCTCGTCCATATCCCGTCCGACGTTGCAATGTCCTCGCTGGCCGGGGCTATTTCATGGATGGATCGGCATATCCTTTGATAGACTGCCGGCCTCGCAGTGGCTATCGCACCCTACCATCTCCGGTGCTTCTTATTGCTCTGGCATTTCCGGATGACCCGAGGGGTTGTCCATCTCTCTCATAATTCTTATTACCCTGACGTTCCCAGGTGGTCCAAGAGGTGACCACATCTCTCTTGACCGTCCACCACATGAGGAACTGTTGCCCCACTAGAGATTCATTACCACTCCTTTTCCTCTCTTGTGAGGATGGCAGACGGATTTGAGGTCATGGTTCCCTTGCCAGACGCTTCCTTCCAGCCCAAGTTCAGTTTTCCCACTTTCAAGGGCTTTCGGGCGCAATTCCAAAGTGATCCGAGATCGACGCCAGGCTTGTGGGTTTCCCTGCGTCGTCTGTGGGGCGAATCCAGAGATACACCCCCGGTGTATTCAGAGAAAGCCTCCAGTCCCGTTTACAGGAGGCTCTCAGATATCGAATCCGCCATCTCAGACTCAGATGCGTCCAGCTCGAGCACAGTTCTGCACCTCGAACCCAAAACTGCAACTTCAAAAGTCGACGCTCGAGTGGTTTCTGATGCCATCATTGGACTCTCAGACGGTCTGACTGTGCCGTTTGCGCTGACGGCTGGATTATCAGCCCTGGGAAGCACCAGAGTCGTCATTTATGGCGGTCTCGCCGAACTCATAGCCGGCGCCATCTCTATGGGTTTGGGCGGATTTTTGGCCGCGAAGAGCGAAGAGTGGGTATTTCCGAGATCCATGTGGGGTCTGCTAACCACGGCGCGACGGACAGGGCAGCCTATAAGGCTACATTGACCGAGACTCGGGACCAAATTGCGACCGACCCCGCGTCTGTACAGACGGATATTGCCTCAGCTTTTTCTCCTTATGGTATACCGACATCCACCGTCGAGGACTTGACCGCCCACCTCACCCAGTCGCCAATGCTGGTCTCGTTCCTTATGCAATTTCACCACGCGTTGGCTGAACCGCATAGTTCCAGAGCGCTGATGTCCGCCCTAACCATTGCCCTTGGCTATTTCCTGGGTGGATTTGTCCCCCTGATCCCCTATTTTTTTGTTGGCATTGACGAGGCGCCGCGGGCTCTGCTGTGGTCCATCGGGATCATGGCCTTCGCGCTCTTTGTCTTTGGATATGTCAAAACGGGATTAGTGGCAGGCTGGGGAGGAACAGACAAAGTCCGGAAAGCAGTTCTCGGCGGCCTGCTGATGATCCTTGTTGGAGGCGTTGCTGCGGGCTCGGCTATGGGTATTATAAAATGCTTCCATTACCTCGGAGGCAACACAGTCTAGGGAGGGCGACAGCTGGCTGCCTGACCTTCTCTGCTCTCCTTTTTCCTGGATGTCGACACGGGATGACGAACCATGTCTCGACAAATGTTGATGAACCGTTGTACGGCTATATCGGACCTTGATTCAATATCTGAGGGTAGAGACTGTTAACGATATCGGAGTTTTTTTAACAAGGGAAGAGTTGATTTCAAAGAGTCCTGAGCCGCGAGACGGAGTGGTTAAAAGCGGTGTCGTCTGGGTGGGCGTTGAGGAGAGTTGGACGCAGATCTTCCTTCGCTTTTGTAGTCCAGGCTTTGTCCCGGCTACCGGCATCTCATAGCCCTGCGGATGTGGGATCAATTACTGGTGAACCAAGCAATATAAATTGGTTGATTGATTGTATCTCAGATGGTGCCTAGGTGGTGTTGTAGGAGTGCCAGGGCTAAGCGCTCACAGAGTGGACACACTGCCTGTGTTCCTAACTATCACTGGTATCTACAAAAGCAGCGCTGCCTTCTAATGGTGACTTTCTACTGACACAAATCTAGATTACCGAAACGATCTCGAATAAGTACAGAATGAAGTACATGTCCAAAAATGTCTCGGATCTGTCTCCCCTCCAGTTGTGTCCCAACACGGCTTGGGCAGCCTCGCCTCACATTGGTCCAGTTCAAACGTTCCAATTCCTCCCTCTGTCATCTAATACCCACCCGAGATCCTCATTGGTCCCGCGCTGCTGTTCTCTGGTTGGTAACTTCTATGAATCCTCTCCATGTCGTGCCAGCGGTTGAAGCTCGATCGCACCGAGGGCGGGGTGAGAGTAAAGCCAGGAGAGTTCAGGGCGATTGAAAGCATCTTGGGCTCCGTGTCAACCAATTTGCTCAAAGGTGATCTGTAATTCACCCCCTGAGGCTTTGGTTTAACGGGTGATGATGTGGGAGGCCCAAAGTCGGCCTTGGAAGACTTGATCGGCGAGGGCGTCGATACACTGTAGGCGACGGGAACTGACTTCACTGGGGAAGACGTCTTGCACTCCACCACGATTGGTTTCATGTGGTTCCGGCTACTCACAACGACGGGTTGCAAGGTCGCCGTCTCCGTAAACGATTCGAACTCGCTCACAGTGTCCAGATAGCAGCTCCCTTGATATATCCCCTTGTCGTTCCTGTCAACAAGAAAGCTTTCCTCGTAGATATCGTCGTTGGTGTCGAGAAGGCTCTCTTGGTACATGGCATTGCTAGTGTTGAAGCTGTCTTGGTACATGGCATTGTTGGGGTCGAAGCTGTCTCGGTACATGGCATTGCTGGGGTCGAAGCTGTCTTGGTACATGGCATTGTTGGTGTCAAAGCTGTCTTGGTCTATGACCTTATTCTTCTCAAGGTCAAAGTCGAATGCAAACGACGACATTGTCGACAGGCTGCCGAGAAAGGGGGCAGACCTTGTCGCTGACTTTGGAGGAAACACTGGAGACCATGTTTCACGACAGGTCTGGCGTTGCGGGTGGTTCCCAGGGCGAAGAGGCAGTGAGAAGGAGGGGATGGTGGATTCGCGCGGAGTCCTCCTTTTCTGCAACTTCGTCGACCCTGTCGGGCGGCCGGTTGGAGCTGGCGTGATGGGGCTGGGAAAGAAGGCATTCGCATTGCCCATTGGCGATGGCGGAAATGGCCATTCAATCTCGTCTGCGGCACTACTGCCGTCTGAGTCGTAGACCAGCTCCGGAGTCGGGGAGGATGACGAGGTGGACTCCGAAGGAGAACAGGGGTCATCCTCCGGCTCCCCTAAGGGAGAATAGAAACGGGCGCGGGGTACTGAGAGGAAGCACCGCGTTGAGCTGACGCTCTCGTTCGATTTGTGCTCTCCACGCGACTGGCGGAATTTCTGAAACTCCTGAGACGAGTGGCATTGACAAATGATGACATCAGGTGGGCAGGTACAGCCGGGAGACGGCTTTTGGCTGTTGCTGTCGCTCTCTCGCCGCAACAGCTCCGGTCTTTCATGCTCGATTGATGCCCCTGGAAGGTCGCCGATGTGGAAAGACGAGTCGAGGACGCCGCCCAAATACCGCGACAGTTTTCTATGGTCGACTTCGCCGAGGTCGACATTCAGCCAGGCACTGATCCTGCACGAGGCTCTTGTGGTAGGTCTTGAGGCTCCAGGTGGCGGCTCAGAGCGAACTCTGATATCATTGCCTGGCTGCCGCCCGGGCGTCTGAGGGCTCGTGGGCTGCGTCTGCAGGGGTCTCGCTCGTTCCCACTCTAGTGTCCTCAAGACATTGGCAGACACCGCTCTCTTGGGTGTGTTCGGCAGAGCTTTGAGGGGCGCCGGAACAAGTGCATTTTCGGTGGAAATGGAACTCCTCGCAGCTGCAATAGCAAGAGCACGTCTGGCACGCGATGTGAATGGCAGCGGAGTCGACGTCGACGCTCTCGCTGTGTCGGCGTTCCTTTCAAGCCTCGATGACGATAGACGAAGCGGACGGTGCAGTGACTCAGCAAGGGCCTCGAAGGCAGCTTCATACTCTTCGTGACTGATTGTGCTTTGTTGACCATCACTCGAGATTGTCTTTGACCGTATCCTTCGGGCAGGTGGTGTTGGCGGAGTCGGGAATAAGGCAAACCCGGCCTGGATTGGTCCCTGCATATTAGAAAATCTGCCAGGGCAGCTCTTCAAAACAACAAAGCGCCTGCAAACAAACAAAGCTCTCCAAAACAAACAAGCGAGGTAAGGCCCAATGCCGGGGAAACGCTATAGTGAAATTCCTCTCTTGGACTGTTGGTGGTCAATGTTATCGATGTTATCGCAGCGATTGATCCTGGGAGATGAGAATAAACAACACAGAAAATTGGGAGCTTTGGGATTTTTGAACTGCAATCTCTGGTCTAGGACGTGCGAGATAGGGGAAGGACGCGGATTCGACCCCGTAGAGCAGTGGGAAGCGACCCAATGCGTCGTCCATGTAAATTGGTGTCGCTGTGTACTTGACCTTCATGGCAGGCACTGATCCAAGTGACATTAATAGGACAGTATCACGGGCTCTGGACACGCTCCAGCTGGTGGTCAGTTCGTGGAGGAGTTGAACATTGAAGGTGGTACGGCTCACAGCGAGGCACGTGTGTTGTTAAGTAGATTGGAAGAAAGCGTGGCAGCCACGGCAGGTTGATTGCGGTGGGAAATTCGACGTGGCAGCTGACGGCTGTCGTACCTGGAACCTGGTAGGCAAGAGAAGAGAACAATTTCAAAATGACGGACACGTTCGCGTCTGACAGCGGCTGACGGCTGTCATCCGCAATTGAGCTCATCATCATGACAGCGTCATCTCCAGATTATCAACAACAAAGATTGCGAAACTAGTCACTCTGCTGAATCCGTGTTATGATCGTTGATTGCACATAACCTATATCAAATCAGCTTCGACGTCTCTCATACCCCTTTTCAGGAACTTGTCACGGCGCTCGGTGTGTCCTCGGCCAGTTCGATTGACAGATCCTTCTTCGGAACTCTCAAAGTGGTGAGAATAGTCTCACTGGCAAGCCGGCAATGTTTGGGCAATGCCGGGGAGGAAGAGAGACTTCCGCCATATTCCGGCTTCGGAACAAAAGGGGAGATTGCAAGAAGACGGTCTGTCAGCACAAGGAAAATCTGCACCCGCTCCCCTCGACGTCCGAGCGCTCACTCACGACTCACTCACCTGCCCACCGTTTGGCAAGCGTGCCATCTGTCCTGATGGGACCAGCAATGTGGATATGTTGATCGATTAATTCCAATGGTGGTCGGCGGCAATTAATGGAATGACACGTGACTCACCAGCTTGAGCTAATTCTAATAATAATTACCACCGTACCTAGCCTTCAAGAGTAACGTAAATTAAGCGAGTCCATCGCCGCACACCAGTCGCGATGACCGTCTCGCTCGGGTCCCAACTCGAGCTGACTGATATTGGGCAAGGGCAACAAATCGGTCCCTGTGAGGCAGCAGGAGATTTGGACAAAAGTGAATTCCTGGATCAAGGTCGTCTGCATGGTCTTAGTGTGGTATCAGAATGCCATATTGAGATGCTCAGGGGAACGCGGCAGAGAAATAACGAAACTGGTCAAGAGGTCGGAAAGATTGAAGGTGAAGCGGCGAGGCAGACTGGACCTGCTCCCTGGACGTGGCTGGACGAGCGGCTGAAGAATTCGAGCCATAAATGTCGACCTCGTCGACGATGTTTTGACGAAGTTCTTCGGTCCACGCTCGCCCAAAGCGGTGGCACCCGGATTCCCACAGGAGGGTAAGCCGGTCGCCGATCTTCCAAGTTGTTTTTCTCTTTTCCCGACGCGCTGCCAGCCGGCTGTCACCTGATGGACGGCGCTATGATCTGGTACAGCTCGGCAATCAGCGTATGACCCGCCGTCAGCACCAGCTCCGTGAAACATGTGAGCAAATTGAGGTCATGGTCAATTCGATGTAAAGTTGCATTAGGCCAAAACGCCGGTACACAATTCTGAGTCAGGTGTACGGTTTTAAGGAGAGAGCAACGGGTGGGAACCATAGTCCTGCCGAGGCCCTCAGTAGCTGTTGAGCTTGATGCTTTAGTAGCAGAAGCATCAGCACGGCCTGGTTGTACTGGTAGGCGCCAAAAGCAAAAGAACGGGGAACAAATGACGCGAGCCAAATGACACTGAGCCGGGACGGCTTCAGGGGATAGCATGGGCGGGCCAATTGCATCCTCAACGTGATCATAGTTCCAAATCCCGACATCGTTGCTATTTTGCATGCATCATTCTGATTGCAGAGTTATGGCGGGTCAGCCGTGCCAATCCAATATTTGATCATTCAAAGGGTATCGTCTGTAACTGCCGTCAAACTGTTGTCCTGATCAAGGCTTCGGTACATGCAAGGTCTTGCTTGTCATGAGACATCCGTTCAGGACAAACAGAAGTGCCACAGGATGAAACTCCAGCTCTGTATGTGAAAAGACGGTCCCGAAGGGGATGCTATCGTGTATGGAACCCCGGTAAGCCCAAATAGCCAGAACAGCCGAGACGGTCAAGCATGCTAAAGGGATAGGCGTTCCTTGGAAGTATTTTGATTTTCCTGTTTTGTCCTTGGGCAGCATGGCCACCGTGACATTGAAGCGTGCCAGTCTGGTCAGACCGCAGAGGACGTAGAAGCTGAGGATGAGCTGATCGAGAGAGGTCTGCAAACCAATGGCAAACCCCACAGCGGCGGGAGCCACGCCAAACGACACCTGCGAATTAAATCAACCTCGGTTGCCGTAAAATATGTGGAAATGTGTCCGTACAAGGTCTGCCAGTGAATCCAGCTCTTGCCCCATGAGGGATGACTTCTCCCTCCATCTTGCGACTTTGCCATCAAAAAAATCGAAGAACAGGGCTAAGGGCATCAAGGCGAACGCCCGCCAGAGATGGGTCAAATCAGATGAGTCTGAGAGGCAATATCGCATTGACGAGAGGACCGACATGACTGCAGCCACTGACTTGAGTAAGAGGGCATGTGTGGGGATCTGAGAGACATACATCCACAAAGACCTGTCACCTTGAGTCAAAATTGAGGGAAAAAACATGGTGTGTGAGCCTTACCATTCATCTCGGTGATCAAGTCTGCCAGATGCATGGCTCTGCTCACCCGTCATTTTCAACGCTTCTTCTACCCGCAGAATTGACCGTACCTGATCAGACTGAAGTGACCAGTCTCCTGCGACAAGAGCACGGCTTGCTTCTGCTGACCATTGTCCGGAAGCGCAACGGAACTTGCTTCCTGTTCGCCATCGGTGGTGCCGGTTCTCCGTGACATGTCGACGGGGTGTGTCTGTTTGCGTCTGTTTGTGTGTGTGGGGTAGCGCCCGGCTCGAAATGCAGAGTAAAATTCTATCGGTGGAGAGAAATGCAGAACGTGGGAACAGATGTTCGCCGGGCAGATGATGCAAGGACACTATTTGTATGGACGCGCAGAACCTTTGAGGCGCGGCGAAACAAGGCCACAGCCACACCTTCAGCTTGTCGTCATTGTGCAGCCAGTGGCCATTAAGACAGGGCGGTGTCACGTGCCAGGAACAGAAATAATTTTGCGCAGATGGAGGACAGTGGCTGTGGTGTGTATGCCTGGCCAGAGACAGATTCTCCCCGTGTCGACTCTTCCATTTTGATGCTCACTAATAAATGCCATCTCCACTGTGATGACTCTCCCTGTGTGGTATCCCGGAACGCCGTGAAAGATGTATTGGAAACCTGCGGCAGACCGCGAGATGTCCTAGCCTCTGCCACGACCTCTCGAGCCAAAGCTGCCGCCTCTTGAGGGTCCACGGCCGGCAGAGAAGCCGCGACCACCTCCTCGTGGCGCTCCTCCACGAGCACCAAAACCTCCCCTGCCTCTGGGACCTCCTCTTGCTGGGGCACCCCATCCTCTCCCTGCTCCTCTCCCCCCTCGCCCTGCTCCTCTCCCACCAGCTCCTGTCTTCCTTACCCTCGCCAATCCTACGCTATGGTCAGTGATAAGACTCCATGGTCGACAGAAAAGAGTCCTTGCCTGGTGGTGGTTTTGGCTTTGGTAGAAATCTGCCTCCATTAGCGACCCCTCTTTTCCGACGTATTTGTGACACACCTTTCTAGAGGTAGCAGCTTGTCTCCACCGATGTAAAATTTGTCTCCAGCCTTGAAAGACGTCGCTTGTATGCCTTCTTGTGGTTTGATGGTAAAATAGACCTGATTTATGGGGCCGAGGATTTCATCCACCTTCCCGATCGTAGTCTGATGCCGTTAGCCGGGTTATATGGAGGGCGACGGGGAGCGCGACCTTGTTTTCGAGGTATACGGGTGCGTTGAAGAAGGGAATCTTCGGGTTGATGGACTCGCAGACCATTTCTCCCTCGGCAGCGTGTATGAATTTGCCCATTTCTGCAAGCATCAGCTTTGTATTGTGTCGCAGACACATTGCGCACTCACCAAGGACCTGCGCAGGCGGGCCAAAGCTCTGTTGGAAGCCCCCTCGTGCTGGACAGCGACATCAGCCATTTCCGCTCGAGTTTCTTGTGCGCGGAGAACTTCATTTACCTCCGCCGCGACCTCCTGAAAAAGTTCCTCTCCCTCTGTCACCACCCCGAAAACCACCACGACCTCGCGCATCGCCTCGGAACGCCATTGTTGTGTGTGGATGGAGTTGCAGACCGACTGCGAATCAATTTAGGATTTTCCATGTTCCGAGCTGCATGCAGATGCGGGCAGATTCTCGGGAAACACGTGATTGACACCTCAAAGCGACACCGTACCCACAACAGGATAATATTTGTTGAACACCCCTTCTCCACATCCTCGCCCGGCTGGTCGGCCATGAGTCATTCCAAGAAGGTCAGCCTGAACCCGCATGATTTGTGGGGTGTTTTGAAAGGCGAATCCGTGAGTCCGAACGGTTCGGCGGTGCCTGACTCATCGACCCCTAAAAGCAATACTTCGAAGCGGCCGGTAAGTCCAAGCCAGAGCAGGAAAATAGCAGAGAGGCCGAAGCAAATGTCGACCGAAGCGGTACCGGCACCAGCGCCCAAGGGCAATCACGCCGCCGAATCATTACCAGACTTCATTCGGCAAAGAAATGCGCTCTTCGCAGAACTCAAGACACAGCGGGATCAAGAACTCGCTTCCAGGGACAAGCCCGCGATCAAGATTCAATTCGTCGCGGCCCCCGGCCAGGAATCTGTCGTGACCGGGCGAGCATGGGAGACCACTCCTGGTCAACTGTTGAAGAACGTGCCCAAAGAACGAGCGGGTCACATTGTGGTGGCCAAGGTCGACGATAAGCTGTGGGACCTGGACCGACCGTTGGAAAAGGACAGCAAAGTGTCGTATCTCACTTTCGAGGACCCCGAGGGCCGTGATGTCTTCTGGCATTCTTCCGCACACGTTCTCGGCGAGTGCGCCGAACACGAATATGGCTGCCGACTGTCCCACGGACCGCCGACCGCCATGGGTTTCTTCTACGACATGGCGCTCGAGCCCGGCCATGCGGTCAAGGAGTCGGAGTGGCCCTCGCTTGAAAGCAAAGCCAAGAGATTTACCAAGGACAAGCAGCCTTTTGAACGGCTCGAAGTGTCCAAAGACGATCTCCGGAAAATGTTTGGCTACAGCAAATACAAGATGCACTACATTGAGAAATTCGTCCCCGACGGCGAATCGTCGACGGTGTACCGCAATGGCAGCTTAGTCGATCTCTGCCAAGGACCTCATATTCAGAATACGCGCAAGATTGAAGCGTTCAAGATCATGAAAAACTCGTCGGCATACTTCCTCGGTGACCAAAACAACGACTCGCTGCAGAGGATTCACGGGGTGGCATTCCCCAACAAGCAACAACTCAAGGACTGGGAGCATTTCCTGGAAGAAGCAAAGAAGCGCGACCATCAAGTCATTGGCAAGGATCAGAAACTCTTCATGTTCAACAAATTCTCACCGGGCTCCCCCTTCCTTCTGCCGCACGGGACTCGCATTTTCAACGCCCTGCAGCAGATGCTCCGCGAACAGTACTGGGAACGAGGCTATCAAGAAGTCCAGTCCCCGAACATGTACGACGTCGACCTCTGGAAGACGTCTGGTCATTGGCAGCACTACCAAGACGACATGTTCCGAGTCCAAGTCAAAGATGACTCGGCCGACCCTCTCCCCTCGACGGACAAGAAACCGGATGGCACCCCTGTGGCCGAGACCAAAGACAAAGATAAAGGGATCTTCGCGCTCAAGCCCATGAACTGTCCAGGCCACTGCCTGTTGTTCCGTGACGAAGAGCGCTCTTACCGCGAACTGCCGTGGCGCGTTGCCGACTTTGGTGTGCTGCACCGCAATGAGGCGTCTGGTGCGCTGTCCGGACTCACTCGGGTCCGCAAGTTCCAGCAAGACGACACTCACATCTTCTGCACCAACGAACAGGTGCAGCAAGAAATTGAGGCCCTCTTTGACTTTATGACGTACGTGTACGGCCTCTTTGGTTTCCCCTTCAAACTCAAATTCTCCACCCGGCCCGATGGCTACATGGGTGCTTTGGAACAGTGGAATGAAGCCGAAGCGCGCTTGAAGCAAGCCCTGGTCAACTTCCGCGGCGACGACTGGGAAATGAACGAAGGCGACGGCGCTTTCTACGGGCCCAAGATCGACGTCACCATCTCCGACGCGCTGAAGCGTGAGTATCAGTGTGCCACGATCCAACTCGACTTTCAAGGCCCTCAAAACTTCAAGCTCGAATACCGTACCGGTGAGGCGACCGAAGGTGGCGAGAAGGACCCCAAGACCGGTCTCGCGGCTGGCATGGCGCGGCCAGTCATGATCCACCGCGCCATCATCGGCTCCTTTGAGCGCTTCATCGCCATCCTCTGTGAACATTACGCCGGCAAGTGGCCCTTCTGGCTGTCACCGCGGCAGATCCTCGTCATTCCTGTGATGAAAGCCGCCGAGGATTACGTGCGCGAGATCCAGGCCATTTTCCACAAGGCACGTATGTATGTCGACATTGACGTCAGCGGGAACACGCTGCAGAAGAAGATCCGCTCTGGCCAGCTGGCCCAGTACAATTTCATTTTCGGTCAGTCTCAATCTATGATAGGAGTCTCTGCTGTATTTTCTTTCTTGGCCGCTCACTGACATCTCTTCTTTTAGTGGTCGGCGCCAAAGAGCAAGAAACTCGCACGGTCAATATCCGCAACCGCGACGACCCGGCCACGCAGAAGATGGGTGAGCTGATTCCGCTGCAGAAGGCGCTCGAGCGGCTGGTTCAGCTGCGCGACGAGCGCCGACTCGAGAACAAGATCGACATGAGTCACTAGTCCGGTCGTCAATCAGTGGGGAGCAATGACCGGTCAGCCCGAGAGGACAGCCCCAGAGGACAGACCGACGTAGATCTAGCACGGAGAGAACTGGCGGGAGATTTCAAGATGTGCGCGACGTCAGTCCCAGCACGCCAGTTCATAGAAGTTGTCGCAAGTACAGCATAGTTCCGTTGAATTATCGAGCTTTGGTTGTCTGTGTCACAGTACAGCAAGAATGCAGCCCCGTTCTCGTGCTCAGTCGTCTCATTGCAGTGGAATTCTGACCTTCTATCGAGGCAGATGACAACGACGAAAGGAATACGGTAGTGATCAACTAAGAAACATTGAAATGCATTCGTCGCCAACTCCAGGCGTACCCGCCATCCCGTCAATCGCTATATCTACACAAATGGTGGCGAAATCCGTGCTATCCTGTGATGTCCTCATGCCGCCTCTTCGGGCGTCTCCCCATCTGCCACGATGGGTACCGGGAGGCCACGGGCAGGGCTCTGTCGCACAAGTTGCTCATGTCGTCTAGCTCTCAAAAAGTCCGACACTGCTCTGATGAGAATAAACCATCCAATGATCATCAACAGATAAGAAATCCAGTCCGTGCTAGACAGGCCTCCAAGGCCGCCGGCACCAGTACCACTGCCTCCTTGACCGCCGGCTGCTGATCCATCCACTGCGTTGGGATCAAAGTCGTGACTATTGGGATCTGGTGGTGAAGAATTGGAGAACTGTCCAGGATTGCCGCTATCATCATGGGGATCAGACCCTCTCATATAGAATCCGTATTGTACCAGGGTCAAGCCCAATCCCGCTCGACTCCCATTTTTGGCGGCGTGGGTCGTGTGGAGCAGATACGTCAGGAGGAAGCCTACCAGTTGGAAAGACATACTGATCATGCCGTTCCAGATGAAGGAAAAGACGGAGCCAACGGGGAGGCCATCGACGTAGACTTCATCGGACGACATACCGGGGGCGTGGATCGTCGTTTCCCAGTAAGGGGGAGTCGCATCTGCAGCCGCCTGTTCGTATGACTGTACAGGAACCGTTACGACGTCGTCACCAAAAGAAAAGGAGGCCTCCACTTACCGGCGGCTTTTCTTCCACCTGTTCACCTCGCTCCGGCTTCGCGGACAGATTTGCAAACACTCCATCCGTGGCTCTCTGTGGTGCCCGCGAGGACGGTTGGAATGCAGGAAGTTCAGTCACTCGTCGCTCAATCACCGGCTCATGCTGGGCGTCGTCTGAGGCAGGGGCGGCTGTCACTTCATTTGCCTGGGCAACCCCGTTATTGGTTCTCATCATCAGACGTTGCCGATCGTCGCCATCATTTTCTGCATCAGACTCCTCGCCATCGTCAAAGGTGTCGACCAGATCTTGATCTGCATCGTGTGCCAAAGGATCTTGCGCCAATAAACGCCTCGCCGTGGGAGATGACGCTCGTGAACGGAACGACGGCGGAGGGGACGAGGGTATTCTTTGGAGCCGACTAGGTGGTTGTGTTACAGAAGATTGACGTTCATCTTCGTCGTGCGCATTGACCTGATCGCAGTTAGTGGCCAGAGTCCATGTTTTGCCGTCCAACGGTTGATGCGTCAGGATGGGGTCACTGACCGCTTCATATCCCTGATGGCTCATTTCAAGCCGGGCGCTTTCGCCGCCCAAGACGCTGGTACCGTGGAAGGATGAACACAAAGTAGGTGAGCGTTAGTTGCTGTGAGGAAATGGTCGAAACGATGAGGTCGAAGTCTGTAGAAGATGTTGGGCCTGGCGAGATGCGGGAGGGAGAGGGCGCCACTCGGGAGGCACAGCCTCTGCCTAAAGCGGCATGGTTGTGCCCAGACTCCCGGCCTCAGCGCGTCATCACCAGCTTCCTGAGTTTTGCCTGTCCAGCTCGATGCTGTAATCTTTACTGTTGCTTATTTACGCTCGGGTGAATATGGCTGCGAGCCAATCAGTACGTGCAGCTGTGGGTGAACTGGATCATAGCTAATCTGTCTAGGCTGCCCTCAAACACTGGGCGCGAATCATCCAGCGATGGCCCGTGGACAAAGTCAGACCTGAAAATGTCTCTTTTCAGAAGAATATGCAAAAAAGAATTCAAGGGGCAACGTCGGCAGTGACTAGTGTCGAGGCAAATGAAGCACCCGCGAAATCTGCCACATTTGAGCCGCGGAAAGAAATGCGCCAGTTGAACGCTCTGTACTCCCTCCTTGAGGATCGCTTCACCAAGCAATATCCTGTTCCGGGCAATCTGCGTCATCCCGCCAGTAACCCTAGCCATTACGACGACCTAATCCGGGAATTGGAAGAGGCGCCAGGGCGCTCTTGGTTCGGCTCAATGGCCAAGAGAATCAAGGGCTCATTGCGCTTCACATGAGCAGCAAATATATTAGAAGACATGTTGATGAATCTTGGGGAGCAAGCATAAAATATGGCAGAGAAATTGCTTGCTCTGAGACGGCATGGCATGCGAATGCCACGAAGGCAATTGATCTGGATTGGCGGCTGTGGATTGGCGACCGTGATTGGCGACCGTCATTGACGACCGTCATTGACGACCGTGATGGACGACCGTGGATTGCGACCAACAAGGCCCACCGAAGAAGGACGAGCACGGAGATCTGGAATGTCATCTGAGAAAGGAGAAACTGGCAGCTATAGGCCGGTCAGGATTCCCTGATTACCAATCTGTCTGCTTGGCTGGATGGTTGTTGAGTTTAGGACCGCAACTGGCCGGGACCTTTTGGAGACCTAACAATGTAGCCCAGTTGGTCGTCTACTACCAGGTTCAGCCTTCAAGTGTGGAACGGAGGAGAGATATCCCTTGAGACGGCGGTCTGGACGTGTTCGCCGTAGATCCAGGAGCATCGCTAAAGGACGTATTATCACAAATGAAGATTACGGCAGGGCTCAAGGAGGACGTCCATCTCTTAGGGAAGACATATTAAACTACAATTATGGTACATGCCATTCGCCTTGAGAATAGTTGGAGAAAGACTGGCTCCCCGCACCCTGCGATTTGCCGCGGCTCGGTAATTTCCCTTTCAATGTCCAATGCCATCAAATCGCAATTCGTCTCGATGCAGTGACCTAGATTTCCAATACGTATCCATATCTCTGCGGTATCTCTCCTTCCTCTGTTGTCTGGACCTGCTGTGCTCGAGGCCTTTCGCTCAACATGTCGAGACCCGGCATTAATCCAGTGGAATACACTTACGGGCCACCAAACTCCGGCTCAACTGCCTCGTCCATCCCCCATCCCGAACCGATTTCTGCAGCCATATACCATATCGCCGGCATCACAACCACTGTTTTTGGACTCTCGGAGCTGCCTCCGGGTGTAACTGAGGTTGCGGTGCTATGGCTCCTGCACCCACGCCTGCAGACGCAAGCGTGCATGGCACCTTTCGCGGCACACTTGATCACATCGTGGAATGCACACCGGAGCCAGGGCAGGAGGCAGACGAGCAATAGCAAGAAAGGACTGATTGCCGTGTCGTTCGACCAGCGGAACCACGGCAGCAGGGAAGTCTCGGCGATCGCAAACGAGGCTTGGAGGCAGGGGAACGACCAGCACGCGCAGGACATGTTCAGCTCGTTCAACGGCACCAGCGTCGACACGAGCCTGCTGATCGACTATCTCGGTGCGTACGTGTTCCCGGCCGACGACATCAAGATCGTGCAGCATGTCGTGCTGGGTATCAGCCTGGGCGGGCACGCAGCGTGGCATTGCCTCATGCGCGACAGCAGGATCAGCGCGGCCATCGTCACCATCGGGTGCCCCGACTACATACGGGTGATGAGCGATCGAGCGCGACTGAGCAAGCGGAAGACATGGCTCGGGGGCCAGGGCAGAAACTTCCTCGGGAGCGTGGACTTCCCCTGGACGTTAGTCGAGGCGGTCAGGAAGCACGATCCGGTCGGGTTGATCTGGGGCAACCTGGAGAGGAGACGGGGCCAGGAGCATCTTCACGACGACTTGACGGCCGAGGAGAAGGAGAAGTTAACTCCGCTGATGGTCAAGTGTTTTGGGAACAAACGGATCCTCAACTTGAGCGGAGGTAGCGACAAGCTTGTCAACTATGCGCACTGCAAGCCCTTTTTGGATTGGTTGAAGAAGGCAATTGCAAAAGGTGGCTGGTTTGAGGGTGGTGGCCTATATCTCGAAGACGTTGTTTTCGACGGCGTTGGACATGGTAAGTTGTTTCTTAACGTCAGAGGCATGGTACCTTGTGATCGGGTCGGCTCTCCCCGATGCCGGATGCGTCCAATCATCCTAACGCTGTTACATGCTCATGATCTCTAACTGGGAACAGAAGTACCTCCCGCCATGGTGACCCGGATGATAACGTTTCTGAACGACACTCTGGATGCAGAGGAGACGGCCGCTGGAAAACGAAGCAGCCGAGAATCAAGAATATAGGGTGAACTCAGGTCGACTTAATGCCTTGACTTTGTAAACAACCATGGACTTGGGAAAGTTGCCAATACAGCTTGGGATAAGACACTCAGGATGCGGAATTACACCCCACGTCGTCCCTTGGGCCGAATTAAGAGTTTTTGGAACTATAGACTGGATGCATGTGGGAAGCGAGACGTATATTATAACTCGGGCACAAACAGGCCAACAGGAGCGGAATGCCGGGAGCGCACAGCAGTGGTCATCCGGCTTAGTAGATAGACTGAAGGTGCAGACAAGAACTTGTAATTCTGTCTCACGGTCATGCTCTCGTTGGCGCAGTGTTTGAGTTCTTGAAGTCGACTCTCCAGGACTAGCACGGGATCGGACGGAGGTCGCATTGGGCGTGCAGGCATGAAATGGTCAATCTGAGTGCTGAATGCCGTACTCTCAGAAGTCTCTGCATCCGAGACGCGGAGTTCATATTCAGTGCCCAAATCTCCGGCTTAAGCGGTGCATCTTGATCGCAATGCAAAAAGAGTATTGGAACAACAGAATGTGTCAACACGTCTGGTTCCAGATTGAACTGTTTGGTCATTTTCCTAGGCACATCTCGTATGCCTGTGATTGAATACGGACGACCGCATTTTCGACGGCCAATACCGCGGCTTCAACACTGCCATCATCACGAACCTTCAAATCGCGGATCTTCGATAAGAGAATACACCCACCACGCTCAATCTAGGCGACAAGTTCAACCACACCACCTGCTTCCTTGATCTTCTTTTCGGCTTCTTTGCTGAAATATCGCGCCCGCACCACCAATGGGATCTCTGGTATCCGGCCCTTGCCCAGGACTTTGGAGTAGCCGAGTGGCAGGAGGTCAAGGACGGGGGCAGTGTCGGATTTCTTGCCTTCGAGGTATGCATCGCGGGTCTCGAGTGGGACTAACGACCACAGCTGTAATGTGCGTGTCAGTCCAGCACCACCAAATATTCTCTGCCACTCGGGGAGTGCTGACCTTGTCAAGATTGATAGTTGGCTTCCAGAACTGCTGGTTCGTTTTGTGGAAATATCGCATGCCGACCTTGTTGCTGTCAGTGTGTGATATTGCAAAAGGGTGGGACCAGCCCGTGCCTTGCCAAAGTAACCGGGATGGTACTTGTCGAGGTTCGTTCGGTGATGGTGCTGGCCACCGGCCATACCGCGACCACCAGGGTGTTTTCTGTGCTTGCCGACACGACCATGGCCAGCGGAGACATGGCCGCGACTGAGGTGAAGAGCATTGTCAGCGGATTCAGGGCAGCCACAGACGAATCGCACGGGCGTGCGCGGGACAAGGTGCTGAGAGGGCACACTCACTGCTTTCTCGTCTTGGTCAGTCTTGTAGGCATCTTGACTGCTTGACGAGCGAGGTTGTCGTGGTTGAGTCTTCTGCTGTTGACCCTACTTTCTGGCTTTGACCGAAGTCGAAGTTCCACTGCCAAGGAAGAATTTTGGCGGGCGCCCAAAGTGGTAGTAGGGCAATTGTCTTGGCGCAAGGGTTGGTGTATCCAGTGAGACTGGATTGCAGTCCTCAAACACTCGCAGACCATATTGAACAGCGGCCTTGATGAGTTAGGTGGCTTATGGTTCTATGATTTGTCAAGCTAGTCCTCTTATAACAACATGGCATCATCCTTCCCCTCAAAGAAGTGCCGTAGGTCATGTTCAATATGAACCCATTCCCGACTTCTAGGTTTCCCGTTAATACTTCCTTGGATCCAGCCGGGCAGTTTTCTGCTGATTCGTTCCGTCGCAAATCTTCGGTCCACCAGGAGAATGGCGGCATAGTCGTTCTTGTGACGAATTGCTCGTCCAATGCTCTGATTGACCGCCCTCATGCAGGCATTTTCATAAAAATCCCTACTGGCCGCCTGAGCTTCAGCCCGGCAGCCGGCCTCGTTGAGTATTCCCTGTTCTCTGCATTGTTTGTATCGGACGGTCTCCACATGCTGCATCTTTGCTTTCCATTCCGCCCCATTGGCGTTGGGAAACGGCAACCCGACTGCGATCACCGCTCGACCCAATTTGTCAGAGAAATTGATGCCTTCCGAGAGCTTGCCGCCGACGACGGACAGCATGAGTCCGCCTTTCCCGGTGTCAATCGCGTGCGCATAGTGACGGAGCAATTCATCCACAGCGACGCCCCTAGTTTCCTCGAAAATTTGTTTTTGGTGGTTCAAGGAGGCCATCAGATTTGGTTGTCTCTTCCATACCGATACCACCTGTGCGAGGTATTCGTAGCTCGGGAAGAAAACCACCACGCCATCCGGCACCACCCTGCAGATACGGTCTAGTAAGTGGCCGAGCTCGAGGATCACCAGCTCGGATCCACGCTTCTCAAAGGTAAAATCGAACTCGACGGCAGAAGGGCCCTGGACGATGGTCCTCACCAACAAATGATCTTGAGGAATGACATGGCCGAAGCTGAAGGTCCGCAGGTGGTCTGTTTCCAGGTAAGAAAAAAGATAATTGGTGTAGTCCGACATTGGTGACATGGTGCCTCCGGCGAGGATGACGGCTCTCGCACTTTGAACGATCTCTCGAAAATGCTCTCTCGGATCCAGCAACGTGTATCGCACGACGACGTCGTGGTCTTGTCGACTGACGAAGAAACGGCCCTCGTCATCAGGGTTCATCAGGATAACAAGGAAGTTCTGGAAATGTGTCAACACGCCGGTATTCCGGCGGGAGCTGTCATGCTGCTCCTGGGCTTCAGAGTATCCTTCCACTTTATAGGCAAGCTTGCTTTGGCGCAAATATTGCAGCAATTTATGTGGCTTGATTTGATCGACTCCTTTGCCCGACATAAGCTCGGCAGCCGTGACAATGCTCTCATGTTGCTGGCCTTTCTTCTCCATTATTCTCCTCAAGCAATCGGTCATCGAGGTCAGGAGACGGATGACTTGGGCAACGTAAACTCGGTTCTTGCCCTTCAGCCGATTTTTGAACCGTCCCACATACGCCGTCACTTGCTGCGTCGCCAGTTCCAGCTGACTCAGGTGCATTGAGATGGAGAACGTATCGGCAATGGCATCCATGAGGTTGTGTGCTTCGTCGATGATGACCACGTTGTCTTTGATCGACACTCCCAGGGCGTCACGGGCCGATTTTTGCAAGAGAAGGGGGTACGGGAGAGTCAAAACCTCGCTGGTGCCAATCGCACTACGTGATGCATAATACGGGCACATTTCCATGGCGCGGCCCAGCTTCCCAATGTCTTCGATATCTCGGATCTGTGCAACGGCATGGTCTCGAAATGCTTCGAGCCTTTCTCCGTCATCTTTGGTCGGCAGGTATGGACATCTTTGGTCCTTTGGGACGCTCGGCCTCTGCAGATCGAGACATTGTTCGTTGATGGCGGCAGCTGAGGAGAGCCTTGCGACTTTGGGATAGATACACAGATTCTTCCTTGAACCGAGTGGCAGATGCTTCAGGCTATCCTCCAGTTTGGAATCGCCCGTGACCTGAGCGCCGAGTGAAATGCCGGGTGGAGGGCGGACTCTTCGCAGTTCACTAATAAACTGGGTTAGCTGCGAATGCGTTCGCGAGCAAATGATGATCTTCGTTTCGTTCACTTCCGGCTCGCCCTTTTCAGCCGCCCATGGCTGATGTATTTTGTCCAGCAGGGCTTGAGTCGAACTCGAAAGGCCCGTGCCAGCGGCTGTTTGGGGTAGCAGGACGTCCTTCCCGGGGTCACTGTCGTATTCGTCAAGCATGAACTCGTCATCATTGCCCACGGGCTGTCTCCCATCTTGATCACCCAGGCGTGCTTTCTTCGCGGCATGGGGCCCCGCTTTCTGCTGCTTCCGGCGTGCTTCTTCCGCTCGGATCAGAGCCAACTTCTGTTCACGTTCTTCGTGTTCAAGTAACAGCTCCCGACGACGAGCGGCATTTTCGGCTCGCGTCAACCAGTCCGTCTGATCATCAGTGGGGTCCGCTTCGGGCTCCAACAAATGGCGTTTATGGTCGCGGAGCCAGGTCAGTGAGGCACAGATCAAGCTCAAAGATTTTCCCGTTCCAGTGGGAGATTCGAAAATGCCGACCTTTTTGTCTTCAATACAGCGGTATAGATTTTTCATGAACTCGAGCTGAATAGCGTACGGCTGATAGGGGTGGCAAAAATCTGCCTGGCTGGGTTCCATCGCTCGTTATTCCAATCGCCCATGTCATCTGATACCGTCCAGCGGTCTTGGGCATATCCTGGGAGTGCAGACGGGCCTTTTTTGGACGATCTCAGAGTCATTGCTGGCTGCTAGCTCCCGCTGCTGGCTCCTGGCTGCTGTGGCAGAGTGTTCCAAGCTAGAGCGGTCTTTCTCGAGATGGCGTACTTGGAATCGGCCCCAAAATGGCTGCGACCCCTGTTCTATGTTTAATCATTCTTGCAGCTCGGGCGCAGCCGAAGGAGAACCAAGCTTTTGTGGAGACACAGTACTCGGATCTTTGCCTGCCTCAGCCTCGCTGCGCCTCGGCCCAAGCTTAATATGCCATCCTGTCTGGCTGGCTGTGTTGGCGTGCGAAGGCATGGGCTAGTCCCCCTGATGTATCTATCGGCCAGGGACATGACTACTTCATCCTGTGCGCCTTCACCTCTTCCTCCCTCCGTCGAGACATGTCCGCAACCACTGCTCGGATTCGGAGATTGCCTATTGAACCCCGCTAAGCCGACGACGCGCAGCTCCAGACCGCGTCAGCTCCATCAGGAGTCAGTCTGGAACGAAATTGCACCGCTTTGTGGAAGATTGTCTTTGCTGGTGACAAGAAGGGTAAAACGGGCCCCGTCCCCCGAAGAGGGCTCCGATTGAGCGCGATTGTGGTTGGCCTTCCCGGGCCACTCTCCACTGGCTAGAAATTACCTGAGGCTGAATCCTCTGGACGGACTCCAAAGAGCGGCCATGAACTACCAAACTGGAGCCACCTTCATTCCGGGAGGGGAAGACTCCTACTACATGCCCGAACTCGTCCAGCCATCTCCTCACCGGTGAGTCGCCGAACAGGTGAAAGATCCGAGTATTAATTCGGGTCAGTGTGGCAGAGCTCCCGACGAACATTCAGCAGAATGTCGCGCAGATGGAAAAAGTTGCCCAAAGCCCGAACTCGCCATACTCGGGTTCGGTATATTCGCCCCAATCCGCCGAATACATGCATCAGGACGCCAGCTTCTGGGTGCAACCGAATCGACCAAGCGGCACCCTCGACGGTCCACGGCCCATCCCCAACAATAACCCCCCTCCCCCACCACCTCAAGAATACGTTCCCCCAAGTACGTCTCGGGGCTTGACCGAACAGCCGAACTTTTCACCATTCCCTGCGCTCCGCAACCCTCCTCCCAACATTCCTCCTACCGACGATCAGAAAGAAGCGACATTAGAGGCTGCGAGAATTGCGGTGCTCGAATGCAACGATCCAGAAGTGCAGTTGCAATGGGCCCAAGACGCCTTGATTTATGTGGAGGTGGCACAACAAAACGAGCAGCGGATATCTCTGACACAGCCACCACGGCCAAGGACGCCGCGAGTTGAGCATGTCCTGCGAGAGGACGCGATGAAGATTGTGAATTTCCTGGCTGATCAACACCATCCCAAAGCGGAATTCATGAGAGGAATGTGGCTCGAATTCGGCAAGTTTGGTCACCGAGTCGATAAGAAGGAAGCATTCCATTGCTACACACGAGCCTCGGAAAGAGGCTATACCCGAGCCGACTATCGCATTGGCATGCAGTTCGAGTCGTCCAACGATGCTTTGAAGGCCATCAAATACTACCAGCGAGGTGCCGAAGCTGGCGACGCCGCGTCATGTTACCGGCTGGGCATGATGACCTTACTGGGCCAGCATGGCCAAGCGCAAGACTACGAATACGGCCTCAACCTCATCTACTCGTCGGCAAAGGCAGCAGACGAGAATGCCCCTCAGGGCGCCTATGTGCTTGGGATGCTCCAGGCTCATGAGATGCCGCAAATCAAGGTGCCGGAAAGATATCTCCCCAAAGACATTGCCGGTGCCAAAATCAACATTGAGAAGGCCGCCTTTCTGGGCTTCGCAAAGGCGCAAGTGAAGATGGGCTCTGCGTATGAGTTCTGTGAGCTGGATTGCGAGTTTAGTCCCGCTCTCTCCTTGCACTACAACGCCCTTGCCGCCCGACAAGGTGAACCCGAGGCCGAGATGGCCATCAGCAAGTGGTTTCTGTGCGGTCACGAAGGACTCTTCGACAAGAGCGAAGAGATTGCGTTTACTTATGCGCAGCGAGCGGCCGTGAGTGGCTTGGCCACCGCACAATTCGCCATGGGCTATTACTATGAGGTCGGTATTTATGTGCCGGTCAATTTCGAGCGAGCCAAGGAGTGGTATCGACAGGCATCACAAAACGGCAACCAAGATGCTTCAGGCCGAGTCGAAGCAATCTCTCGGTCCAAGACGCTCTCGCGCAAGGACCACGAAAGCCTCGCTCTGTCGAAAATCCGACAACAGTACGGATCCCGCGGTCAAGGACGTCCTCCTCCTCTGCCTGCCTTGTCCGAAAGCGTTGAATCACAGCCCCTAGATATGCCGGATCCTTCACGGTTGAATCTAAATACAAGACCGCCGTCGACAAGACCGCCAAGTACGGCACCATATCCCACGGGCATTTCGAACATGCCCTCTGCGAATCATGCCCCCGACTTTCGACCAGCCTCTGCCTTTGGGATCAACCCCAATCTTCGCCCCAGCTCTGCTGCCTCCTTTGCCGGCTCTCGACCCGATGGAGCCGGCCGTCAGCAACTGGCGCCGCAACAGGGCTATTATCCGCGTTTCAACCCTGGGCCTGCTTATGGGAGAGAAGGCCGGATACCATCTGCACCCCCATTTACCCAAGGGCCACCACCTCCAAACCAACCGCCGTCTCGACCAGGGACAACGTCGCCCTACATGCCACCAAGTTCGAAGCAGAAGACGCCTCCGCCTCCGATGAAGATTGACATCGGTTATGCGGCCCCATTGGATTTGTCTGGACCTGATCGGCGACCAAGACCACCATTGTCGAACGAGGCCTATAGCAGAAAACCTCATCCTCCGTTACCAGGTCCAGGAGGCAACCCGCCCCGAACTTCATCCCGACCGACTCCGGGCGGGCAGGGCCCTGTTTCCAACGGTGGACCCCAAAATAACAACGCTCGACCCCCACCTCGCCAAACACTTCCACAGGTCAAGCCTGCCAACCTACCTCCTAGCAAGCCACCCGCCAACTCACCCAGCTCTTTTGGGCCGCCTGCCAAACCCACCTCTGTTGCACCAGCGACTGCCAACCCTCCCCGCAAAGGTCCAAAGACGTTTGACGAAATGGGCGTCCCCGCGGGGAAGGATAGGGGGGAGTGTGTAAGTGACTCTCTGTCTCCTCTCCACGCTATCATTTCCACGACTGACTGACATGGATAGATTGTTATGTGATACCCATGCTTTGATTTCTATAATAGGATCTGCCATTAGACTTGGGTCAAAGGAAAAGATCGTCATTATCGTATGTGTTGATTGTTGGCGAATTGAATCCTCAAGCATGTAATGGTAGAGATGTCTAACTTGGCCGGCATTGGCAAGATCGTTTCACGTCATAATACCTGACCAACGCCCGGTTCTCTGAGATAATATGCCAGGTCACCGCCCTCTTGCTCTCGCCTTGTTTTGCCATTTCCCAGAAATTTAAATCGGTTTTGATCAAGATAGCATATGTCCCAATCCTCCCATCTCGGAGCGGCCATCAGCTCAAGATAGTGGAGCGACGAGCCAGGCCATGGACCCCAGACTTTCTCGTCGCGCTTGCCATTCTTGTACCTGGCCGGGATAATCAGAACGGATGGTTAAGACGTTTGGAGCAGCTTACCAGGAAGTACAGCTTCCAGTCCACACAAGATCTTCCATCAAAGCATCCTTGTATTCTTGGAAATCGTCGACAGCCTGCTGCTTGGGCATGACATACTTTATACCATCATGCTGGATTTCTTCGCTGCTGCAAATGCATATTTGACATTCATTTCAAGGCACGGCAGGAGAGCACTATTTGCCAGAGGAAAATTCGGACCAGTGATGACTGTAATGTCACAGAGGACGATTTAGCTGGGTATAAATACTGACTGACGTAGTTGGGGAATCCAGCGGCGGCAATGCAGAAGTATGAAGTTGGCTCTTCTGCCCAGACATCTCTGAGGTTCCGACCACCTAGCCTGATCACAGGAAATGTTGGCCGGAAAGAAGTATCGAATCCTGTTGCACAGATAATGGCGTCCACAGCGAGAACGTCACCATCCGCCATTTTGATTCCCTCTGGCACCACGGCCATGATTCTGTCGCTCGGACCGTTACGTTGTCAGAGGCCAGAGCCTCCAGATAACCATGATCCTCACGCAGTTTGTTAGCCATAATAACCTTTAAACCTCTCACACTTTGGACTCACCGGCGTTACACGTCGACAGCCAACGGAGAAGTTGGGCACTAGAACGTCCTGTGAGCTTTATGCGTATCCTGGATCCGTCTCGCACATACCTATCTTGTCGGCGATCTCGTTAGCTCTGGGACCCAACCGCTCTCTCATGGTTGTGCGGAACCTTTCTACAGCGTCATGTTGGAGGGGTGACACCTTGAATAGCATATCAAAGAGCTTGTTCATCGTAGCCTCGACCCCTTTTCGATATGCTAGAAACTCGTCTTTGCATGTTGCCCTCTGTACCTTTTGCCTTTCGGGAAACAACGCCATATGGCTCTCCGGTGCGAATTCTGCAGCAAACTCTGGGGTGATCCAAGTTTTAGAAAGGTCGAAAGACGTCATGTACTTAACTTCTGATATGAGTTAGCAATTCAAGTTCGTCCGTATACAAGGTCCGGGAGAAGACCTCGCTGGCTTGTAGTTGTGGCACAATTTGAATCGCTGATGATCCGGATCCAATGACACCGACGACTTGGTTCTCAAAGTCATACCCATCATCCCAGCGTGCAGAAAGAAGTAGCTTACCACAAAAGAGAGAGACATGACACTACGTCCATCACCTCAACAACACTAGATTATCTCATGCTCCATTCTGGCTAGATACATATAAAAATCGCTGCTGACCTCTGACAATGTCGTGCTTGTTGTATAACCCTGGAAACCGTTTGAAAAACGTCGGGGGAAGCTTGAACGGATTCTCCTTTTGACGGAATGCTGGCAGAAGGGTTGTAATGATGTTTTCGTTGAGCTGTGGGCAAGATGGCCCTGGGCTCGACACAACTTTTGTCAACCCAATATACTCCTGCAATAAATAATAGACCTTGGAGCAGCCACTGCTGGCTTCCTCAATAAGGCGGAGTGTGTTTTGACGCGATGATTGGAAAGTCTCCTGTCGATCTCTTGAGGCAGAAGGATGGTGCGGCTCCCCGGACAGGAGTAGTGTGTTTCAGGAGGGGCATGAGGCCAAACCTTCCTTATACTCATCGCCTTTGCCCCTGGGTGCTGGAGGAGGCAAGCTTAGAGTCTTGTATGCTATATGCCAGATTGTTAGCTAAACACAGAGACCTTACCCTGCCTGATCGCGCACTGCTTGCCTCAGTTAGCAGTCTGACAGCGATCATGTGACACACTACCTGTATTCTCCCAACACTGCACTCTGCTGCAGTCATTTCAGAGACCCAAAGTCGGTGGAGCGCATGGAGATCAGAGCTCGCTGTGAGCCGTCAGGTGAAGTTCATCGTGTCTGCCTCTCGACCAGTCCTTATTTGTCTTGAAATTATCCCTTTCAGCTCCAAGAGAGAGATAAAGATAAGGCTGTCGTCAGGAACAAGATGGCCCTGAGGAGTGGCGTGCTAGGGCAGAGTATATAAGAGTTGGCAACGAAGAGGAACTGAGCTGTTGAGGATGAACAAGTACCTCCTTGATCTACGCTAGCTGCACGCGTCGTTGTGATTAGCACAATCAAGAGGACCCCAAATCCATCAGGACTAACCTGACCGGTCTCGACCTTCAGCTCTGATCTCCTTAGCCGCAGCCAATATGGCGGTAAGCTTTCCTACCCGGCGGCCATTTGACTTCCTTGCAGAAAGGACGTAATGGAGAGATGAGTCATCAATAATAATATACCTAACATATTCAGCTACTTGCACCTGGCGTCTCTGCACCCCCGGCCAGCCCTCCACAGCCCTGAAACCAGGGAAATTCCGGCTAAGTTTATTTCAGGCCCTCTGTCGCTGATTGCTCCTTATACCTATTACGGCGGCTCCACTTGCATGTGCCGTCGCAGATTGAGCCTGACAGGCCACCACCATGAACCGTACCAATGCGCTGGTGTGCCGTGGATACGGCACTGCAAGGGAGATCAACAGTGCCTGACCATTGTCGCTCTGCCCTAGGACGCTATCCTCCTAGGGAAGTAGCCACTTCGGCTCTAGACAAGACTAGCTCAAACAAGGTGCTACTTGCGAGCAACGTTACGGTAGTTTTCATTCTGACCTGTCCTGGCTTACAGACTCACAAATCGTGACGACGTATTGAGCTACGGCGCCTCTGATTTTGTCTACTCGTTTGAGGCGCAGCGGATTTCCCGACGAAACGAGGGTGGCCCATGCAATGGGCCGTTGGAAGGGGTGATGCCTTGTCTCCTTTTGCTACGTCGCTTAACACGGCCAATCTCGTATAAAGGAACAGGCAGATCCTCGATCTAAATACCTTCCATTCATCCACCGTTTTCTTCATCATATTGCCATTCACTGTCCTGTCTTGACCCTGCGAGGTGTTTGCGATGGCTCCCACTACAGGCGTTTCAACGAGCGACATATTTCACTTTATTGCAAAGCTGACCGCACGCGATGCCACTGGGGGTCCATCTGACAAAACCCCTGCTCAGTATGCAAGGGAAGGGAGATACAACTATGATCCATCTTTCGCGGCCTCAGTTGTTTTTGCCGTCCTATATGCAATCGTCGTGTTGGCGAATCTCGTACAGATCGTTCGGCATCGCGCTTGGTTCTGGTGGGTGATGAATCTGGGAGTCCTTTGTAAGTTATTCTGATCTGTTCATCTCCATCTTTGACCCCACATTTTATGATCGATGGTGTCCTGCTCACGGGTCTCGAATAGTGGAGTTCATCGGTTACATCGCACGGGCCGTGTCTATCAAGCAGCTGGACAACAAGAACGTCTTCATCGTTCAGACCGTTTTCATTCTCGTGGCCCCGGCAGTCATGGCCGCTTCTTGCTACATGGCCTTCGGTCGAGTCGTGTTGTGGGTGGTACCGCCTCGGTATCAATCCGCGAAACATCTTTGGTTACCCGCACGGCGAATTACACCCGTTTTTGTCAGTTGCGATATTCTCAGTTTCTTTGTCCAGGTCATCGGTGGGGCCATGGTCGCCGGAGCCAATACAGCGTCGCACGCCAACCAAGGGAAAAACGTGGTCCTCGTGGGACTGGCAATACAATTGGCTACATTTGGCTTCTTTGTGCTGGCGACCATCAGGTTCACTATTGTGCTGAGAACGAAGCTCCGAACTCTCGCCTTGCCGACGGAAAGAAATTGGCGATTGTTCCTCCTAGTGGTCGACGTCTGCAGTGTGCTCATCCTAATTCGAACCATTATGCGATTTATCGAATTCGCCACGGGTACCAACAACTACCTGAGCAACCACGAGTGGTTCTTCTACTGTTTCGATTCGTTATTAATGTTTCTCGTTGCCGCGGCCTTTGTCTGTTTCCACCCAGGACATTATCTGCCCTATTTGGGCTTCAGGAGGAAGAACCTGCAGTTTTCCAGCAATGCCGATAACGGGCTATTCAGCAAATTTGCGAGAGGAAGTTCCATAGTCGAAGTGTCGTCTAATGAACTGTGCAGGGCAGGATAGTCTCGGGCAGGATAGTCTCGGGCAGGATAGTCTCGGGCAGGATAGTCTCGGGCAGGATAGTCTCAGACAAGATCGTCTCTGGGTAAGGTACGATAGATCTCTGGGCAGGGTAGGATTGATCTCTAGGCATCGAGGGCTTAAAACGAAGAGAAGGCTTCACACTTGTTTTTCAGAATGTACAGGTCTAGCATTCAGCTGGTCTCTCAGATGCAAAGGAGATGTGGAGGCAGAGAAAATTCCAGTCACAAACATCGGATCCCAGATCACCGTGACGAGCAGCGTTATCTCGTCAATCCCGAACTTCGGAGTTCTGTGGGCGGAGATAATAGGGCAGTCGTGGCCCTGAGATAGATAGGACCTGGTTGGAAACTAAAAGTCTAATCAATCAGCCGACAAGTAGTGGATTAGGGCGGCAGGCTAGTGTCGCAAACCTTGCTGCTAGAGGCATTTGTCGCGAATTTGCAGGTGAAGTAGACTCCGCCACGCGACATGTGGAGCCCTTGGAGCGGGATCACCACCCCCTTGCTAAGCCTCGTGCCTAGACCTCGCCACGTCTGCCGTCTTTGATTGCTATAGCTCTGACTGATATTTGTCCTGAGAGTGGACTGCTTGGCGTCGAGACCACGCGTCTCTAGCACCAAGGACTTGATGCAATGCTCCTTGGTGCTTGCGAACAATCGAAAGCGGCGGCGAAAGACCTGACCCGCCTGGTGGTGAGGTTGGTCCGTGGCGGAGTGTTTTCGTCATGCAGAATCAGTCAATATATAGGATATTGCTGGTGTCTTTCCCTGAAGGGAGGGTGGCCCTGCCATGTTTTCCCTCGTATTTCCTTTGCTTTTTCGCGTTTACGTTTCTGTCTGGAGATGAATCTGCTCAAGGTCTGGAATGGCGTTATTTCAGCCCTGGTGATTTTTACTAGTGGGATCTTGGGGATCCTAGTTGTTTCCCATCTTGTGCTACCTCTGATCGTTTTGCTGGCGCCGCATTTGGAGACGCCATTATATGACCTGGGTGTCTATGGTGCGTATCGAACGCAAAACTATGTCTCCTTCGGGCTGAGCTCTCCACGCGCGAGTATCCTGCAATGGCATGACCGATGCGATCAGGGATTTATCTTCCTGACGCCAAAGGGGGGTTCGGTGTCTCACCCGGGACCGATGATACTGGATTCGAAGGGGAATCTTGTGTGGATGTCCGACCGGTTTAAATTGGCGACGAATCTCAAGGTCCAGCGCTACAGAGGACAAGAGTATTTGACTTTTTGGTCTGGAGAGAAAGCGAGCACGTATGGGATAGGAGTCTACTATATGGTAAGTCCGTTTCATGGAATGCTGTGGGATCGTGAGTTGAACGTGCCCAGTTGGATTCGGCGTACAACGTGGTCTGCAACGTGTCTGCGGTCGGAAGCAATGTCAATGGTGATCTGCACGAGTTCAAGATCACGGACGATGGTACCGCGCTTCTGACCATTTACAACGTCACCACCATGGATCTCTCGTCAATGGGCAGGCCTGTCCACGGCTGGATTGCCGACAGTGTCTTCCAAGAAATCGATATCGCCACCGGCGAGCTGCTGTTCGAGTGGAGAGCTTCTCAACACTACGAGGCCATCGAGTCGTACATGACCCACCCGTTGGCAGGATATATCTCGGCCATTCCATTCGACTTCTTCCACATCAACAGCGTCGATAAGGATTCTCAGGGTAACTATCTCATCTCCTCTCGCCACATGCACACCATCACCTGCATCAGCCCAACAGGCGAGATCTTGTGGATCTTGGGTGGTCGGCGCAACGAGTTCAAGGATCTTTCGAACGGAAAAGCAATCAACTTCAAATGGCAGCACGACGCACGATGGCTCTCCGAGGATGATGGCATCTTGACTCTCTTCGACAACCGCGAGGCAGGCCCCTTGCACATCGATGGTCCGTACAGCCAGGGCATGATGCTGCAGCTGGACGTGTCCAACCGCACGGCCACGCTCCTGCACACGTACGTCTCTCTGCAACAGACTCGGGCGCCGTCGCAAGGCTCGCTCCAGTTCCTGCTGGAGACCGAGCATGTTTTTATCGGATGGGGCCACTCGGCCGCGTACAGCGAATTCGCGACCAACGGAACCCTGCTGTGTGAGTCTCACTTTGGGGCGTCCTGGCTTTACTTTTGGGGCCGCGTCGTCTCATACCGAGCTTTCAAGAAAATAGATTGGGTCGGGAGACCGGAATATCCTCCCGCGGCCAAGATTCACGACGGCCGACTGTATGTCAGCTGGAATGGCGCGACCGAGGTCGTGGAGTGGGTGCTGGAAGCAGCACTGGAGGGAGATGATGAGTTCAACGAAATCGATGTGGTTGAGAAAAAAAGCTTTGAAGAGAGTTTCCTGCTTCCCAGCGTGCTAAGCTATTCTCAATATCGTGTGGCGGCGCTGGATCGGAGTGGCCAGGTTCTGGGATATTCCGAGGTGATTGAAAATGAACCGCCTACGACTCTAATCAACCTGTTGGTGACGGTGTGTGTATGGATGGGTTTCATTGTCGGCGGGTGGCAGTGCTCAACGAGGGTGATGTGTAGGAAGAGTACGAGGGTAGGCTGGAACAAGAATTGGTAGTGGAAGGTATGATGAATTCTATCCTCCTTATAGACGAGAAACAAGACAAATAGAGCTGTCAAAGCATGCCTCGTCGCTGCTGTCGGCGCGCCCGCCGCCACAGGGGGGTGAGCGCAAGGAGTGGAGGGAGAAGTGGTGGACCGGTCGACACCGAAGCGCCGAGGTGGTAAAGCCCGAGGAAACCAGCCATGATAAAACCAATGACCTGGGACGCAAGGTGTCGAGGGGAGCGTTGGTCGTGAACAGGGAGGATGGCAGCTGATGCAGCGCAGCTGAGGACAATGCAAACAAACGCCATAGAAACGGCTAGTTGCAGCAAAGTAGCCATATATCGCGTCTTCTATTCGAATTGCAAAGGAGAGCAGATAATCATTGCCAGCTGGCTCTGATCAGTTCGCTCGCACAGAACTAAACAAGACATAGCGTGCTGAGGCGTCGAGAGGATGCGACTGGAATGGTAAGATTGGAAAAACTGTGTCTGCTACCTCGCACGTTACCTGACTTGATTATTGAGACAGTGATCGAATGCATGTACCAAGGGACGGATTGCGTCCTATGCATAGCAAAGTGGGAATTGATGAAAAGACCACGACTCGGTAGCGAGGACACTTGGATCATTCCTGAGCGTTAGATCCTCGTGTCGTCGCGAACAGTCAATACCGTTCATCCAATCGCCGCATTGCAAAGTGAAAATGTTGTCGGAGGAGGTTAACGTGGCTGGCAACACCTGTAGAACAAAGGTAAAGCAGCTTCCTGAAAAGGTTTAGCGTCAACAAACGCGCGTGTACGGCACTCTTCTTTTCCATCCTCATGCTGACAACATTTGGGTCAGTATAAAGATTGCCATGACTTAATTTGTGCTCTCCCGACTGTTCGCAGATCACGCCTTTAGCTGGTTGCTCAAAGCACCCCAATCCACCACTGCAAGGCATACTTGCTAAGTGGCTGTGCACCCCTGTGCATTGGCGCTCCCTGCGAGCGTCCCCGTCAGGCTCAAACTATGGCGCCGGAACCACGACAAGGTGCAGGCCAGTCACAGCATGCGCTGGCGTCGTGTGACCTATCAGTGACCCATTCTGAGTGGAAACGTGCCCAAGTCTCCCTCGCTAACCCAGTGCAGCACCTCTTGCAAGCTTGTCAGCCTGATCGTGGCCACTTGGAAGGACGTGACTCGCAGATAACGCCGGGCACACAAGAAGTCCCCATCGCCTTGGTCGATTTCAAGTCATGACCTAATCCTTTGGCTGGACAGAAACGCCTTGAAGGGCTGTGGGAGGACTTTGGTCCTGGACCGAGGAACACTGCCTTGCGCTATGGAACCGCTTGTCTTTGCCTTCGTGCTTCAGAGCTTCATATCTGCCTGAGTTTTACCTGTCTCCTCATTCACATTTCTTCGCAGTCGTCTCTCTTTAGCGAAGATTACGTGATTTCTGCATGGCCGAGACGACTGAACAGACAACTACACGCCCAGAGCTGCCAAGCAATGTCGTTCAGTGGGCGGCCTTTAAGGAATCGCGACCTAATATTCAGGCAGATCATGACTGGGCACAGAGAAAGATCCCAGAGGAACTTCGTGTGGTTCAGCAGGAGGCTAGCATACCTGACAAACTCAAAGAAATTCTCGCTTGGTCTCTTGTCAGAAGAACACAGGCGACTCCGAATCCTGCTCACGACGCTCATGGCAAGGAGCCAGCAACGACTGCAGATACACCAGCTTCTGAACGCCATCCGACAGGGTCGGCCGCACCGATTCAGGCTGATGCTTCCGTCGCTAGGGCCCACCGCGGGAGGCCGTCTGTTTCCGATTCACAAAGCGTCCACTCTGACCAGCGATCGAAGCGATCATCCAGTGTCGAAAGAAAGTTTCCTCGATTGCGCCAGCTCAAGGCCGGCGTTGTGTCATCTACACTCGATCTCTTAGCGACACTCAAGGACAAGACGGATAGGGAGGCGGCAACCACAACCAGATCCGAAGCCAAGGCCGCTGCTAAACCCAAGCCGACGACGACGGAATGTACGAGTTGCTTTGAAGAGTTCCCAGTCAGCGCTGTGAACAAGTTGTCCTGCACACATTCTTACTGCAAACCATGCTTGTCGTCCTTGGTCTTGACCGCTCTGCAGAACGAATCGTCTTACCCTCCGAAATGCTGCCTGACGGCGATCCCTCTGCCGACCATTCTCTCGCCGCTGGACCCCAAGCAGAGAGAATTATACCGAGAAAAGGCGGCGGAATACGCGATCCCGGCTCAAGACCGCTGGTATTGCCCCAACAGAACATGCCTCAAATGGATTCCCCCGACCAAGCTGCAACGCTCTCGATTGCTCCCGATCCAGAAATGCCCGCACTGTTCGACCAAAATCTGTAAGACATGCCGGGGTGTGGCCCATGAGGACAATGTCGATTGCCCTCAAGATTTCGGCCTCAGTGCGACCATTGCCGTGGCGGAATCCGAGGGCTGGCAACGATGCTTCCGGTGTCGGACGATGGTGGAGGTATGCTAGGCTCAACATCTTTTCGCAACCTTGGGTGCTAACACATGTCAGCTGACAATAGGGTGTCGGCACATTACGTGCAAATGCGGGGCCGAGTTCTGCTATGTCTGCGGCGCAAAATGGCGAACGTGTAGCTGCTCGGAGACTGACCAGGGTAACCGTCAGGCGATGCTCCGGCGTCAACGAGCAGAGCAAGCGGCCGCTGCGCAGGCCGAGGCCGAAGAAATTGCTCGAGCAATTGCCGAGGCCGCGGCTCGGGAAAGACGCGAGGCAGAGGAGGCAGAAAGGCTTGAGCAGGAGAGGCTGCGTGAGGAAGCCGAGCTGGCCAGACTCGAGCAAATCCGGCTGGAAGAGGAAGCCAAAAGACGCGAGGAGGCGGAAAGGGCAGAGCGAGAGCTGCGCGATGCCATCCGACTGTCCCTCGAAGAGGCCGCTCGATTGCTTCATGTCCGTCTGCAAGAGGTGGCCAAGTGTCAACGAGACGCTCTTGATGGCCGGCATTTGAGCGTGGAAGAGCAACACGTCCGACATCTTGAATCAGCCGTGGCTTCGTGCCAAAAAGAGAGTGACAGGCTGTTGAAGACGATGCAAAATAATATCGACAAGCGCACCAAGGCCCTTCAGGAAAAGCACCAGGCCGAGCTGGAAACCTTCGACTCCCGACAACAGGATCAAGAAGATGATCTCTTCCTCCAGATCCAATTACACTTGAGGGGCAAGCCGAATAAAGAAGCAAGAGAGCGACGCCTCCAAGACGAGTTACACAGGCAACAGGAGGAGGAACGGCAGCAATTTACATCAACACACCAATCAGAGCTAGGCTCCCTGCAACAGAACACCAAAATGGAAATAGAGGGACTCAAGCAAATAAACGAGTCCAATCTGGCCCATGTTTGTCGTCGGCATCGGCGAGATTTCGACGACATCCTGAAGATGGCGGTCGCCGAACGGACATGGTTCGAAGTCGTGGCACAAAGGCGCCAGAACATGGTTAGAGAGCACAACAGGCTCATGATGGAAGATTTCGATGCTGGACGAGACACGATAGGTCTGACCGAGGAACTCGCCATGGCCATCGAGCCTTTTATCCCAGCACTGGCCGAGCAAGGAGTCAACGGCAGCATACACCCGGCCGCGGACCACGTCTCTGCGTCTGAGCCGTTGACCGAACTGGCGGTTGATTCTGAGTCCGTGTTCACCAGTTCGGACGCATCTCAGGGCGCCGCCCAGGACAATATCGACCTGTCCGGATTGTCTGGTTCGGGGCCGTTGAGCTTAGGGATCGGTCCGGATGTCATCAACAGCGCCTGGACGTGGATGACCGGAAATAGCGACGATGTTGTCAGTCTCTCCTCCCCCCAAAGACCTCAAACTCACCATGTTCAGCCTAGGGATCTACCGAAAATGCAAGGGACCCAGACCTTGATACCAAAGCAGCAGGAACAAGACCAGCTGTACCAAACAACCCTAATCCATCAGCTGAGCATGGAGCTGGGTCATTTGCGGCAAACCACAGCGGACACAGGTCGTCAATCTGTGATGTCCTCTAATGCAACCCTGCTCTCCCCGTCACTCCCGACCACTCCATTACTACAGCGACGTGCTCTCCCGCCGACCTCTTCGGCAAGAGCTTCAATCTTCGCTAACATAAGCAACTGGTCTCCCGAAAAGACCTCCACTCATCCTCTAGACTCTCCTCCAGCTCGATCGCACCATGCCACGCGTCATTCAATTTCGTCGTCCGACGATGACGCTGCTCTGCCTCGCACTCCGGGTGGATTTCCGATCACTCAAGCGATGAGCAATCATACCCGCGCACATGAAGAGACCAGATCCCATGCTTTCAGTGGTAAGAACGCCAACGGAAGCATGCCGAGGCTCATGGAAGCGGACGCAAGAGTTGTTGAGTTTACGGCGACACAGGGCAACACTACCGGGCATCCCCAATCGCACCTAAATGGCCAAAGTTGGGGTATGTGGCCTTTCAAAACCGTGAAGACAGAGTCCAAGTAGAGATGTTGGGACATGGAAAAAGAATGACGGCGGCTGCTGATGGAGATGCCTTTGCATGAAAAGGTGAAGACCATCGATCCTGTTCATATTTTCCCTCTCCTTGTTCTTCCATTCTTATGAGGGAGTTTGCTTTGGCAAATAAATCCAAGATATTAACAACACATAGCTTACGTGGGAAGTCCGCCACTGCCAGCCAGCGGCCCCCATTCCGGGTTGTAGACGCCTGTATTGATGCAGGAGCCTTCTTCTGTCAAATCTCACCAAACGTCGACGGGATCAAAGATGCCGGGGGCGCATCTCGTTTCCATGGCCACTGCTGGACGGATTCAGTTCCCGAGTTGAATAAGGTCAGGAGAAGCCGGAGATCGATCCGCCCAATTTCTGTCCAACGTGAGTGCACTGTCCCTCTTGCAACCGCTGTCCTTGCGTGGTGGTTCCTCTATCCCGTCTTCGACGTGAACATCCACGACCTTGAGAGCGCTCGGGTCGAGAGGCGAGCCTGGATGAGAGCCCGAGTTTAATAGTCGTAAAAGCCTTTTCCGCTCTTCTTGCCGAGCCAACCAGCATCGACATACTGTCTGAGCAAAACACTGGGTCTGTACTTGCTGTCACCCAAGCCTTGATGGAGAGTCTCCATGATAGCCAAGCATGTGTCGAGGCCAATGAAATCTGCCAGCTGCAAGGGGCCCATGGGCACGTTTGTACCGTTCTTCATGATGCTGTCAATGTCCTCTTTCTTCCCGACGCCGGTCTCCAAGCAGATGATCGCCTCGTTGATGTAGGGCATCAAGATTCGGTTCGCCAGGAAGCCCGGGATGTCGGCCGAGACGGAGCAGATCTTGCCCATGCGTTCGCAGAATGCCACGGCCGTGCTGAGGGTTTGGGGTGTGGTCTGCAAGCCAGAGACGATCTCGACGCCTTTCTGCACGGGGACCGGGTTCATGAAATGAGTTGAGACGACCCGGGACGAGGCCGAAGTGTCTGTGGGATCCTGTGTTGTGGCTGCGGCGATCTTGGTGATGCTGATGCTGGAGGTATTCGTGGCCAGGATGGCGTGCTGCGGGCATATTTGTGCCAGCTGCGCAAAGATCTTCTCTTTCAGAGACGGGATCTCGGGCACTGCCTCGATGACCATGTCGACGTCCGCCAGTGCAGACATCTCCGTCGTCGGATGGAGCCGCCCACGCGTTGCTTTGGCCACCTCGTCGGATATTCTCTGTTTAGAGACATCCTTGGCCAGGAGTTTATCGGCAAACGCAACGCCTTTGTCCAGCGACTTCTGCGAGTTATCGACCAGCGTCACCGGCACCGCCGCTTTTTGAGCAGCGACCAGTGCAATTCCGAGACCCTAAACCACAGTCAGTCCACAGCCGTCGTCGTCGCGGGATAACAACTAAAAACTTACCATCTGGCCAGCACCAATGACGCCGAGTTTCTTCACCTCGAATCCCTTTGCGGGTGAGGTGGAGAAACGGCGATTGATGGACGCAAGCCTCTGCGACGCAATCGAGGTTTTAGAACCAGCCATGATTCTCCCAGAGAATCTTGAGATCGATGCCATGGTATTCAGCGTGGGTACCCAGCTTTGTCCTTTCAGAAGTTGAAGGTAAGTGGAACCGACTTTGAGCTCCAATGCTCAAGATATATTTTGCGTCCACTATACAGTTCCGAAGCTGGGCCGCAGCCTCGGCTACCATCGGAGCGCGTTTTCTTGGCATACGTTAAGGCCAAGGCTCTCTACGCGCTCCGACGCGTCCGTTGGAGAGGTGCAGATGGGCAATTGATGACGCCCGGCTTTGACAAGGTATGCCTGAGTGACCAGTACCATGGATGAGGATAATCCGTTCGGAAAGGCGCAGACGATAGACCCTGAAGTACGGGCATATGTCTACAGCCTCGTCAACGCGGTAGGTGGCTCCCTTCTCAGATGCGGCGTGGGCTAATGACCGGCAGCTTGGTGGTAGCAGCGCCGACGATGATGGCCACTACGTCCTGGGTGATGACGCTCTCGCCTGCTTGCGCGATCTCAAACGATGGCTGAAGTTGTACGACGAGAAAACCAATCGACTTGATGTGGCGCGCTGCCTCGCCGAAGCAAAACTCGTCACCGGCGACCTTCTGCCCATTCTTGCCTCCTGGCCGGAAGAGAGCAAAAATGATCGGCTGAAAGCGAGAGTGGCTCTGGCTTGCTTGGAGATCCTCGTCCCTCTGACTTGGCCCTTGGAAACTGGTGGAGAAATGACGGTCAATCACCATCGGCACACGCCATACCTTCAACAAGCTCAGGTTTTGTACAAAGCAGGCATCCTGAGCTGGGACACGTGCAAGATCTTGAGACAGGTGGTGCGCATCGGCCTACCCTCGATCGCCATACCAAGAGATGAGAGAACGAGTCGTGATGAAGGGATCATCAAATTGATGCTCTATTTCTTTCGCAACCTGGCCGTCATCCGACAAGTCCCGAACCTGCCCAGCCAAGGGCTGGATCTTGAAGTCTCGAGGTCGACGACAATTGAGGCATTCAGAGATCAGGATGTTTTTGCGTTGCTGCTGACCATATGCTCCAACATGGGTGACGATTTCAACTTGCAGGATGTGATCGTTTTGGACATTCTATTCAACCTCATCAAGGGCGTCGATGTGAAGAAGCTGTGGATGACGGATGCCGAAAGGAGGGGCCACGACCTTTCCGATCTGAAAGCGGCTCTGACGATCGAAGATGGCCTGGCCAGAGACGCAAAGAAACACGAATGGAGTCGCCATGGCCGATTTGGCACGATGATCTGGATCAAACGCGAGGGAGAAAAGGTGTCAGCCGTGTCGGGACAAGACAACCTCAAGGACGGAAGCCAGGCGTTGTTTAATATGGACAAATCCAAAAAATGGAGCAAGCCGCAGCAGAAGCGAAAAGACCTGGAGCACACGATCCACGATTTTGATCACGCGACAGAGCTGACGCCGCATGCCAGTGAAAAACTGCGCAATTTCGTCGAGGAGTTCCTGGACTCCGGATTCAACCCACTTTTCACGCACCTCCGTAAAGCGATCGAGAGGGAAGCTGAGCGGCTGCTCGACATCAATTACCGTCAGTTCTTTTACACCGTCTCGTGGTTCCTCGAGGCCGAACGTGTCCGTCGAGAGAAGCAGAAAAAGGAGGTCAAGCCCGGGAATATCAGAGACGAGTTTGAGGACGAAAGCTTTTCCCTCGTCGCGGCAGTGTTGAACCAGGAGACATTTATCCTGTTGAATCGCTACATGCAAACGGCATACGACAGCAAGGAATGGCAAGATCTGAACGCCAGCATGCGATGCTTCACACACATTCTGCTGACGGTGCAGGAAATGGCGAACAGCCCAGTCGAGGAAGATCAGGAAATTGCCGATAACATCCAGAACCGCATCTTCTACGAAGAAACGACGCATGACCGAATAGCGAGCATTCTCAAAGGCTACAAAGACCAAGGACTGGGATATCTGGACACATGCACGGAGCTCGCGCATGTGTTCTTACGGATGCTGGAGCGATATTCGAAGGAAAACGTTGATCTACAAATCAGATCTCGCCGAAGAGCCCGGAGAAAGAAGAAGGCGGCCAGACAGCAAGCTTCGGCCGACGCCGAGGACGTGGCCAATGACAATGACGATGAAGTCTCGGAGAACGAGGACATTGCGGACGTCGTTCGGGTCTCCAAGGAACGCAAATTCGACTTCAAACGTTTCTCAGCAAAGTTCACATCCCAGTCTTCGGTGAACACGTTCGTGGCCTTGACGACCTTCTACCGTGATCTCAACGTCGAGCAACTCAAGCGAGCACATCGATTCTTCTATCGCGTCGCTTTCAAGCAAGACATGGCCGTCTTGCTGTACCGCGTCGACATTGTGGCCTTGTTCTACAAAATGGTGAAAGGTCCCGAAGGCCTGGACGTTCGGCATGCCATGTATCGTGAATGGGCCGAGTTTTGCCGCCAATTGTTCAAGAAAATGTTCAAGAAGCTGGACCAGCGGCCCGAATTGATCGTCGAGCTGCTCTTTGGCAAAATCAACTCGACCCTGTACTATCTGGAGTTTGGACACGAAAAACAGACACTGGAGACCACTCGGGCCCCGGCCGAATTAGAGGTCAAGCCGGCCCCCGGCCGTGACGTGAAGGAACAGATTGGAATCGTCGTCGCTGTTCTCGTCCAGGAGGGCAAGTCCGCACTGGTCCATTGGGTCCAGGACGTGCTCGGAAAGGCTGTCGACGAGAGGCACGGCTGGGAAGCCGAAGCGGAGGTTCGAAAAGCGGCTGCGATCGAGGCTGCCCATCAGGACGACGAAGAACCACGTCGGGAGATGGACGTGGGCAAGCCCTCGTACATCAGCGTCCGGCCAACCAGCGAAGAGATCAAAACAGCCATGTTCAAGAACGCCCGACTCAAGCTGTTGATGCGTCTGGCGGGTTTCGAGATCCTTGAGGGCGAGGACATGCTCGGTGCATCCTGGGTCATCCCGTCGGCGCTGTCATCAGAACGCCTCCAAGAGAGCAAAACTGCCATCGAACAGTATGAGGCGACGCCTTGGCAACCCGAGGACGACGACGAGGCTCCAGAAGACCTCATCCGGCGCGTCAGACACCCCAACCAGAGAGCTGATGATGAGGCGGCCACCGGCGCTGGGTTCATCGACGACTCAGAAGGCGATGACCAAGTTGAAGAATTCTTGTTCCCGGACAATCTCCGGAAGAGATCGTCGAAGCCGCGAAATCTGCTTGAAGAGTTGAAAGCCCGGCGTAGAAAGAGAAAGCGTGATGAAGAAGGAGACGGCGAAGTCGATGAAGAGCTTGCAGCCCAGAGAAGAAAGGCCCGAGAAGCTGCGGCGCTTGAAAGGCGGCGTAGAATCAAGAGTGAGCTCTATATCAGGGACAGCGATGAGGAGACAGATCAGGAGAGAGATCAGGAGTTTTACAGGAAGGAAGAAGAAGTCCGGCGCCGGCAAGAGGAAAATATCCGACACCAGATGGCGCTGAATCTTGCTGCCCAGTCGTCAACGGGGAAGAGAGGGAATTCAGCTCACCCAGCAAACCAGCAAGAAACTCAATCTGACTTGTCTGAGAGGGACGATGAGGACATGATCATGCTGGATGAGGAAGAGGAGGAGCCGAACGATACAGCTTCCTCCCAGCCGCGACGACCATTTGAGTCTGGCGAGGAATCTGAGGAAGAAACGCCACCATCGTCCCAGAGTTCAGCACGCAGATCTCCGCGTGCTCTGAAGGAACTGCCGCAGCCGACACTAGCTCCTACTCCAGGGTTGAAAGGTGTGGCGTCGGATGAGCAGGGCGATAATGACGATCAGGTTGTGTTGCCCGGGCGGCGGCATCAGATCAGGGGCGGATTCATCGTTGATTCTGATGACGAATGAGGTGTAAAGAATTGGCTGAACGTTAAAGATTCAAATCAGGCGTTAGCACCGGTGCATTAGTCGACATACAGAGGCGCATGTCAGTCTGGTCTTGTGCCAGACTCGTCATTCACGTTGTTCGAGTGAAGGGATTATACATGCACGACTGGATATTCACTTGAGACTTTCAGATCTCGGGTACCAGAAACTTGATATCCGCAGATGTGCAAGGATCATCTATTCTGCCATCTGGATCAGCTGGTCTTTGACGAGACAAGGGCCACTGCAGTCTTCCAATCGGTGGCAGTCTCCTTGATGAAGATGACAACAGTCAATCGGTAGAGTCTCGACATAGCTACCTCTATGACTACTTCTATTACCTCTTCTCCATGTCACGCCGTGGCCAGGACTCCGGCTTAAGCGGGAATACCTTGAGCAAAGACGCTCTGCAGTGCTATTGACTGGCCAAAAAGAAACATATAGATGCTGGATGAAGATGACGGCCCGTTGAAGGTTTCTGCCAAGTTCGCAAATATCAAAGTCCACAACGTGCTGGATAAGTGCTTCTCTGTCACATCGAAGCTGATGCTCACTGCTCGAGGAGATAAATCGCAGCTCAAAGCGGTCGCTGTTGCGATTCATACTAGGTCACCCAATTCTAGCAATAATGTCACAGCTCATCACAGCCATGGTCGCGGTGGTCACAGTACCATCACTCTACCATATAGAGTGAGGCCAAAATGACCCAGTTTCGTGACAAATATCTTATTCTACGACTTGAGCAGTGCATATATATCCTCCTCGGCATCACAGTCCAATCTGTCTTACTGCTCCCGTTCTGCAAGAAGCAAAGGGCAAAATTTATTTAATCCAAACTGAGATATATTCGAACGCTTTTTGCACGGAATTAAATCTCCACAACACATAGCCCACCATGTGTACAGTCCACTCAGCTACGGTCAGAGACATAGTCAACGGCGTCAGCACCTCACCGCGGATTCCTCCACGGACACCGCCTCCAACACCACCGCCTACTCGACCACCAAGCCCGTCCCTCAGAGTCCTTCAAGCCACCGGCAGAGATAGCAGAATCAAGCGCAGCAGTCGGCATATCCATTATGCCGCCACGACCATGTCCGCGGTTCTCTAACCACGACAACACTGCCATCCACATCTCTGAATTGTTCGGCTTCAGCTACAATGACAGCGACGGTTCAGACAAGGTTCCACTATGTATGACGGTGATAGGTTCCTCATCAAAAAGATAATTCAGCAACATCACTATCAAGATCGAGAACAATACTGGGCCAAAGCTATCTGCATTCAGAAGGCGATATGAGAGCCAGAGGGAGAACCAGAATGTGAATCGAAGCAATTGTTCACCCAAGTTTGATTCAGGTGTGGATGAGCGCGAAGGCGAGTTTTTGCTCAATCCGCGACAGGCGCCCCAACCGCCTGTTTCCAGTCTTCTCTCTCAATTTGGTACTGGCATGGGTAAGTTGAAGGATTCCGGCATCAGGACCGTCCTTCCTGCCTTCAGACACATGCCTCCAATCGATGGATCTCATCTCGAAGTTCCGCCATGAGCAGGCTCCATTCCAAACCGTATCTTTAGTTCGTGCTACCGCCAAGAGTGGTTAGCCAGGCATAGATATAGCCAAACTAGGCTGCTGCCAGGTTCGCAAAGATGCAGTGAATGGGAAGGCGCGTGGTTGGTGCGCGGAACCTTGAGACAGGACCTGGAACCTGGTAAAGGGGGAGAAAGCACAACACAAAGTGAAATCTGGCTGAACGGAGGAGCTGAATGCAGAGGAACAAATATTGGGCTGCTTCCATGGAAGTGTGGGCTGCAGTTGTCGCTTATTACAAAATATATGTTGTGCTGCAAAAGGGTGCCTCAGACTTCACCCAATTTCAGCGCTTAGGACACCATGTGTCAGGCATAATCATGAATAGCATGCGTCCCTGGACTGTAGTATCATGCTGGCCTTTCAGCGAGGGACCAAATGGTAATACTTTCGGTTCAACAGCTTCAACCAGAAGCCTTTTCGCTCTTTGCACTGATTACCCGCTTGGATGATGCTTCCAAGGCATAAGTTCCGGCACCCCATTATTGACCACATCAAAACTTGGAACAAGGTGTATCCAGACTGCAACAGTTTCTTGACAGACCATCTCGCGACATAGTATTTGCAATGTTTGCATTACGGTCGTCCACAGTGCCACTTCCAACCAACAAGAACAACCCACAGGAGGATCATTGGTATATAGATAGATTTCACATCGGTCTGCGTCACTCCAGCAGAGATTCCCGGACAAATGTATGGAGTAATGCAATATATCAGATAGTCAGTTCATCCAAGCCATAAATGGGATGTACAGACATACCAGATAGTGTATAACGAACATCTTCCATAGTTTTAGGCAACGAACGACAGAAGTGCTGCCTGGCGCAGCCTGGTCGCCTCATTTGGTTCAAATTTTTTGGGTCATTGTCATTGCTTTGAAGCTCTAGTCTTACCTCTTTGATTTGCACACCCTTTACTTTGCATCTATTGGACTCTGATCGGAATCATAGCTGAAACAGATATATCAACCGTCCTTGGGATGCCCAACGTTGGCCATACAACACACTTTCTCCATCCTTCGACAGGAATAATAGGCGGGGAGTACGTCTCTTCCCATCTCATCGATCAACACGGAATGCTTCGGCTTGACCGTGCTCCCATTAACCTACAACAATACCTCCACCAGCATTACTCCTCCAACGTTTCTGGAACCGGGAAGGCGCCCTTGTACGAACCTTACCACCGCCACATCGACGACGGTTTCACCTTCTTCAACAGTATCCACCGTGACCTACATGCCAGCGGATGGTGGAATGAAGAAAAACTCTGCGGAAAGGCGCCCTTGTACGTACCCCAACACCGCCATGTCGACCACAGTTTCACCTTCTCCGACAGCATGCACCATGACCTGCATGCCTACAGATGGTGGAATGAAGAAAACCTTCCCAGGAAACGACGCTGCCGAAGCTGTGATGTCTGGCTTCTACATGCTCAAGCTCGCCACGCTGGCCCGAGCTATACGACCGACAACGACGTTCTGAATGGTCGTGAAAAAAGGCGGATCGAAAGGGCGAGACAGTTCATCATGTACGGCTCGAAGGCGCGACAACAACAACAACAGCGGCAGTAACAAAATAGCTGACGTCGAGGCTGGTCTTCTGAGGCTCTGACCCTGGGATTGAAGGAGTCGAAGGCCCTGTACAGGGAGAATCATCTCATAACGGGCTCATATACTGCACGCTAGCAACCAATGTCCGTCATAGCAAGAGGATGATATGTGGTTAATACGAAGTCAAGTTTGGAGTCGAGTACGGGAAGCTGGCTGTGTGCAAGAGCTAAGCGACCTCAACAATTTTTCAAAGAACCTGGGTTTGACTCCGAAACATGTGCAACTTTCTTATTGATGCTGGCCCACATACCTCAAGATGGTACACATCAGATCCACTCGTTTCCACCACATCTTACAACTTAACCTTCAACACCGCCTTCCCGAAACTCTCCCCCTTGAGCATGCCGACTAATCCGTCGGCGGCCTTGTCCATGCCCTGCCACTCGTGGATCTGGGCCTTGAGCGTGCCGTCCTTCAACCACCGGCTGACATTCTCCTGATGTGGCTTCTCCCAGGGTATGCGCATCTCGTCGTCGCCGACGACGAAGCCACGGACCGTCAGACGCTTGGTGATGATATTGAATGTGTTGCGGATCGGGTAGCGTTGGTCCGGAGGCAGATTATACTGCGAGATTTGGCCGCATTCGACGATGCTGGTGGTCCCAGCGTTCGAGGTTAGCATTGAAGATTGAGAGAAAGGGGAGCGGGGGAGGAGTAGGATAGAAGGAGGATAGGGGGAGACGTATGGGAGGAGCAATAAGGCACAGACGACCGAACTTACCGGCCGTGGTTGACAATGTGATCAAGTGATGCGGCAAGTTGTTCGCCTCCGACCTGTCGTCACCATCTGTGTCAGTCGTCCTCCCAAAAGTGGAATGGCTGGACATACATTGTCGTAGAAGATGTCGATCCCATCAGGCGCCAACCTCTTCAACGCATCGGCCGTGGTTTCTTTTTTGTAGTTGAATCCGCCGTCGAAGCCTAGCGTTTCGGTGATGAACTTCAACTTCTGGTCGCTACCGACGCTGCCAATGACCTTCAGTCCGTCACGCTTCGCCAGCTGGCCTACAAGCTGGCCGACGGCGCCTGCTGCGCTCGACACGAAGATCGTTTCGCCCTTTTTGGGCTTACCGATCTCGTAAAACGAGCTGTATGCCGTCAGGCCCGGCATGCCCAGGGCGCCGATATAGTTTCGAATATCGATACCTTCGGCCTGCTGGGCGTCGATCTTCCGCGGCTTCGCGCCATCCTCGCCTACCGTGAACGTGACATACTGCTGCACCGGTAATACGTGCCGGACGATGTCGCCTTCGCTGTATCCGTCGAGCCGTGACTTGAGCACTTTGGCCAGGGACCATACCTCTAAAGGATGGCCGAGGAGAAAGGCTGGCGAATATGTTTTGATGCTCGGGTCGCGCAGCTTACCGCGTAGGTACGGGTCGAAAGAGCTGTAAAGGATCTCCAGCACGAGGCCGTTGGGCGGGGCGTCCTGGTTCAGATCAAAACCGACATCTTTGACCTGCAAGTCCTCTCCGGGCACGGGGAAGCCGGTTGGCACTTTGGTGAAGATGAGGGCGAGATTTTTAGTCGTCGACATCGTTGTAACTGTAGGCCAGGCAAAACGCTCGACAGGAGGGCAGTATGGTAAGAGGGGATTAAATAGGTGACACGAGATCGATCAAATCCGGACCAAGAATCATTCCACAGAGATACTTGACCCCTCCCACACTAGGGGTCCATGACGCTGACTGGCCAGGAATTGCGTGTCCACCGGCCTGTGGGTGTCCTCTTCCAAGGCTTCCTTGCATCGAGGTCTTGTATTTGTAAACAGAAGTCGGAGCCGTGGGCCAAGTCCGGAGCTAGTTGGACGTCATCCCGCAATCCCGAATGCGATAGGGGAGGTCTGAAAGCTGTGGAACAGTCAAAGTCTGTAGATAGGATGCTCACGTGACCGAAGCAGCTGTCCACTTCATTACCAAGCATGGTAGAAGCAAGGCGCGCATAAAATTATGGATTCAATCTTTTCGATTATTCACTGTACAAACAAAGCTCCCCAGAGCTCTGCGTCTTTCTGTATCACACAAGCTCTAGGCAGTGTTTCTGCTCATGTCGTTCCTTATTCTGTTGTAATCCAACAGACCCTCAATGGACCCCACTGCGCTGACTGCCACATCTTGGTCCCAGAGCTTCTTCTGCGCGAATCGCATGACGTCCTTCTCGGTAATGCGGCCAATGACACGCTCAATCTCGGCGGGATCCATTCGTCGGCCCGTGGTGACGATCTGACGACCAATGTCTTCTGCCACCGCGGTGGTACCGTCGAGGGAAAGGAGGATGGATGCCTTCAATTGCGCTTTGGCCCGTTCGGTCTCGGCTTCGCTGACGTTGAAGGAGAGCCGGGACCATTCGCGCAGGGTGAAGTGGACCAGGTCGTCGATCTGGGTTTTGTTTTCGGTGACCAGGTAGATCCCCCAAAGGCTGCCAGGCGTCAGTGAATCAATATCATCCGGGCGGCTTTTGTTTACTCACCCGGTGTCACTGTAGCTGGTTGAGAAGCTCATGAAGCTGTTGGCCAGGTTGTTGGCGTTGACAAAGGTACTGAGCCGGCTTCCGAGGTAGGGTGAGTTGCCCATGGCGCGATCCCAGTTACCCACAATGGCCTGCGTCACGAGGGCGGTGAAATAGTCATCATCTTTCCAGCTGACGCCCTCGACGGCGATGGCGATGTGGGCCGTGGGGATCGTATCGTCCCGGATCCTGACCTCGGATCCAATGAACGCGGGCTTGCGCTTCATCTCGGCCGCGATCGATGCCTGGTACGAGGTCGGTGGTGCCGACTTCAACCCGCCAAAGTACTTTTCCGCCAGTTTGACGAGCTCGCCGTGTGGGATGCCACCGGCGCCGACAAGAACCATCCGATCAGCGGTGTAATTCGTGTTGATATAGTCGACCAGATCCTGGCGCTGGATGCTGGCGATATTCTCCTTCGGCCCCAGGATCGTCCGTCCGAGCGGCTGATTCATGAAGGCGGTGGCGTGAAGGTGGTCGAAGACGACCTCCTCCAGCTGCTTGTCGACCTCCTCTTGCTCGCGCAAAATCACATCCCGTTCCCGCTCCACGGCGGACGGGTCGAGCTTGGAGTTTTGAAGGATATCAGCGAGGATGTCGACCACTTTGGGCACGTCGGTGTTGAACGACTTGGCATAGTAGACCGTGTTCTCGCGCTGGGCCACCGATCAGTCTCGGACAGAAGCCGGTCAGAGCATCTTTCTTACCGATGTGTAAGCGTTGAGGTGACCTCCCATATTCTCAATCTCAAGCTCGAGCTGGTGCTGGCTGCGCTTGTTCGTGCCCTGCCGGGAAAGAAGGAAAAATCAATCATCTCGATCTTTTCGCCGTTGGAGGTGTCCTGCTTACCTTGAATGCGAGATGCTCCAGGAAGTGAGCGGTGCCGTTGGTTTGGTCAGTCTCAGCTCTGCTCCCAGCGTCAATCCACACGCCGACGGTCGAGGTCTGCGCCCATGGCGAGTGCTCGGTGGCAATCTGGTCCACGTCAGAGTCATCATCCACAGCTCGGTCGTCGTCAGCGACATACCGTCAAGCCATTGGAGAGCGTGGTGCTTTCGGTCAGTGAGGATTCCGCCGGGTTGGCGTAGCGTCGGAGCGGCGTTCGAATCGCCTTGAGAGCTTGTCGGCTGCGAAGGGAGCGCTGGAGATTCAGCGCAAGCCTCTGAGACGCCATGCCGAGCAACGGACGTACGAGAGGAACAGTGGGCGCAGGAAAAACAAGAGGTCGAGCTGTGTGCAGGTACCTTGGAGCTCTTTCAATCCCAACTTCAAAAGACGCTAACCTCGCCGAGAAGCGTCTTGGCGCTCCTCTGGGGACCACCTTTTACTCAGCAGACTACAGGATCGACCTCAGAAGGGATTCCACCTCCAAAGAGTTCCAACGCAGCTATCAGACGGTGCAGGTTGGTGCAATCTCCACTTTTGTTGTTCGAATTATATTTATCAAGGAGGGAGGTCGGCATGGCTCGCAGACCTTGCCTCACTCCACAGATGTTTATCGTCTAGCACATGCCAACCATATATCGTCAATGCTGTTTGACGTTCTCATCCGGCCGGATGGTCACGTAAAGCTCCACATGCCATCGCCAGGATTCAGAGTGGTTCCTTCAAAATCAAAAAAAGGCATGCCTAAGCCGAGAGCTGGATCTTCAAAATTGAACGCGTTCGGATCCAGGGTGGTGTAGTCCGGAACGTCGCCCCCCTGGCCGTTCGTCAGGCGGCTCGGGACGATACCACGGGGCTTTTGATCCTTTGATGTCGGATCTTGACTCGATCGTTCGCCGTTCTTCCGGTTCGCAGAGCGAGAACGCCCGCCCAGCGTTTCTGCCATCTTTTCCAGCCCTTCGGCCATACGGTGGATGAGGTGGTCCTTTCCGACATCCGGAGTCTTGAAGTGCTGGGCCAGGGCGGCAATGAGTCTCTGAAATTGGACCGTATCGACAAATAATTGTTCGCTGTGCTTGGTGGCGATTTTGAGCAAAAACATACAGGCAAACGCAATCATGCCGTGGACGTGATGAGGGACAAAGCCAATCGCCACTTGTGCGTCCTGATCCTCGAGCAACAGCTTGATGATGGCCGTGGCCGCGGCGACCGCCGCTCTTGCGTTGTCGAGAAAGTATTCCGGGATGACGGCGCCCGATTCGGGGAGGCCTCTGAGCACGTAGGACTCGAGGTAGAGCTTGGCCCAATGGTAGTGCATGATGGCACCCTTGTTGGGCCAGTTACCAATGAATTGACTGGGATCTGAAAATCGGGGTGTCAGCCGAACGATGCGCCGGCGGGGAGATGAACTTACTGTGCCTTGAAAACCGGGCGATCCAGTCATCCAAGTCTCGTTCGAAACCGGCAATCTTGTTGAGCGCCGAGGCGGGTAGCGGCGACGTGGTGTCTTCGGGCCCCAGACTTTCTCGAATCTGATTCATGAGATACATCAGGCATATCTGACCCGCAATCCGTCGGTCGGCGTCCGTGGCCAACGAACAGGCCAGGTATGCCTCCCATCCGGTAATGTAGCTCTCATTGTCTCGCATGATGGACGATCGTCCGTACAGGATGGACAGGTGGTGGTCGCAAATGTACAGCAAGTACAAGATCCGGATGCCATCCATCGCTTCGGGCAGCTTGCTCGCGTCCGCCTTTTCCGGCGATCTGACCGAGTCGGCGATTTGATGATAATACTGGCGCAAATGAAATTCACTGGCCCGACGAATGGCATACCCGGAGAGCGTCCATGAAATATCGCTCAACCAATATGACCCGAGGACCAGGGCGCGCAGGTATTCTATGTCGATCTTTCGCTCGAACATGGCATTTGCCACCAGCCGGCGATACTCCTTGCTGCAGATCGAGTACAAATGGCCCCTGCTGGTATCGTGCAACGCCGCCACGGTCAGAATACACGCGGTCAAGGTGGGCGACCGGCTGCGAAAGGACTCGAGATCTTTGTAATCCGGGCAAAGATGCCAGATGTACGGATCGAGCTTCTTCAGATAATAATTCGCCAGCGGCTCCGCGTCTTCCAGCTTGAGGATGCCTCGGGAGATGAAATCGGTGTCGCGCAGCTGCTTGCAAATGCGGGATTGGTCTTCGGTAATGTTCTCTGTCGCCCTCAAAGACCTCATGCCCGTAATTTGATATAACGACTCGATCGGGACGTGCGAGAGGTTGTCGGCCACTGGCGTGACCTTGGGCGAATTATCCAGGGACTGGTCTTCGTCGTCGGCGTCACCGGTCTGTTCCTCCTGGTCAAAGAAAATGGCCGGATCTTGGGTGGAGAGCAGCAGCTGAGGAAGCTGTGGCATCTGTAAACAATCCAGGATCTGCTCGACCGACTTGTAGAGTGCCGTCACGTCTTTGGTCACGGATGCCTTCCATTTGGAGTCTTCCGTCATGAGAGTCTGCAAGCTCTTGTTCAACCGGCACGACAGTCCGCGTTCTTTGCACCTCTGGCACGGCGGATCTCCCACCATGATGCACTTGATCTACGACCAGTGGTTAGTCCATGGCAGTGTCTGATCTGGCGGGGACATCCTCCACCTTTTGTTTGCGACACGCCGCGCACGCCTTGACCTTCCTCGATATCCCCGGCAACTTATTCTGCTCGACCGGGACGCCATTGCTGGAATTGGCCCGCGGCGGTCGCGGCGGTCCTTTGGCGATCGGAGTGTGCTCGTCGAACGAACTGCGAGTCTTCTTCGGCGAGGTCGAGTGTGCAGGAGACGTGGAGGAATGCGGTGACACCGACGACGACCGCTGTGCTGCCCCGGGAATGGACCGGGGAGAAGGGAGGTTGGCTTCGTGCCAACTCCGCTTCGACATGGTCGCACGGGAAACACCCGCAAAGGTCGAGGTGGCCCAGAGACGACCTGGACGGCGAGCTGGGAGGAGGACTTGCAGGAACCAGTGGAGACCACTCTGCGAGGGCGTCGACGAGCAGCGCAAATGAGTAACTATATGGAAATCTCAGGTTAACTAAGCAGTCCCACCCCCACCAACCACGACCGCGGGCTGTAGTTGGATATCTCGGCACACACCTCTTCTCCGACGCGCCCTAAATGAAGGGCCAATCGAATGCAGTGACTTAGGCGGGCCTTCTCCAAACCAATGCAGGCGGTGGTCCGACGTGATACGCTCAAAGCAAGAGATGAGGGGTTTACAGACAAGGTCTATGTATTGATTTACGCCGCCTCATCCGTTAGACCTTCACAAACGGGTCATCGAAGTACCATACTGGATCGCCGTCAGGATCGATCTCGGTCTGCGAATAGCCATTACCCATAAACTGGAAGCGGTTGTCAGAACGATAGGTGATGTTGTAGTCCTCCCACCGCACATTCTTCATCAGCTCGAAGAAATGCAGTCGACTGCCCGGGTATATCGCCGTTACCGGGCCATGTGTCTTGCCGTTCTTGAACCAGCTTCCTGATGAAGGCCACCGTCAGCGATCTCGTCCAGGATGTGTGACAAGGACACTTACGACATGCTGAACTCCAGACCAGTCTCTTCATGAGTTCGTGTGTGTGATTGTACAGATCTCGAATCGCCTCCTTCTTCGGCTCCACCGCTTTGATGTTCTCGGTCTGGATCTTCTCAATCACCTGAAAGATGTAGCGGGTGTACCAGTCAAAGATCGGTAGGATTGAGCTATGGCTCGCCGGGCCATTTGGGCCAATGATCACTGGATCTGTCAATATCGCGGCATCTTTTTCGCACCTGCTACGACATCGGAAGACTTACAAAACAGGTTGGGGAAATTCTCCGCCGTGATGCCCAGATAGCCGACGGGAAAGTCACCAAATTGCTTGTGGATCTCACTGCCATTTCGACCAAAGACCTTGAAGTGAGGGGTGAACGAGGCGTCGAAACCGGTGGCACAGATAATGACGTCCACCTCGTGCTCGACACCCGATTCATCCACGATGGCCGTCTCGGTCAGGCGAACTGCTGACTCGGGAAGCACCTCCACATTGTCAGCCTTCAAGGATTCCAGGTAACCAGATCCCGGAGTCATTCGACGGCACCCGAGGGCAAACGGGGGAGTCATATGTTTGGTCAGGCGAGGATCGTGGCCGAGCCGTTCGGCCATGATATCCGCGACCAGGTCTCGGGAAGTCTTCTGATCCTTGCTTTTCAGGTGCATCTAGATATCTTTCGTCAGTCCGGCACGTGCCGTGGACTCACGTCACCGACCAATGTAAAGCGCTTGTTCAGCTCGCCTTCCAGATCTCGACAGTACTGAGCGTGCTTCTCCGGGTGGTCATTGAACTCCTTGAGCTGTTCCTCTGAATCTGCGAAAATGAGCATGGCCGCCCTCGTGCTTCCATCTTGTCACTGACATTGAAAATTCGTGCCGCCAGGCCCCGCGTATTTGGCGCCGAACCCTGTTGTGATCCAGACCGGTGATCTGAGAAAGGCCAACAACTTGCCCACGGCTAGACATCCGGTTCGTCAGTCATCATCGCATCGACGGCTGGACGGGTGGATGGGACTCACTAGGTTGGATTGAGGGAACAATTTGCACCGCGGACGAGCCGCCACCGACCACGGCCACTGTCTTTCCTGTCAAGTCATAAGTGGCATCCCATTTGGCACTGTGCATGAGTTTGCCTTTGAAGACGTCGATTCCGGGAATGTTCGGCCATTTCCACTCACTGGGTGGCCCACGATTAGTACAGCCGACCGTGGCCACCAGTGGATCGGGATCAATCTTACTTGAGAACGCCAGAGCCATTGACGAGGACGTGACCGGTATCCTCAAAGTAGGTGCCATCAGGAGAAAGGAGGCGCAACCGCCACAACCCCTCGTCCTCATCCCAGGTCGCCGATTCCACAGTCGTCCTGAACTGCACGTACTTTTCAAGGTCGTACTGGACGGCCACATCCTTCATATATTGCCATATCTCTGCCGACCCCGAATAAAAATGCGACCAGTTGGGATTGGGAGCCCAGGGAAACTGACTTTTGACGAGAATGGCACAATCAGCCGCCGTTCCGACGGACGAGGCAACCACGCAGCGCCGCCATCGAGACTTACTAGCTGTGGCTCGGAATGTCGCAGGTACATCCAGGATATCTGTTTTCGAGCCAAGTCCCACCGACGTCGTCGTTCTTTTCGTAGATCTGCAGCTCAACATCCTTCAACAGTCGCTCTGCCTTGTAAGCAAATTGGAGACCAGTGGCACCCGCGCCCACGCAAATCACGCGAATCTTGCGCCTCGCATAGAGCGGTTGCTCTGTAACACGGTACCCATCAAAATCTCTCCCGCTGTACCATTCGTTCTCATGAGGAGCGTCACTCGGGACTGCCATGTCCTCGTCGGGCGCGGCCGATATCGTGACGATCCGACCAGGCGACATGTCGATTGTGAAAAAGGACGATGGCTTTTGAATTTAAGGCGGTACCGTGTATCAAATGGAATTGTTCAGCGAATCTCCCAAGAACGGAGAGGAAAAGTGAAAAGATGAACAGGCCGAAATCTCCCAGAGAATCTATTCTTATGTTATACCCGGCCTTGAATGACGAGACTTTCGGCCGCGGTAAATGGCCTGGCTCCCCACGGCATGTATGCAGTAAGATGTATTGAGCCGAAGACTGACCCCGCATGATTGTCGTCCACCAATCGGGCTGCTGGATGTCTCCCGGCTCACCAAAGGCTGGTGATAGAAGGCATCTGGAAGAGACATAATCGGAGGTCATATCACCGGACAGGAGCAAGAGGGAGGTTCAGGCAAACGCTTGGTCAGGTCAACGCTTGGTCGGGTCATAGGCCGTGTTTGGGCAGTCAGCTTTCTCCTCGTCTTTGGTGTGAATCCGTGATGCATGGCCTGCTATAGACAAGATTGGTCAAACCTTTGCTATCGAGGATTCAAGAGCATGCATTCATATGCCGGCATCGCGGTGTAGAATTGCCCGCGTAGAGGAAAAGGTCGATCTGCTCATTGCTCATTATGCTAATAAATCCCCTGTTACTGATTGGCCCGCGCGGGGACGAGCTTGGCGGCCGACAACCGAAGCATGACACTGCATCTCTTGCTGCTGAGCATCGACCTGTTCACAACAGCACGACCAGAACGCCTGTAAGGGACCGCTACCACGATGGCATCGCTCTCGAGAACGACCACGCTGCGGCAGTCGCAGCGGCTCTCCTCCACGCGGCTCTTCACCGCCCAGCCCATGCGCGCTTTCCGACCTGTGCCGTCTCTATTGCCGAAACAACTGCAAGCACCCAAGTTCGCCGCTGCTTCTCGCTTCGCCCCTTTCACGACCACCGCTCGAAGGGACATCTTACCGCTCGGGCCACAGGTCATTCAGGGCGATGTCAATGATGCCGCGCCGGTCCCAAAGCCGGAACCTTTGCACGGAAGCTACCATTGGACCTTCGAAAGACTCCTGTCGGTCGGGCTCGTCCCTCTCACGATTACGCCCTTCGCGGCGGGGTCGCTGAATCCTATTCTCGACGCTACACTGATATTTGCCCTCATTGTACACTCGCACATCGGTTTCCAGTAGGTGGCCCAATAACCGAGGCTGGATTGATCACCGCGACTAACCACACGCCGCCAGGTCCATGATCATTGACTATATCCCGATCAAGACATACCCCATCATGCGGAAGGCCTTCAATTGGCTGTTGAACATTGCGACGGTGGTCGTTGGCATTGGCTTCTATGAGTTCGAAACGAACGACGTCGGTGTGACGGAGGCGATCAAGAGAATCTGGCATGCTTAAAAATGATGCCACAGTGGCCAGCCGCCTGAACCCTAGGTCATGATGGGAAGCTGAAGCAATTGCAAGAATGAGAGCGAAATCACTGGCGTTCCCACACGTTTGTATATGATACAAGAGCTGCCGCCGCCGCTTCTGACGTCGGGTCCATATCCGTAACTCGAATACGCATACCCATATATCTACCTATGCCGTACACATATGGCTCACCCCATCCAGTTGTCGATGCCCGCCATTGCGCCTACCATGCTTTGACCACCGTTCTGCCTGATCCCGAGCGTCCCTGCCGCTTCTTTCTCACTCTTCACTTTCGTCGTGTAGTTCGTCTTCCTCCGCCAGCAAGTCCTCGTCATCTGCTCTGGCCATGACCTTCTCAATTGATTTTAATGTCGTTCTCAACGGCAAGCCGACGACATTGTCGAAGCTCCCTTCGATCCTCTCCACCAGCATGGCCCCTGTTCCTTGGATAGCATATCCTCCCGCCTTGTCGGCACCTTCTCTGGTTCGGACGTAGGCCCATAACAGCTCATCAGTGATCTCACCGTCGAACTGAACCGTCGTTTCCTCGGTCGCCGTCTCCAAAACGTACCCGGGGTCCCGAGCACTCGCCAAGGGGGCAACGAGGGCGACGGCGGTGTACACTTTATGGAGCCGCGTGTCCCGCAGAGACTTCAACATGTTGATGTGGTGTGCCTCGCTCCTCGGCTTCTCCAATATCTCACCTGAGCTGTGGACCACGATTGTGTCGGCGGCAATGATCAGCCCTGGATCCCCTTGGGTCACATTGTTGAGCTCCTGTCTGTACACCGCCAATGCTTTCTGAGTCGCCGTGGCAACCACATATTCATACGGCGACAGGTCTTTGGGCAGATTTTCGGCGAACTGTGAAGGAATGATCTCGACATTCCTCAGTCCTATTTGAGCAAGCAACTGCTTGCGTCGGGGTGAAGCAGACGCTAAAATGACCCGCCTCCCGCGCAGCAGGTTCAGTGCTGGCAGGTCCAGTGGCGGCGGAGGGCGAAGACGCCGGGCCTGCGGCGGAGAGGAGAGGGGGGCTGGAAGAGCTTCATACGAGGGCGGATCCTCCGTTGGGACGGGGGTCGGATTCTGGATATCTGACATGGTGCTAATTGGGGAGAAGGCGTACCTGTTCCTGGCGGAAGGAGGACTGCGGAGCGGAATCGATGGCGTCCATTGGCGGCGGTGAGCGGCGATGGGCGGCAGAAAAGTTCTAGGGTGTGGGGGAACAGGTCCTTCTTGATGGGCTGGTCCGCAGGATAGCTTTGAGTCACAAATCTCTTTCTTCTCGTACAGCGTTCTCTGTTCTTGTGACATCCTCTCGCCGCCAGTCATGATGGCGACCACACTGCATCTGAGATCGGAGAGCAAGCCGCTGGAGCATCGGTCTGCACGTAAGTCGAATCCTCGAGCCTTGGTCCAGAGCTGACGGGCGTTGAGTGACTCCCAGCACGACGAAGGCGCTCTTGGACGCCGGCTACAAAGTCAACGTCGAACGCAGCCCGGAGCGGATATTCGACGATTCAGAGTTTGAAGCGGTCGGAGCCACGTTAGTGCCTGAAGGCTCCTGGGTCGATGCTCCTCAAGACCACATCATTATTGGCCTGAAGGAGTTACCAGAAGAGAAATGTACGGCTTGTCTCCCTCGCCGGTGGAACAGGCGATTAACAAGGTCTAGTCCCGCTCAAGCATACCCACGTCCAGTTTGCCCATTGCTACAAAGGTCAATCGGGCTGGGAACAAGTCCTTTCGCGATTTCCTCAAGGTGGTGGCACCCTCCTGGACCTCGAGTTTTTGACCGACGACACCGGGCGTCGTGTGGCCGCTTTTGGCTACCATGCTGGTTATGCCGGCGCTGCTCTCGCCATCGAAGCGTGGGCCTTTCAGCTCCAAAATCCTGAAGCGAAGACCATGCCGGGCGTGTCGAGCTATGCCAATCAGGATCTCCTTCTGGACGACATCAAGGCCAAGCTGGCAGAGGGGGAGAAGATCGCCGGGCACAAACCTCGAGTGTTGGTCATTGGTGCATTGGGCCGATGTGGCAGAGGTGCCGTGGATCTCTGCAAGCAAGCTGGCGTCCCCGATGACCAGATACTCAAGTGGGACATGGCCGAGACGGCCAAAGGCGGACCATTTTCTGAGATCGTCGAGTCGGACATCTTTGTCAACTGCATCTACCTCTCCGAGCCCATCTCTCCGTTCGTCAACAAAGAGTCTCTGTCGTCGCCGCACCGCAAGCTGTCGGTCGTGTGCGACGTCTCCTGCGACACCACCAATCCTCACAATCCGATCCCGATCTACACGGAGAACAGCACATTCGCACGACCTACACTTCCCGTTCCTGGATATGAAAACCCGCCGCTCTCCGTAATCTCGATAGATCACTTGCCAAGTCTGCTGCCGCGGGAGGCCAGCGAGGCATTTAGCCAGGCGCTGCTGCCCAGCTTGCTGTCCCTGAAGGACAGGAAGACCAGCCGAGTATGGCAGCAAGCGGAGGCCCTTTTCAACAGCAAAGTGGCCACTCTCCCGGAACACTGAGAAGGACTGGGAACAAGGTGGCTGGACAAGCGCAAAATGGTGAAGCGAAGCAGTAGATATACCCAAAAGAATTTCCTTAGACGTCAAAACATGCTCGAACCTGTACGTGTATATTCTTTACATGAAAGCTGTTCCGCGGGCACTGATTCTTTTTGAGCTCCTTATTTCGTTCCCTCGTGTCCCCCTCATTTCCATGAGCTTGCGCTGGCATCCAGATCGACTTGCCGCTATCCCTCGCTATGCTTGATTATATGGTCTTTTGATTTGTACTTGGCCATGCTGGTGGTGTGAACTGCAGACGCAGTGACGCCCCAGATTACTCCTTCATCGTGACATCGTCCTCAACCCCCACTTCACCAATCTTTCGCTTTGCACCAGCGTTGATGGAGTCTGCATCCGGAGTGGCCTCTTCATATTCAGATATCTCCCATTGGACGGTTGACGACCCGTCCTGGCTCACGCCGACCCCACGCCTAGTTTTATGCGTTCGTCCCAATCGGCTGCCATGAATCATCTCCTCGAACCAGTCCAAGCCGCCATGCCGGCCATACCTCGTGCTCGTTGCGATGGTATGGTCCTGCTGCCCATTGACGGGGACGACGGCATGACCCTGGTGGAGGTCCGGTGATTCCTCCTCCGGCCCCTCCTCTTCCTCCCCTTCTGGAAGCAAATCCAGTTCCTCAAGGGCTCGGATGTCCTCTCCGAGGAGACTGCCCAGCGTCACGTTGACGTAATCCGCTTCTGATGGTGGCTGCTCAGTCCAGTACGATAAATGCGTCCCACAATATCCGCAGAATACACGCTGGCAATGAGGGTTGTGTATCGGAGTGAAGGTTCGTCGGATGGAGGAATGAGTCTCGTCAGGAAAGAGGGCCTGAGTGGCGGACGAATACCAGGTCAGTGGCACTCGTAGCCAGGCCGTCAGCGGCGTGGCCTGACTTCTTCCTGAGAAACAAGTCAGCCGAGTTCACAAAGGTCATCGTTGACATACTGCTGTCGTTGCTGTCATCGAAGAAGATTTGAGCTCGTTCGGTGGCGTCGCTCGGGACGACGATAGCGTATTGGATGCGTCCACAGTTGCAGGCGCCCCGTAGAGGCCGTACCCGACTCATGATTATATGGAGGACCAAGACCACAAAGTTAGTTCGGTATTTGGTAAGCCTGTATGTGGATAGAATCTGAAGAAACCAATAACGCGGGGCATTGGAAGGATGCGACGGAAGCGATTTCCGGATTTTACATGATCTACAGCTTAATCCCGGGAGGGAATCCACCGACCATCTTTGGCCAGGTATCCTGTCAAGAAGCGTGCTAGATCGAAATCCACCTGATGAATCTTCCCTCATTGCAGGCTGGAGGACAGAGCTCCTAGACCGGCTGCTTTTGGGACAACCAGAAGAGCTCACATTCAGCACGCCATCGTGATCAAAGTGTGACCCCGGGACGGAATTCTGATTCAGTCATCACCATGCCGGGAGACCACACCTCTGACTCTAATCCATCATCTCCGGAGTCATCCGGATCAGAAGGCCAGCCAAATGCCAGCGGTTCAGGCAAGAAGAAACTTGCAAAGGTGGCCAAGCCCCGTTTGACCGCGACGCAGAAGAACACCAACCACAAAGACGCCGAGAACAAGCGTCGCACAGCCATTCGTGAGCGTTTCACCGAGCTCTCACACATGGTGCCCGGGACTGTTGGGCAGGAGAGGAGTGAGCAAGTGATGCTGAGCAAAACGACAGATTTCCTCAAAGACATGATCTCCGAACAACGTCAACTGGAGGTTTTGGCCCAGGCTCAGGGAATCCGGCTGGACGAGAACGAACGGATAAAGGACAATGACTATGGCGGCCCACATTGGCGACCGAAGAACATGGAAGCCTATGAGGCTTCCAAAGCCAAGAAGGTTGTCGGAGGCTCTCATGCTGCCGAACAGGCCGATGGCGATGACGACTAACCCGGCCACGACTTTGATCGACAAGAGTTGCGGACTGTTCCCTTGGATCGGCTCCCCACAACGTCAGAATGATTCCGTGGTCGCTGTGAATGGGGTGTTGATTCAATACCCCAATCAATTTCATTTACTCTATCGAATGAAGGTCCTGGATTGTGCAACGGGCGAAAGGGATCTCACGACCAAGGATGCGAATGAATGCTTCAGACAGTGGTGATCTGGTTCTACCGTTGTTTCCACGCGCAGCGCCCGCCAACTCTGTCCAGCCATACGATATTCCAGCACCAGCACCACATCTTGTTCGCCAGCTGCATGTACGATTGCATTTGCTGCTCCAAACACGAGACCAGGCACGATCCGAATCTGACCCCTTGTCAAAATTTTGAACTCGACACTCTCAACCACCGTTCCCACGGTGTCGAGATGCGGGATATCATAACTGGAAGAAGAAAAAAGCGATGTCGACACTTCAAAGGACCTGAGACATTCTACGGCTTTCAAGATGAACAGTCGGGTTCCGTTTTATTGATTTTCATTCTCCCTTTAGCCTTGGCAGTCCTGGTTGCCATTCCGATTGAGACCACGAATGCTAGGCTGGATTGCAATCGGCTCGCAGCGGGGCGAAAGGGCATAAGCCATACCAACTTACAACCAATCACCGTTAAAACAGATATTCTTGTCCAGCGAGCCTATTGTCGCCTCCGGTACGTTTTGCCATCAGAGCTTCGATGTGCTGGCCTCATTCCTGTGCCCGGTCCGTCAGTCAGGATAAATCTCTTGCAGTACAGTGCAGAGCGGCATATGACAGCAAGAATATTCGCCATCTCCTGATCCTGTCCCATCGACCTACAGCAGTACTTGAAGGCAGGCTCACAGATGCGCAATGCACTCGATCTCGACCTATTTTTCCAAAAGATATTCCAGTCAGAATCACGTCATTCGCTTCTGGCATGGCCGGAGAACTTACGTCTGTCTTGAAGGGAAGCTCCGCGACGCACACACACGTGCGTGCCGGTTTGGGATCTGGGACGATCTCAACGACTGGGGTTTAGGTGGTCAGCGAGTCCGTCTCTCCGATTGGTCTCAGGCCTCCCAAACGAGGCCACGCACAGGCTTTATTCATGGCGGCATAGTCGGCCATATTGGTCAGATAGATGTTGCACTGCGATAATCAGGGTTAGGAAGGTGCGCGAGTTGGTCCGGGGGAGATTCTCTGGTGCATGAAATACCTTGACCATATTCTGCAAACTGCTACCAGCCTCTTCCAGTACGGCCTTGATGTTCTCAAGCGCTTGTTTCTACACCAACACCGTCAATACGGAAATGAACCGGGTGCGGATGGGTGGGCCCACCGTTCGATCGGCCACACTGCCCTCGACAATCTGCATGGTCTGGGGATTGATGCCGATGTTGCCACTGACATAGACCGTGCCATTGTGCACGATTCCTTGGGAAAACAAGGGCGATTTAAGGCCTTTTTCGGAGGTAACGACTTGTTTGGGGGCCATGGTTGAGAACAAGGAGAGCACTGCCCTGGTGCACGCAATATGGTTGAATCACAAACGTGAAAAATTCCTTCACGAGGACTACGTTGGATCTTATATCTGGAAGTCAGTGGGCGGACAACTCCGCGGACCCGCCCACCGCGACTTTGAGGCACACAGAGTCATGTTCAGCGCTGGAATTAGCCATCTCATGGTCATTCGAAACTCGAAAGTGGAATTGGCCTCATTGGTATTTACAGTATATGTCTCTGCCTCTGGGCCTCTGCATGCGCCACCCAATCCTGTCTCCTCTATAGCGATACACTGTATCCCTCTCCCATCTGAAGCCGTGTCAGAAAATGAAATCAATATTCAGGAGATTGTGGTCGATACATGGATCTAAAGCGAGTAGTCTATTCACCGGTGGGCTTCCTTAAGATACGTCAGAATTGCTCAGCCCGGAGACACGGAGAGATGTGTCTCAAAGAACTCTTCTAGACTTCTAAGCATATATCTCCCTAAAGCCGGGCCCAAGTCTCGGTTTCTGGACGGGGTTCTTATCCACGTACATATCGTGCAGGTCTCTATGTCTACGTGGATCCCATCCTTTTCTGTTGGCGGGGAGGTGGGGTGGTTGATGACAAATCTTACATTTTCGAAGATGAAAAGTTGAATGCTGAAAGGCCAATCTCACCACAGAGTTCACATACCAACAACTACCAATTCATCCACCATCCAGCACACCACCACCTCTCCCAGCCATGTCTACAGCATCCAAACACACTCCCCGCTCAGTACTCGACGCCTTCTATGCCGCGGAGCGACGATACATGAGCGCCCCTCCCGCGGAGCGGGACTTCGCGTGGATGGCCTCGACGCTCTCCCCGGACATCAAACTATCGCAAACCCCCGCGCTACCCTACGGCGGGGAGTACCGCGGCCACGCCGGGTTCCAGGACTGGAGCCGGCGAATGGCAGAGTACTTTGAGGTGGTTGACGTGCAGGACAGCGAGATTTTCGAGCGGGAGGGCTCGGGCACAGTGGTCGTGCTGGGGCGGGTACACTTGAAAGTTCGCAGGACGGGCCAGGAGCTCGAGTTCCCGTTGGTGCAGACCGTGACTGTGGACACGGAGAAGGGCCTGATTACTGAGATCAGGCCAATTTATTGGGATGTCCATGCCGTGAATACTGCTTTGGGCGTGTGAGGGTTAGTTAGGATGAGAATGGTTTGAAACATCTTCAGATAGGCTTCTACATATGGAGCATGTATGTATAATGTTATGGGCGGTACGAGTAAGGGTCCGAGAGGCCGTTTGGATGGGAATTGGATCTAGAGAAGCAATATTGATACCAGGAATTGCGACTAGTACGACCGTACCTCTGGGGAAGGCGTCAATATTTCAATCAAGCTCTCTCCCAATGATACTTTGAGTGGCCCCATCTCTCAATTCGAATATATGTGGGCCGACGGTAAGGTCTCATGGGATTTGTCCAACATTGACGGATACCCTTTTGCTGCGCAGGGCATTGAGATTATTCCATCTATGCAGAATGACACAAATAACCCAACTTGTGCGGTGGTCGACTGCCTAGCCGGTGAGGCCGATTGCACTGAAGCGTACAACTAGCTGAATGATATTAACCCTGGTCGGTGATGAAAATTCCAACCTTGTCATGACGCTGTGCCCTGGTTCTAGTTTGCAGATTCAGCATCGTTGGCCCACTTCTCCCGGAAGCTTTCATAGCCATTCGACGTACTTGACATAAATTTCCAAATGCTGCTGGTTATTCAAGGGCCTGTTAAGGAGTTATCATTTTACCTAGCTTAGCTCGCGCGTAATGGTGAAGCTCTGCTCAAGGTTAGATTCTTGCGCTCGTTTCACACGCGGCTTGCTGAGGAGTGAATCGATCAATCACAAGCCTGTCAATCAAAAACAAGAGCAGTATCTGGGACGGGTATAGTTAGTATGCCTTTCGAAACGAGACCACAAAGAGTTGACGAAGAGACCTATCCGGGGCTGTTTCCAGCAGCCCAGACTCCTGCTGGACCACATGAGCAATCCGAAGAGGAGATACAGGTTGGAGCAGGCCTATAGTTATCCAAGATTGGGGCTGGACTGGGGTCTTTCCATGTGTCGCGGCTGACCGTCCAGCCAAGTATCAATGGCACCAACAAGCCAACAAAGCATCACTCATTGTCATACACTCTTCTGGCAGTACGACATTCTAAGAGGACAAAGTGCTATAGACCATCTCAGCAACGTTTGACAAAGACCTCGTGCTGTCCATCCATCATACCTCTGCCTCTCGGGAAGCGATCTGCCACCATTCCGCAAGTGTAGAAGTCATCCTTTGGTCAGCTTCTCGAGTTTCTCTTCGACCGTCTCCAGCTTGTTGTATTCTTCCCACCATTGTGCTTGTTCAGCTTTTATTTTCTTCGATTCTTCCCTCATCTTCTCTTCGAGCTTTTGCACTTCAACGAGCTGCTTCTCGACCGTCTCCAGGTCTGGCGGCTTATCCTCGTTGAGAAAGGAGTCCACTTTATTCGCAATCCTCAAGCCTTTCTTTGTGGTGTCTTCTCTCGGGGTTGTTGACTCAATTGCGGTATCGTCCACCGCGGTGTCGGTGTTTGACCCAGCTAAAGTATTTTGCTGTGTGCTATTCAGCTCAGGGAAGCTCGCTGGCGGACGTTTGCACCATTCATTTCGTCCCTCGTCATTTTCCGGGGGGTTTTTTGGCAAGACACACTCCCAAGCCTTGTACCAATCTTCATGGCGACTCCCATGGCAATCCTTTTTGGTGCAACGATGGTTGGAGGAGTTGTGATTCAAGTCATTTGGATCGTACCGGTGATTCGGAATGAGCTGTCCTTCAAGGTTCCTCGTCGGTGCATGGCCTCGCTGTTCCTTCACAATGGGTTTCGTGACGACCATACTGCCGCTGGACAGAAACGAAGATGCTGAAGAAGATGTGAGACCGCAGTCAAGGGTGATCATATATCTCAACGAGGTAGTGTAGATGAGCTGTTGTCACTTTCCTCGAGTGACACCATCACACAAAGAATGGGTATGCACTGACCGGCCTAATCTGTCACTGTATGCCGCAGCAAGACGTCATCCACATCGAGATGAGGTGTTTGGACGTAGATGCAGCCATGGTCCAATGGTGATAGCTTTGAGGTATAACCCTCCTTGCTTGAAAGCGATGTTGGTCAGCATTCTCCCATTTTGCGGACCAAGTCGTGAAGGTGGTTATGGCAGTCCTCCTCTGATGGCTCCTCAATGGCAGCAGGTTCCGTGCACGGGTGCACACATGACCTCTTGTACAAGGTCGGCCATCGTCAGTACACCGGTGCAAACCTGGACCTCTTTCTCAATGTCGGGCCAATCTTCATGAACAAAAATGGCACGGGCAGTAATGCAGAAGCCACGCCACCGAGGATGGACATTGCTGGACCGACACCCAGACTGTGAAACATGGGTCCAGCTGCCAGCGGGAGGCCGCAAGCCATCACACTGCGCAGAAAAGTGTTTGCGGCGGTCGCACTTGCAGCATACAGTCCAAAGGTATCGACTATATAATTGATGCATTGCTGAAAGATGACATTGAAACCACCGCCAATGAAGCCTGCAGCAACCGACGGCAACGCCCAGGAGTATTGGGGGGCGGCGGTCCAGCCGAACCAAAAGAGACCCACCACTAAGAGACGGATATCAGCAAGTAGAACAAGTGCCACCACGGTCAGAAGTGGTTGATGCGAGAGACGGGGGACCCGAGAAGAGCAAGAGCGGCAGTGGGGTGGCACACTCACCCATGAGAATAGCACCTATGCCGAGGGGAGGAAGGCGGGCTTCAGGAACCGGTTTGCCATTTGAGGCACGACACCTTCGGATGTATAGTGGCTGGTTGCCGAGGTTGATGCCAATGGCACACAGGATGCCAATGAAAAGTCCGATAAACGGCAGAGAGGCGACCACCGGGGAATAGCCCCGTTCCTCCTCGAAGACAATCGGGAAAACTTCCAGGGTGAGATAAAGAATGGCGTAGACAAAAGAGGCATAGAAGGAGATGCATGTCAGCATAGGCTCCGTGAAGAGCATGGTCAACGGTCGTGAAAGCTGCTTCGAGACCAGGGATCTGAAGTCGAGTTTGAGATTCTCGTGTGGATGGTAGTACCTTGGGTTGCCCGTCTCTTTCCGCAGACGTTGTGCCTTTCTCTTCAAGAGGACAGGCGGGTACATTTCAGGCATACAGAATGTCGTGAGACCAACAATGGCAAACACGATGATGGCTTCCATGTACTGGGTCCATCTCCAGCCCAGATGAGGATTGACCAGAATGGCAGAGCCAATGGTCGGGCCCAGCGTCGGTCCTCCGACGACGGCCACGGCGTAGAAGGCGACTGCATAGCCTCGGGCTTCGCGAGACCAGATATCCCCCAGAGCAGCGTTGACGTTGCTGACAGGCGCCGAGCCGAACAGACCGGCAAAGAAGCGTGTGATGAAGACGGATGCCGCATTCTCGCTGGTCGCCGTACCGATGGAGAAAAGCCCGAGGCAGAAGGTGGCTGGCAACAATGACCAGCGTCTGCCCCAGACCTCTGAAAGAGGAGCCCACAAGAGAGGACCAAAAGCAAAGCCAACGCTGTGTTCCCGTCAGTGATTAATTCGTCCGCGCCTCGACCAAGGCATACACATAGAGGGACACGTTCAACACGGCAACCTCTTCGCCAACTCCCACATAGGCCGCAATGGTGCTGTTGGCGGGAGAAATGATACTGGATCCCAGACTGGCTGCCAGTGCGAGCATGCTCAGCTGAAACGTGATCCAACATCGGTACCGGATGGACCAATTCAGTGGATTCAGAGGTTCATGGGCGTCGAAGCGGACCAGGAACTCGTCGGCCTTCTCGTCAGTAGGCATGATGCTTGGCTGTGTCGGTGATTTTGCCTCCTTGTCTTCTGGTGGCGGCGCTGTTGATGCCTGCTGCTCTGGCGCCTCCTCGTCACCGCTGATTTTCGGCACCACAGCCAACATGGCGGCGCCGGTTTGCACACCTCGAGCAGAACTGGGGTCTTGCTCCCACCATGTTCAACAGGCAAACCAGGGCACCGCTGGAACTTATGTGGACCGGAAAATGCCCGCATGGCAACGTAGCCAGCGATGAACGGCTCCGCAATCGGTCCAGTTCAGTGTGGATGAGTGGAGAACAGGGCGAGGCTGTTGACGTCTGCATTTTTCTTCTTCTCACCTCTGCCCTGCCCTTCCCAGTGCCTCTGCCGTTCCCTGATCGGGCAGATGTACTAGTCTGGTTATTCATGTCTTATTCGTCTATACCTGGCGCGACTTTTCGTTCCGGGCGATGGATTTTGATTCTGGCAGCGAGCGTGGCAGAGAGCGATCATTGCCGATTTGCCGGCTGGGGCATAACGCTATCGGATGCAGCGACGCGACGCGGAGTGGATAATCATTATTGGAGAGCCGTCCACCTATGATAGCACGACCACCAGTTGCAATTCTGTCGGACCCGGGCTGCTAGAAGCCTCCACCCAATTCTCACATTCCTTCGTTCAGCTGAACAACGTTCCCTAACCTTGGTGAAGACGACCTCGATGTACAAGGCACGTCCAACCGGATATACCACAACGCCTTGTCGCCCATCATTCCACTCCCACCTTCCTGTGCGCAACGGGAGGAAGTCGGCCAAAGAGCGCGGCTCAGATGCCTCTTCCCTACTCATGCAAAACTGAGCAATTCTGAAAGCTTATCAGACGGCAATGTCGGACCCGCGTTAGCGGCAACACGCTGGTGATCTGAAGCATTTCTGACACGCGTCGAGGGGGTGCGGTCGGCAACATATTTGCAAGGGCACCGGAAAGGGTTGCCGCTCGTCTTCGTGCTCAGTTGTCCCATAGTCGACCGTTTCGAGGGACTAAAAACCGCTCTTGAACGTCTGCTCGAGGCGCATGTCGCAGCCCGGGAAGGCAAAGTTCAACAGAAGGGGGGAGGTCTGCGAAAGCGGTACAAAAGAAACGAGCATGGAAACCAAATATTGGTGTCTTGATCTGATGCCAGCTGGACCTCTATCAAGGGGCGCTAGCAAGGTGAGAGCAAGGCAAAAGTCGAACTGGGTGCTTGTTCATTGACGTCGAACAGGTGATGACAAACAGTTTTTGTTGGTGGTCTGGAAGAGCTCCATCTCACCGGCGTTGGATTGATTCACAGTCGGGAGGATGATGCCGGGAGTGGAAGAGATATCATACACACGTGAGAGATTGGATCCTTGCACACACTTCCGAACAAAGCAGTGACACAAGGCGTATAAAGCACCTTCGTCAAGTACATGCAAGAAGAGCAAAAAAGGCCGTGTTAAGGGTCAAGAAGGTAGGCTTCGCTGAGATGGACAATTCCGATCGAGGTGATTGACGCGCCAGCTTTGAGAGTACAAGGAGGACATAATGGACATGGGTAAGACAGTGAGGGCATTGGAATATTGTTTGCAACGCTCAATGATTATACTCATTGCGCTGACAATAGAGTCCAAGAACAAGCATGCGCCCAGAGCTTGCCAAGTCTGCATCACGTGTGGGCTTACAATTCATCGTTCAACTTTCAACTTCAAAAATACTCAGTGACCTGATCATGTCGACTGGCCATTGGGCTGTGCTGCTCCATTCCGAGTGTGGAACACGATATATCACAAGCGCTCGCAATGAGCACCATGACATGGCAGAACGCCGCCCAGGTCTCCTCTCATATGAGTAATGTAATTGTCACTGTGTAGGTACAGTATATCCTCACACAAACATTATCTTGGCTCCTGGACCTATTTCCTTCCGTACATACCTCCACACACCGTGTCATATGCAAGATCGCCCATTCCGATCGCGGCCAGCGACCGATATCATCTACAGCCCGCCTGCGACCCTTCCAGATCCTTGGACTCGGCCTGACTCTATGATGCCGATTATCCTCAACTCCCAAAGACACTGCCAAATTCCTTGGCGACCGAACCCACAAGCAATAAGGTTGGAGAGGATAGGCATGGCACGGAAACTCTCAACACAGGAGCAGAAATGAATGCCGACCAACGAAGTTAAGCCTCTACACAGGCACCGGCGCCACCGCAAACTGTCTGGACATGACTGAGTATCTCCACGAGACCGAGACATAGTCTTTAGGTTCATGCTCCCGAGACAGGCTCGTCTAGTCTACCCAGATTGACTCTTCAATTCTCTCCACTCGTTGAGACCAAAAGCAAAAGACGCGAGATGATGCAAATGATCGAACTAACCTTCAACCCTTCTTGCCCCACGCAGGACGTCTAGCCAGACCAACCCAAGATTCCTACCTCGGGCGCCGTCGGCAAAGCGTTTACCAAGGACGACATTCTCGGCTACCCTTTCACAAGGAGGGAGCAACTCACGACCGAGGGAGCGATGGGCAGTATGGCGCAGGATCTGCAGAGAAGAACGAGGTCATTCTGGGATGGAACACCTTTAGTGGTAAGCTAGATTCGAATGTATGTGAAAAGCGACAAGACAGGACAAATCTGTGCATCCTTATCCCAGCGATCCCAGCTGTGTGCGTTACGCTTGCTCTTGCCTGACTCGACATAATAGCCACGCCCTCTTCTCTCTTATCCCTGCGACATGTAGTAGTCGAGCCGAAGATGTTCAAACAGAGCTGGACTTGGCAATACTGAGATTCTTCACGTCCACTACACTCGATGCCGTGATGATCTGACCCTTCTCATCATCAGTCTCAACAACACAGGCCGGTGTGATATTGCGCGTACGAAGCATTCTCGATGTCAGAGGCAACTTGGGTGTGTGAAGGCAAGAAGGCCACCGGTGCGCAACGAGTCTGATGTCGAATCAAACTTATATGATCGCAGCGAGAGAGGGTACGGAAACGCAAAACCTGGTACCCCACAACATGGGACTCCATCCCCATTCTACCAGCGATAGAGGGTCACCTGTGCCAGTGTTGCCATGTCAGAAACCTCCGAGCTTGCTTCATCGCGGTGGGATGACCTTGAGATCTTCAACAATAGCCTGACCTTTCTTCATAGGTATCCAAGGCCATGCAGATTGAACAAAAGAGAAAAGGCTCGCACGAGCAGAAGCATGTCGGCCCGGTCTGGAGAAGCCCAAGGTTTACGCTCGACAGACAGGAGAATTCTACCAAGGAGGTCGAGAAGCTGGGCTATGCCAGTTCAGCGCCTTTCGTTCATTACCGATGGAGAGGTAGAGCAGTGGGCCTGACCGGAGGGCTGATCTTCGCGTGGCGCATGCGGAGTAAGCTGATTTCATCAGAGGCCTGCTGCCAGGGCAGCCTTGTGACACGGTGAAACTGGCTTGACACTAGTCTTGGTTTTGGGCCAGAGGTCGTTGCCACCTCTAGTTTAGCTGTCTGCACCATGACGTGGAAACACGGCTGGAGAGGAATTAACGTGAACAAAGGGGGACTGCACATTGGTCAGACAGAAAAAGTTGGCAAATCGGCGATGGATGGCCCACAAGATAAGCAACACCAAGCTCTCCCTCCCCTTCTTGTTTTCCTTCTTTCCTTCATCCCTCCACCTCTCCATCCAAATCGTTCGAGGTCTCCTCAGCTATAAGACAGGTCTTTCTCTGCACGATCGCCACCGGCAAAGCAATCCGCGGAACTAATCTCACCATCATCGACACGCCTCCACAGACGCATAACAAGATGGACGCCGAGAACACTGAGCGTCAAGCCAAGACTGTGGTTGAACAGCAGCCTGTAAGAACATTTTCACAAGCATCACTAGCAGGACGTGATATTGACTCTTTGCAGGAAGTCAGGGAGCAAATGACTACCAGCAAGCCATCTGAGACCAAGCTCGGACTGCGCGGGGGCGGTGAGGGTGAAGATATCTGCTGCGGCCTGTACGTCAGATCCCGACCTCACCTGACTCTCCACCATAACCCATTGCCCCTCATCGGCCTTTGACTAACTCACAGGGTGTGTACCCTTGGGGGATAATAGGTGCGCTGGATTGATGTGCTTCGAATGCTGTAAAGATTGTTGCTAGAGAGACGGAGCTGGCGTTAGGTGGTCTATAGTTCTAGTAGGAATAACGCGGGGGGCCGTCAAGCTCCGACAGCGCCGGTCGATCAGGCCCGCTTGTCAGGATCGGGCCGAAGGTCCTGCTGAGGGAAACAAACATCTTACAAGCCCCAAATATGCTCTCAATCATTGGCAGCCTTCTTTCTTTTAGTCATCAACTTTCCTACAAATGGGGCAGAAGATCAAGATAGTGCTGCTAGCAGCTAGGATTTCACTTTCGACACAGATCGACAAGACAGCTAAACATAATATAGCACAGAGCTAGTAGTGTAAGCTGTCCTGTCTGCGACACCAGACATCTGATGAGTCGGAAGATGGAGACCATGCTGGCAGACCTGCGACAGTTGAATCAGGGGCAGTGTTTCAGGACGAGTGTCAGGATGAGAGGGAGAAGGCCTCGCTCTGTCGGTGTGCGAATCTTCCCAATAGCCTTGAGTTGCTCGAGATTGGATCTATGAATCAAGCAAAACTAGGGCAACTAGTGCTGGCCTGCAAACTGAGCTGACGTCGCCCATTGCAGCGTGACCAGGTCTATACTCATGAATAAAGTGGCATCGTTTAGGGAATTCGGTACATCTGTCTCGCTAAGTGAACATGAACGTCAGTATGAGCGTGAAATAATAGGAACGGCTGTCATGGTGCTATGAACGAACTCTGTACGTGCAAATATAAAGGCTGAGTGGTAAATAGATAGATTTTAAGCATTATGATATTATATACTTGTTATGAGAAAAACTGACCACTGTAGAGAAAGCTCAGCCGTAGCGTGACGGAATGGCATGAACATGATTCTCCTCTGACCTGTTCGTTCAGGGCCGGGAAGAGCAATATTGACGGATACGGGTGTTTGTGATCACTTCTTTCCTCGATTCTCTTCCTTTTCAAGCCTGCTTCTCTGCGGCGCCCATCTCGAGGTCGGTCTTGGGCCAGAAGTGGCTGAGGTCGCCAACGGGCAGCGTGATCGCCATCCGCATCTCAGCGGCCATCATGACGACCGTCATGTACCAGCCGAGACAGCCGACGATGAAGAGCAGGGCTCCGCCGGTCTGGCGTAGGGATATTTGTCAGATCAGATACCGGAGCGGGAGCAGAGAACGAAAGGGCGAAGCAATAAATGTCCTGGTGTACATGGCGTCATCACTCACCTTTTGTAAGTGGCCGGCCGTCACGTAGTCTCCTGTCGACACTTTCCAGTAGGCACCCGACAGGACCCAGCTCGCAACGGTGACAAACAAGAAGATGAGAGCGAAGACGACGTTGGTTTTGAGTGTGAAGATCCAGAAGGTAAAGAGTGCAAAGCCCCAGATGATCAGGTAGAGCGCGAGGGTGGCATTGTAGGCCTTGCGGGCGGCGCCCTCCAGGGCGCTGGTGCCCGTGGAACTATAGCTCGCCGCCAGGCCCAGTGTCGGCAACTGTATCATACCAAAGGATAACCAAAACACGGCGAACAGGCCCATGACCATCATGGAGAAGAAGTTGCCCATGATCCATTCGAAGATGAAGCCGGTGGTGAGGAGTAACGGACCGACGAAGAAGAAAATGCCACTATGCAGAAGATTCAGGTCAGTGGTGGATTGGCGAATGTCTCCAATAAATTCGGGGTGAGATTGAGATGCAAGACTTACACGACGGCTGATACATTTCCATCGGCACCGCCCCAACCCATCAGCATTATAGAGAAGGTAAAGGTTGAAATAACGAAGCTATTGCTAATGTCAGCAAATGCGATACACGAATGTCTCAAGCAAGCAGAGAGCGTACCCCACAAAGCCCAGAGGTGTCGGATTGGCAAAGCGCTTGACATTGTCTCCTACGTGAGGAACTTTGGGAGTGAGATAGAGCTATAATCCTCGTCGTCAGCAATAGGCAGGGCCAGCCGACCGCCACATACTTTCTCAAACAGCTCTGGAGAAATGGTGAATGCGCCCGAAGAAATGGTATGGGTCAACTGTGGCTTCTCTGTCTCAATGGCATCGTGCGAGGGACGTCGATTCGAGGAACTCGACATTTTGATGGTGGTAGGGGTGGTGGTGATGGTATTCGCAAGTAGTCTCCAACTATACGTTAGAAGCAAGACATAGGCGACACCGTTCGACACCTGGGTCAGGCCATGCCGCCCTCTTTATCACATTCGACAATATGGGACGAGGATGCGAATCGTGGGGCTTTCATGGCAGCAGGCAGTTTCACTCCTCCATGTGCCGAAGGACCCGTGCAACCAGATGACAACATCCTGACAATTCCAATTTCTTGACCCTCGGCGCCGCCGCGTGGCGGTCTCCGGACTGGGAGTTCCGACAGCTTTTGTGGTGCACCGGTCGACTACAGGGTGTTGACCAGTGTGATCTCGATCTTCAGGAACGATGGCTGAAAGCGAGGATTGACCCCGCAAATGCCTGTGTCCACTCCGCACCCCGGACTCGGAGCTCCGCCTGCGACCGTTCCTGTTCCCTACACGTTTATACTCGTAGGGAATCTGGAGGAGGTCATGTGAATGTGGAGCAGGTGGAGCTTACCACCTTTTCAGACGTGTGGAATTCAAGCTAGACTTGTCTAGACGAATGTTCCGCTCGACAGTCGTGGGATGAGATTGTTGGGTGATCGGTGGTGCCAGCTGGGTGGGCTCTCAGCAACTGTCAGACACGGATCAGTCGGCTGATGCCCTTGCCCTTGATGTTCAAGATAGAAAGAGTGGCTAGATCTTTGAGCGGGTAAATCCTCATTCGCACTGGGAGTTCAACGCTGGATGAGGTGAATGGGGAAGATGGCGGAGAACTATGGTTTTCCACGCCCAGGCAGTCAAGCCTATGGTCTGGATTCGACGATTCCTGATCACACTACCTAGCCATCCTGTTGTAGACAGAGGAATGTGTCTTGAAGGATGGCACGGACCCGACGACCTTTTTGTATACTTTTGCGTGGCGTCTCGTCGTCGATTTGATGCGCTGATTGGTTAATACTATCACTCTGTAGAGGCAATCTCTACGGCCTTTGCACCAGTTGAGGATTCCCCTCAGATGGCAGTCCATTAACAAATCTCGATGCAATCTGCATCGACCTTGGCACATATGTTAGCTATTGTAAACTGCGGTGAGTAGTTGGTCAATTGCTTCTACCGAAGTTACGCCGTCGGAAGGTGCGATCGAAGTGTGGCCCCTAGTGTTCAGCTGCGAACCACTCAGCCTGATATGCATTTTGGTCAGCACACTGGTATCTGTATACGCTTCGCAGCCGGCCGGTCTGTTCCTTACCCACTTCCTAACTTGTGACGTAAAGCTATGACCAGCTTCACCGGCCTGGAATGGAGACCCCAGTGAATGCCCACCAGACCGCATTCCACACTCACGGAGATATCGCGAACCAAGTCGGACAGCAAGTCATCCATGGCGATGTCAACATTAACCAGTTCGTGTCCTCCACGCTTTACCTGTTTATGGCCCTCTGATATGGATTCTTTGAACTGCAGGACCGGATCTTCTGACCCCATGGGACTCCTCCCATATGCCATCCAAGCAGGATTCAACGCTTCCAACAAGCAACACGCTTCCCACTGCCTTTCTGACACACGAGTCGACATCCTTTCCCGAATAAGGCAATGGGCTGATGGGACCGACCAAAAATGCATATTCTGGTTGAGTGGTATGGCTGGGACCGGCAAGTCCACCATCGCCCGTACCATCGCTCGCGAATATTATGAGAAGACGCGTCTCGGAGCAAGCTTCTTTTTCACAAGAGGCGGCGGCGACCTTGGATCTGCTAGCAAGATCTTTACAACATTTGCCAGGCAGCTAGCAGAGCTATCGCCCAGTCTTCAACGTTATATCCGCGAGGTTGTCTGTGAGTCGAGCAATGTTGACAACCTAGGCCTACAGGATCAGTGGCAAAAGCTCATTCTTCAGCCTCTTTCTAGACTAGACGAAGGAACATTCCCCCTTCCACTGGTTCTAGTCATTGATGCCTTGGACGAATGCGAAAATGAAGACGACGTTCAGCTGCTTCTTCAAGTGCTTGCCAAGGCCAGCAAGTCGCGACCTGTTCAGCTCCGGATACTCATTACAAGCAGACCTGAAACACCGATCCAAAATGGAATGTCTGACATCCCGACCACCTCACATCAAGATTTCATTCTCCATAGCATCCCGCCGACAGTGGTCGACCACGACATTTCCCTTTTTCTGGCTCGCGAGTTGGAGCGTATCAGACAGAGGTGCGGTCTTACACTGGGATGGCCTGGAGACGAGCCGACGAGTCTTCTTGTTCAAAGAGCTGGAGGATTATTTATTTACGCTGCAACCACGTGTCGTTTCATCGGTGAAGATAGACGACTTGCTGAAGCGCGGTTAAATCTCATTCTTCGACAGGGAAATTCTACCTTACCACCAGAGAAGCAGCTCGACGAGACCTATTCCACCATTTTATCCAGTTCGGTCAATGCCATTTATGACGACCAAGAGAAGGAGAACCTGCGCATACAGTTCAGGAGTGTCATTGGATCTATCGTCGTCTTGCTCGACACCCTATCAGTGTCCAGTCTGGCGAAGCTGCTGGATATATCAAGGGAAAGAATATCTCAAACCTTGACACCTTTGCACTCAATACTACATGTACCAGACGACGACGCTGATTTCATCCGGCTTCTTCATCCGTCGTTTCGTGACTTTCTCCTGGACGTCGGCCGGTGTTCAAATCCACAATTTTTGATTAACAAGGAAAAAGCACATCGACACCTGCTCCTGCATTGCCTGAGGATTATGAGAAGTCACCTGCGCCGGGATCTATGTCAACTCCGAGCACCAGGAGCCCCGTCCAACATGGTCAACAAGTCAGAAATGGACAAGTGCATCCCGTTACAGGTGCAATATACCTGTCGATATTGGGTCCATCACCTTCAAAAATGCACCCTCGATTCCGCAATCTTGAGCGACGTCAATGAATTCCTTCAAGCACATTTCTTGCATTGGCTTGAGGTGCTTTCTTTAATAGACTGCCTGTCAGAAGGAATACTAATGGTTAAAACTTTAGATGCAATGTTTCCGGTATGTGAATTTATAAGCCCATTGTGAGGGAAAACTTGGCTCATGCAACAAAGGATAAGCGGAAAGAAGCCTTCAATTCGATATCTGGGCTTAAATCCAAGGTCAAGTCAAAATTTCTCAAACATTTTCCAATTGAAAAGCCTCAGGGAGGCCCACGGAAGCCAGAGTGTAAAAACACACCACCGACACTGGATGAGTTCGTTCATGATGCTAAACGTTTCATTCTCAGCTTTGGGACATTAATAGAAGAGGCACCTCTGCAAGCGTACTGCTCGGCTTTGGTATTCAGCCCAACGTCAAGTTTGATAAGGAATATCTTTTGGGATCAGGCTCCAGATTGGATTAAACATTATCCTCGCGTCGAGAAAGACTGGCATCCTTGCTTGCAAACGCTCGAGGGCCACTCAGACTGGGTCAGCGCTGTAGCCTTCTCTCCAGACGGCAAGCTGGTGGCCTCTGCGTCCGTCGACAGGACAGTCCGGCTCTGGGACGCAGCGACAGGAGCCGCAAGGCGCACGCTCGAGGGCCACTCAGACTGCGTCGGGGCTGTGGTCTTCTCTCCAGACGGCAAGCTGATGGCCTCTGCATCCGACGACGAGACAGTCAGGCTCTGGGACACGGCGACAGGAGGCGCACGGTGCACGCTCGAGGGCCACTCAGGCAGGGTCAATGCCGTGGCCTTCTCTCCGGACGGCAAGCTGGTGGCCTCTGCGTCCGACGATAGGACAGTCCGGCTCTGGGACGCGGCGACGGGAGCAGCACGGCGCACGTTCGAGGGCCACTCGGAGTGCGTCAGGGCTGTGGCCTTCTCTCCAGACGGTAAGCTAGTGGCCTCTGGGTCCGGCGACGAGACAGTCCGGCTCTGGGACGCGGCGACAGGCGGCGCACGGTGCACGCTCCAGGGCCACTCAGACTGGGTCAACGCCGTGGCCTTCTCTCCAGACGGCAAGCTGGTGGCCTCTGCAGCCTTCGACGAGACAGTCCGGCTCTGGGACGCGGCGACGGGAGCAACACGGCGAAGGCTCAAGGGTCACTCAGACTGGGTCAGCGCTGTGGCCTTCTCTCCAGACGGCAAGCTGGTGGCCTCCGCGTCCGACGACAGTACGGTCCGGCTCTGGGACGCGGCGACAGGAGCAGCACGGCGCACGATTGAGGGCCACTCAAGTATGGTCAATGCCGTGGCCTTCTCTCCAGGGGGCAAACTGGTAGCCTCTGCGTCCGGTGACAAGACAGTCCGGCTCTGGGACGCAGCGACGGGAGCAGCACGGCGCACGCTCGAGGGCCACTCAGACTGCGTCAACGCCATGGCCTTCTCTACAGACGGCAAGCTGGTAGCCTCCGCATCCAACGACGGGACAGTCCGGCTCTGGGACGCGGCGACAGGAGGAGCACGGTGCACGCTCGAGGGCCACTCAGGCATCGTCGGCGCCGTGGCCTTCTCTCCGGACGGCAAGCTGATGGCCTCTGCATCCTTCGACGAGACAGTCAGGCTCTGGGACACGGCGACAGGAGCAGCACGGCGCAGGCTCAAGGGCCACTCAGGCAGGGTCAAGGCTGTGGCCTTCTCTCCAGACGGCAAGCTGGTGGCCTCCGCGTCTGACGACAAGACTGCCCGGCTCTGGGATGCGGCGACAGGAGCAGCACGGCGCACGCTCGAGGGCCACTCAGACTGGGTCAGGGCCGTGGCCTTCTCTCCAGACGGCAAGCTGGTGGCCTCTGCGTCCTCCGACGGAACGGTCCGGCTCTGGGACGCGGCGACAAGAGCAGCACGGCGCACGCTTGAGGGCCACTCAGGCATCGTCGACGCCGTGGTCTTCTCTCCAGACGGCAAGCTGGTAGCCTCTGCATCCGACGACAGGACGGTCCGGCTCTGGGATGTGGCGACGGGAGCAGCACGATGCACGCTCGAGGGCCACTCGGACTGGGTTAGGGCCGTGGCCTTCTCTCCAGACGGCAAGCTGGTAGCATCTGCGTCCTCCGACGGAACGGTCCGGCTCTGGGACGCAGCGACAGGAGCAACGCAACACGAACTAAAGGTTGATGCCGCAATTCAAACAATATCTTTCTCGAGTTGTGGACAAAGCCTCACGACGAACAGGGGACTATTAGAAGTTCCCCCGCTTAATTCTACTACATCTCCTCTGCTTTCAAAGCGGCCGGCTTATTTATTTACGGGAAACAGTTGGATATATGAAGGGACGGAGAAAATTCTTTGGCTTCCCCCGGACTATCGGGCAAATTGTGCAGCTGTTTGGGGTGATATTTTGGTCTTGGGACATTTTTCAGGTATTGTTTCCTTTATGAGCTTTCGTCTAGGTGAGAAGGTTGTGTAGTTTTAGCATCGCTAACCTCCTCCCCACCCCCATCGTTGTGCATGCCCTCTCGGTGAGAGCGCTGTTGCTTAGGAATTGCTTACTCTGAATCACCTTGGCCTGGTAATCAATACGGCCGAGGTTTTAGATCTGCTAAGAAATCAATTCGAGGATGAAATTCTTTAACTGTGGGTTTATTTACTGTTCCCACTTCAACGGACCTTGAATCTTGAATGGCGATTTCGTTTACCCTGACCCATGCCTTTTCGAGGACATGCATGCCCGTACTGGTCGTAGGTGCTATCCTGTAAACTTTTCCTGATCTTAAAGCACCAAAGCCAGATTGTGTTGCAGGTCACTGTCAAGGATCTAACGTCCAGGCAAATGATCGACTATTAAAGCTGTGAGGTGCCCAGCTGTCTCCAGTTGAACAAGAACAGGACCAACTGGATGATGGAGCAGCTCAAGGAGCATTAGCAAGATAGACACACATTAGGAGCCTTAATCATCTATCCTTCAGGCCTCAGATAGCTAGAGAATAACACATTCAAAGGACCAACCATGCTATGGGTGTGAAGTTGTACTTTGATATTTCTCAATTACGAGGAGCCAGGTGCGGCAAGCTGACACACCTGGCCACACAGAATACGGTACCTCTTTCTGATGCATGCACGAAGTCGGTTCCATGTACTTGTCATTTGTGCTTGAGCGGATCGAATGGCTGACGCCACCAAATCTTCACCGAGACTTGCACTCCGGGCCGTAAGAATTGAAACATGTCTCACATCATGAGCAGCGACAATGGCCACGGACACTGCCACAACATCAGCAAATGAATAGTCATGCCACTGCAGACAACACGAGACACACATAGACCCACCGAGGCAAGCATAGCCAGGAGCCGGGCCGAGTTCTTCCACAATTCAAACTTGGACATCCCCAATTTTGACGAGGCATTTTCTCCGGCCGACAGTACTACCTCGCTTGCGCTGGGATGAGGCATTCTTAGCAATCGAACCGAGATTCTCTGAGCGAACATTTGGTCCGGCCTCCCACCAAGAGTGACTGTCAGGAGCCCGACCGGATGACCACCAGTGGGAGGACAGAAATTTGCCGGGAAATTTCGTGGCCGGTGGCGAAAGCAAAGGCCATGATGATGACCACCGAGCACAATAAGAAGCCCAGCTGAAAGAACCCTGCCGATGGAAGGATGGACCAAAGAAGCATCAGAGACGGCCTGGATGCAGTGGATGAGCGGTGAACAATCAAAATACCACCATCACATCGGCGTGGAGGGCGGATGGATAGAGATCTTGTTGATTCATGTTTCGCCATTGATGGCCCGTGGCAAGCAACGGATGCCCCAGGGTTGGTGCCGTTGCAGACGGAAGAAGAAACGGCGGACAGGGTACAAAACAGGCACAGCAGGAGACACAGCATTCGAATGTTCGGAACAGAAAGCTGCCCCATTTGCAAGTGAGATGGAGAAGATGAACAATGATATACGTCCAGATTGCGAAGCATGAATAAGCCCGACAAAGCAGCCCAAGCTTACCCATCTGGACATGCTTCTGCCTCGAGGAAACGAGCATTTACGGCTTTGGGTGCAGCCGATTTCTGGCAGTCAGGCTATCTAGATCTGTTACACAAGCATCGACAAGCTCGTTAGTGGCGGCTGCCCCTGGTGCACTCCATCCGCTTCGCTTGACTTTGCCCTTCTCACCCTCTCTCGCGCTGGATTGGTTGCTAGAGAACGACGTGTGACCAATTGGGAAACACAGTTACGGCACGAAGTTGCTGCTCACGTTGATCTCGCATCATCATGACGGCTCGGGAGCGCAGTGTCAAGGCTACCCCTCGCCAGGTAAGCTCCAGGACCAAGGGCGGGGTGTGTGGCATCACTATGAAACCAGCTCAGCTCAAATACAACCCTGCTTTGTACACGTAGAAAAGGAGCGCTTCACCTTGGCCTGACCGCCACCTTTGCTTCCACTCCAGATCACCTCTTCAGCTGGCCTACTGTGGCGAAGAGAACCTTTAAAAGTGCAGCCTACATTAACGCTCACATCCTCCCTTCCGTCTCACGCTCTCGACCGCCGACCTTCACACCTCCTGTCAGCGATCACCAAGCTCGAACTTCAAAATGGTGCATTTGTCCAGCGTCCAGGACGATCCTTTCCGGAGTTCAGGTCCTGCCCGTCGTCAGTCCATCGTCCCCGGTCTCGAACACATTTCTCTCGAACCGCCAGGTGAGGATGAATTCTCCACCTCTGTGTACGGCTCTCGATTTGCGGCCGAGGACCTCCCGTCGCACGAGATGCCGGAGAAAGAGATGCCAAAAGAGATTGCATACCGGATGATCAAGGACGAGCTCAGTCTGGACGGGAACCCGATGCTCAAGTGAGTGGTGCCACCAGATGAAAGAATTGGGCATTAATACTAGATTCAAAGCCTGGCCAGCTTTGTCACGACGTTCATGGTAAGGGTTGCCTCTCCGTAATCTCCGACGTTCTTCCTAACAGCTCTCCAGGAAGACGAAGTCGAGAAGCTCATGACGGATGCCTTCTCCAAGAACTTCATCGACTATGAGGAGTACCCTCAGACGGCCGAGATTCAAAACCGTTGTGTCAACATGATTGCGCGTATGTACAACGCTCCCACCGCGGACGGTCATACCAACGCTATGGGCACGTCGACCGTTGGATCCAGCGAGGCCATCATGCTGGCCGTCCTCGCCATGAAGCGCAGATGGGTCAACAAACGCAAGGCTGAGGGCAAGGATTACTCGAAGCCCAACCTGGTGATGAACAGTGCTGTGCAAGTCTGCTGGGAAAAGGCGGCTCGCTACTTCGACGTCGAGGAGAAGTATGTCTACTGCACCGAAGAGCGCTACGTGATCGACCCAAAAGAGGCGGTCGAATTGGTCGACGAGAACACGATTGGCATCTGCGCCATCTTGGGCCTAACCTACACTGGCGAGTATGAAGACGTCAAAGCGATCAACGACCTCCTCGTCGCCAACAAGATTGACTGCCCCATCCATGTTGATGCCGCGTCTGGTGGTTTCGTCGTTCCATTCGTCAATCCCAACCTGGAGTGGGACTTTCGTCTCGAGAAGGTCGCCAGCATCAACGTGTCGGGCCACAAGTACGGCTTGGTGTATCCGGGTGTCGGCTGGGTCGTCTGGCGTTCACCGGAATATTTGCCCAAGGAACTCGTCTTCAACATCAATTACCTCGGCGCCGATCAGGCCTCCTTCACCTTGAACTTCAGCAAGGGCGCGAGCCATGTCATCGGCCAGTACTATCAGATGATCCGGCTCGGCAAGCGCGGTTACCGAAGCATCATGCTCAACTTGACCCGGACATCTGACTATCTCGCGGCCCAGCTCAAGGCATTGGGCTTCATCGTCATGTCCCCGGGTGGCGGGCATTCCCTGCCCGTGGTTGCGTTCCGCCTGGACCCCGATGATGACCACTTGTTCGATGAGTTCGCGATTGCACATCAACTTCGCGAACGTGGTTGGGTCGTGCCTGCGTACACCATGGCTCCCCATAGCGAAAAACTCAAGCTGATGCGCGTCGTCGTCCGTGAGGATTTCAGCAAGCAGCGTTGTGACAGCCTGGTGATGGATATCAAAATGGCATTGCAGTCTCTGGGGGAGATGGACCGGAAGACGATGGAAAGGTATAAACAGTAAGTGGAGCCGATATGACCGGATGGAGCTTGGACTGACGCTGGCTGATATGCTCGCAGCCACGTGAAGACGCACAGTCGCACTGGCAAGGCCGGCCGCAGCGTGGAGCACTATGCGAACGAGGACCACTCGCTCCAAGGCAAACACGGCAAGACACATCCCATTTGCTAGATCAGCACGAAGAGGATGGCGACTTGATTGCGTCGGCGAAGAGGCCGTGTTTGCGTGGTGGAACATCTTCCGTTCTGCTTGCCCTGCTGGTGCGAAGTGTCCATTTTCTCCTTTGGTAGCCTCAGTCGTGGCCAGTGCATAGTCTGGAAATGATGCCTGATTGAGACCAGAATGAGAGAAAGCTCCATACCCTTGATTGTCAGTGCGGCAGCGTTCCTCCAACTACTGTAGTTCTGCGACATCACGTGACCCGAACTCGGCTCTTTGACCTTATTGGTTTAGCCCATTAGCCTCCTGCCAAGCCAAGATTTGTTCGCACATTGAGGCCCAGTTTGACCAGCAGACCACTACGACTTTCAAGATTGTCAAGTGAACGCGCGAAGAGAGACTCGCCCATCATGTGTATGTACCCTACTCACCCGATATCTATCCTTTCATGTCGCTAGCCGATCTTCACTGGCCTCGCGGCACCGCCTGCAGTCACCTTGCAGTTGTCGAGATTTGCTTGCTTTTTGATCGTGGAAGAATGGATGGCTGACATCTTACAGCTCTCGTCAGTGGAGAGAAGTCGAACTGTACGTTAGGCATAATCCTGCCGCTCCGATCGTCTACTGATTGTCAACTCTAGTCCAGTTCATCCTTCGTCTTCTCAACACCAACGTCGATGGCAAGCAAAAGATCATGTATGCCTTGACGCGGATCAAGGGTGTCGGTCGCCGCTACTCCAACCTCGTCTGCAAGAAGGCCGATGTCGACTTGAGCAAGCGGTATGAATCCTGCTGGAGCAATAGCTATCCAGAGACTAAACTGGTCAGGGCCGGTGAAATCACTTCCGAAGAACTCGAGCGAATTGTCACCATCATCCAAAACCCGACCCAATACAAGATCCCGGCTTGGTTCCTCAACCGACAGCGAGATATCGTCGACGGCAAGGACACACAGGTCTTGGCCAACAGCATGGAGAGCAAACTGCGCGAGGACTTGGAGCGCCTAAAGAAGATCCGGGCTCACCGCGGCCTGCGACACTACTGGGGCTTGCGTGTCAGAGGTCAGCACTCCAAGACCACTGGCCGAAGAGGGCGCACGGTCGGTGTGAGCAAGAAGAAGGGCTAAATGAAGTGAGTGGTATGGGTGGGTGTGCAGGGCGAGAAAGCGCACCTTGGTCAGGGCTACCGACCAAAAATCTCGCAGGATTAGTTTCACCAGCGTGCTACGATATTACAAATGTCGATGGACTTTCATGGCTAGAAGTCAGGCCTCAGCGAGAGTGGTATGAGACAACATGTGCGCAATCCTCCTCTTTCCGCCATTGGACTCTTCCAGGCCTTGTTCGGTTATCCTCAACCTCGACCACGTTGTTTTTGGCTACCGACTGGACGGATTATTATTTAGCAGTAAATGCGGCATCGGAAGACTGAAGCGTTGGAGACTGAGCCAACTCGGTTCTCCATCCATTCCTCGACCCTCTGGTGCACCACTCATTCGTAGAGCTTTGATTCTATCCAGGCATGTATCACTATATTGCTGCCGCTGCCGCTTTGGTCAATGCTCTTACCACCGCCTCAGCCTTCGAGAGAGACTTGAAATATCATATGTAGTTATAGGTTCCCATTTGAGGCAGATCTTACCACAAGGCCAGCTTTGTCAATTGTGAGTAGTCGTGCATTCTAAGATTTGAGTCTGACTGCCAGGAAACCAGCCGCCAACTTCTACCAAGGTACCCGAAATTGCCGGCCGACAAATTGCAACATGCATTTGCCAGTGAAGTAGGCCTTCAGGCTGGTCCAGAGCTCGCGACTACAGCACCTTCACCCTGATAATCCCAGATAATACCTCCTCGGGGTCGCAAGTGGCACTCGACCACAATTTGACGATGAAGTGTAGACCCATTTGTAGATCAATCGCCGGAGAGGAATAGAGGTAGCTGGGAGAAGGTAATAGAGAGATTGGAATTGAGAGACGTAATGGCGGTACCTGCCTGAGCTTGTGCCTGGATTGTGGCGGAGACGCAGCCAAGATCAGCTAATCTGCTGGCCTGCTACCCGAAACGGTTGGTCTAGCAACAGATAGGCCGCAGCCGCAGTCGGCATCCTCATATCTCACGGTTCAACGCTGCCTGTCAACATTGTCATCATTCTCATCCTTCTTGTCCTTCCTACTTCTTGACAACCTCCCTTGCAGCAGAGTGTCAGTCGCTGAGCTGTCTGACCGTGAGCCTGCTCAATTGTAGCTCGTCTCCACTCCCCTGTCGAAACGCTGCTGCCTTGACTGGTTGAGCAGTCATCCTCACTCTCAATCATTGAATCTTTCCCCTCCCGCCTTGCACCATGAGGCTTTTGTCGACCGCCCTCCTCGCCGGTGCGGCCTCAGCTGCTATTGCGCCCCAGCAGCAGCCAATCCAGGTTCCCAAGTCATTCCCAAACGCACCCAATGATGCGCTTGCCAACCAGCTCTACCGTCTCAAGGACGGGCTCCGAGGTCTCACGGCCGAGGCTGCGGCCATTTGGAACGAGGTCGCCATGCTCTATCCGAAGCAGATGAGCGCCGCGAGCTTTTTGTCCGGGCCCAAGAAGCACACCCGTCGGCCGGACCACGAGTGGGACCACGTCGTCCGCGGCGCGGACGTGCAAAGCGTGTGGATCGAGAACGCCAACGGCGAGAAAGAGCGCGAGATTGACGGCAAACTCGACACATACGATTTGCGGATCAAAGTGGTCGATCCAAGTGCGTTGAAGGTGGACCCGGATGTCAAGCAATACTCTGGGTACTTGGATGACAATGAAGACGACAAGCACTTGTTCTACTGGTTCTTCGAGTCCCGGAACGACCCGGAGAATGATCCGGTCGTGCTGTGGCTCAACGGCGGGCCTGGCTGTTCCTCCCTGACCGGCCTCTTCCTTGAGCTGGGACCTTCGAGCATCGATGAGAAGCTCAATGTTGTCTACAACCCGTATTCGTGGAACTCGAACGCAAGCGTCATCTTCCTCGATCAGCCCGTCAATGTCGGATATTCCTACTCGAGCTCGAGCGTGTCCAATACGGTGGCCGCCGGCAAGGACGTCTATGCTCTGCTGACCTTGTTCTTCAAGCAGTTCCCGCAGTACGCCCACCAGGACTTCCACATCGCCGGTGAGTCGTACGCCGGGCACTACATCCCCGTCTTCGCGTCGGAAATCCTGTCGCACAAAAAGACCAACATCAACCTGAAGTCGGTCCTGATCGGCAACGGTTTAACCGACGGCCTCACCCAATACGAGTACTACCGACCGATGGCGTGCGGCGAAGGCGGGTGGCCTGCCGTGCTTGACGAACAGACCTGCCAAAGCATGGACAATGCGCTCCCCCGGTGCCAATCGCTGATTGAGAACTGTTACGAGAGTGAGAGCGTGTGGTCCTGTGTCCCCGCCTCGATCTACTGCAACAATGCTCTCCTGGCCCCATATCAGCGCACCGGCCAGAACGTGTACGACGTCCGCGGCAAGTGTGAGGACAGCAGTAACCTCTGCTATGCCGAACTCGGCTGGATCACCAAGTGGCTGAACCAGAAGTCGGTGATGACGGCCCTGGGCGTCGAGGTCGACGGCTACGACTCGTGCAACTTTGACATCAACCGCAACTTTCTCTTCCAGGGCGACTGGATGCAGCCCTTCCACCGCCTGGTGCCCGGTCTCATCGAGAAGATGCCGGTCTTGATCTACGCGGGCGATGCCGACTTCATTTGCAACTGGCTGGGCAACAAGGCCTGGACCGAAGCTCTCGAATACCCCGACCACGCCAAGTTTGCCGCCGCCGAGATGGAGGATCTCCTCATCGAGGGCGCGAAGGATGAACGCAAGATTGGAGCAGTCAAGTCATATGGCAACTTTACCTTCATAAGGATCCACGCCGGGGGCCACATGGTACCGCTGGACCAGCCCGAGGCGAGCTTGGACTTCTTCAACCGGTGGCTAGCCAAGGAGTGGTTTTGAAACGGCCGGACGGATCGAGCGTGCCTGTTGGATCGCTTCGTAGACTGTTAAACACGCGCATCGGTGAGAGTCTGTCAAATAGACAGGTAGTCAGGTGGGTCAGATATTGAATAGGAAATGGTCCGCATGTGACTGATACAAACTGAAATTCGTCATCTCGTCGCCCCGGGGTCTGGAAAGATGGGTTGACCCTCGGATCGCGCTCTGTGTGATTCGGCCGACTCTTGTTTCTTGCATGGCTCCATCGAACCTCTGGACGTGCCGGATCCATGCCGTCTATCCGAGCGGTCCATGACAGCGGCGGGTGCCATGAGGGTTAAAAAACATCTCATATGCGGACGGACTGACTGGCTGGCTGGCTGGCTGAGCTGACTGCCTGCCTGCATGATGCAAGTATGTTCTTCATCACGGCCGAGCTGGCGCCAGCGGCGTTGCTGGATTGGAGGATGTCTGCAGGGTCAGCGGCTAGAATGGCGGGCCAGGCCGCTTCCAACTAAGTATAGCAGAGTCAGCGATTGGTCGAGATGCAGGTCATTGTGATGGCCATGCTCCCCTTGTCACACCAATCGCCGGGCGGATTCGACTGGTAAGCGCCCATAGTACGAGTTGGTGGCAACAAGGAACGGCGGTGGCAGCAGTGGTAGTGGGTCCCTGGCGAACATGGAGATCTTCTGTGATGACTCCAGGCTTTTCCGGCTGCACACTGCCTTGCTACGCGCCCGGCCTGTCTCTGTGCCCCTCCACTTGGCCCCCGCCAGCCTATCTGTTCTCACCATCTTCGCGCTCACGGGCCTGGTGCCATCACAACCATGCGGCCATCCCACTGCAGAATCCGACCTGGGCCGCGTCCAGACTTGGGTGTGAGTGAGGGTCAGCCATGGCCCATCCTCGTCATGCAATCGAACCTCATCCATCCACACTCCACTCGGACCGTGGGTCTAAATATTGGTATCGCCATCCGTCCTCCTCCTTCCCTTTCCTCGTTCTTCAGCAAGCAAGTCTTGTTAATTTTGTTGTGCGGTTAAGAGCTATTTTTGAACACCATCGTCTCTCGCGACTACCTGTCTGTCTGCACAGTGCCTGGAGCACTGCCGATAACAGCAAAAGTACCCAAGTGTCGTTAATAATAGCACTCGGCCAATTCGGCTCTGGTTTGGGCTCTGACTCTGGCTGTTACGCCGCAGACCTGACCTCGTCGACCCATCCGTCCCATCCGACTCTGGCGGCAAACTGAGCTGGGCTCTTGTTGCTGTCGACACACGTTATTACCACCGACACCTCTGCAGAATCTCGACAGGCTCGAGAGACGGACCCGGTTCGGTCTTGTTCAGCTAATTCCCGGTAACCCGTTGCTGGCCAGCGAGTTCCACTAATAGCTCTTGCCCGTATCAATCACTTGCTCTGCCTAATACCCGGTCAAATCTCCTCGTGGGGGTTGCCATCGCTGCGGCACCGTTTGACCCTTTCTTTTCTTCTTTTTCTTTATAGCACCAGTCTTGGGCTGGTTTTCACTTCACCTCCCAGTTCAGACATCCTGGTCCACAAGGCTTCCTTGACGACACTGACCGACATTGCTCCTGGAGAGTAGTGTCTTGAACCACTCTCTCGGCTTCCATACAAGGCCGAGCCTAGGGACAGCTGTGCCGCACGCCTGCAGCAGAAGCTGACCCACGACACGCGGCGCAGCAGCCTCTCACTGGTACGGTTGACTTGAGTCTTTGGCTAGCTGCTCTGGAAGCAGCGACCAACTCTTGGTTACGACCCTGATTTCACGGGTATTCTAAAGTTATCTCGGGCCCACTGTCAGTCGTATTTGGTCCGCAACCCCCGGCCAGCCGGTTCAACCACCACCTACACTTCATATCCAGACGCTCAGGAAGTCGTCGTCATTCAAGCAAAAGTCCACTGTGTACCAATTTGCGGTTGCTGGTCGACCGTGCAAACATACCATCGCACCTTTCACAATCTTCCTGGATACAGCTTAACTCGGGAACCAACTCATCAGCTCCCATTGGCCTCACCGCTGTTTCGAGGTATTCGTCGAGGAAGCTCTCCGACCACGCATCAATTCATCATCCGCAACCCACAGCACCGAGCCTGACGGACAGGGGTCGTCGACTGGATAATTCCTTACGCCATTTAATTTTCCCATTGGTATCACGACACGAAGCTCTTCAGCATTTCGAGGGTGCAACATTCACAAAAACATTCCTTAATCACCCTTTCTGGTCTCTTGAATATTCACCCTCCCGAGGACATCAGACAGTCACGACGACACTTTTCCTCCAACCAGCATTCCTCTACACCTAGCATACTACTAACAAATCAAGGTCATACAAAACTAATTCGAGCAGTGCCAATCGTTGTGTGCCCTCACCGCGTGCCTTCACCGACCACAGCATGTCTACTCCAGCGGTGCAACTCAGCTTTACCCTCCGGACGTCTCCCAACGTCCGCACGGTCCACCTCCTCGGCTCGTGGGACAACTACAAATCCCAACTTCCATTGTCCGTCGTCAAGGATCCATCTGCGAAGCCAGGATCTTGGAAAGGAACGTTCCGATTTCAGGGCTCACATGCGCTGAAACTCGGGTCCAGGTACTGGTATTACTACATCGTCGATGGATATCACGTCTCACACGACCCGGCCAAAGACTTCATCACGGAAAAAACGACGGGCAGAAAGCTCAACGTGCTTGATGTTCCCGGAGGCCCGTCAAACAGAGACAAGGGAGCCACGAGACCGACGGGGAACGCCGACCACGGCCCTGGAGCCAGAAATTCAAAGGAGATTCCGCAAGGGCGGGCATTGAGTCCCGGCAAGATCCAACACCCGAAACCGTCCAAGCCGTACGCTTCGCGTCAGCTGCGCGAAGCGGACTACGACGCCTCACCAGTCGATGACCTGGAGGAGCGCTTTGCCGGGACACGGCTGAGCGACGCCAAGTACTCGAGAAGTCCATCAGAGTGGTCAGACGAAAGCAGCTCAAGCGGACCGGCATTTAGCCGCAGCTCTCCAGGCAGCAGCGCCGGCAGCAGCATGAGTAGCGTCAGCGATTGGAGCTGCAAGTGCGAGCGGTATGGAGTGACAAGGAGCGGACAGAGGGTCAAACTCGACTGTGGAGGCACGCGGTGTGGGTACTCGACGGGCAGCAGCAGTGAATGCTCGAGCAAATCGAGCGAGAATAGTGAGGACAGCAGCGAGGATGAGGTTCAGTATCGGGCGAGGGTGAAGGCTCAGGGGACGAGCACGGGAAGGGGAGGTGGCAAGAGTAGCGGTGCCAGGGTGGAGGTGAGGAGGCCGTTGGCGGTTGAAAAGACGAGGAGATGATCGGAGTCGAAGAACTGAGCTGTTGAGGAGGGCCTCGGGTTGGACGAGTTCGTGAGGGCTGGATGGATCCAATTTGAGAGTGTGAACTGTGGCTGCTATTGTTGCGAAGCCAGCCGAAGATTCTGCGTCCCACAAGGCAAGAGACGGGGCGGCGGGTAGCACATCAGAAGTCAGAGCCAAGAACGGACGGTATCGGCGTGGCCAGTGCGGTGTGAGAGGAATGGAAACCGGAGTTGGAGAAGACAGGAGATGCTGATGCAGAATGTGAGATGAGAGAGCGGTCAAGAGATGGAAGATGAATGGGACAAGGAGGGGATGTGGAGGGCGGTAAAGATGGAAGATGAATGGGACCAGGAGGGGATGTGGGAGGGCGGTAAAGATGGAAGATGAATGGGACAAAGGAGGGGATGAAAGAGGATGGACAGGAGAGGGGAGGAGAGGAAAGGAGGCCAGAAAATACCACCGTGGCGCCAATTGATCTGCCATCTGAGCTGAGCACCATCAAAGTCAATCCCAGCTCAGTTACAGTGCAGCCCAGCCAGCACAGGTATAAACGACGGACGACGTGGAGTCGGGTTGGGTGGCATGCAGTGGATGGAGTATGGTGATGGAGTATGGAGCGAGCGAGATGTCGGTGGAGGTCAAGACAAGGCTCGACAATTTAGTCCATGGACTCAGCTTCCTAGCTTCCTAGTTGTCTGATCTAACATCGTCAGTCAAGCTCAACATCCCGATCTTTCCGAGTAAACTACAGGTTCTTGCACATGAATCACGTCATAGGATGCTGTACTTACATCCATGACCTTCTGCTTAAGCATAGAAGCGAATTTGGTTTGTTCATCCGTTGCATTGTATTGTATTGCGGAGAAGAAAAACTATTACTGTCCCTGGCTGCCTGCATACCTGTCTGCCATTGTTGATGTTTGCATCTGCGTCTGCAGGAGGAATCTTCTTTGAAAACGGTATTATTACAGTTGCAGCTGGAGTTGTGGTGCCTGCCAGGCCGCGGTCATGATATATCGCCCTTAGCCTCCCCTTTTAGCTCAGATGCCTTGCCCTTTGCTTCAGCCGCAACTTCAGAGGCCTTGCCTTTGGCTTGCCTGGTCAGTTCCTCGCCCTTGCCCTGTGCTTTGCCCGTCTCGACGCCGACGACCGAAGCAGCTTTGTCTTTGAGTTTGGCTGTGCACAACAGAGGACACAGGTTAGAAGATGTGGGAAGTACGGCTGGAGGGAAGATTCAAGCGCCGAAGACTGACTACATACCTCCTTTGTCGATGCCGGCGACCGCAACGTCACTCACGGCCCGGTCTACGCTCTTCAGGCCGGCCTTGACGGTTTCAGTCGCAGATTTCCGGCAGACGATGGCGGTGGAGAAGAGGCGAGCCGGCGGCCGGGCGAGTGTTGCCGTACGCAGGACTGGAGTGGTTTTGTAGAGGAACGACATGATGTGGAAACGTGTAAGAGATGAGGTCGAATGAGCCGTTGTCGCTGTGATTGTGGTAGGGGTGGTTTGACATGTATGTGCATATATCAGCTGGCGATGGCGGTGGCAATGAAGGATCGAAGAGAACAACATTTGAATAGTTCGACGTCAATTTGAAGGGCTTGAAGATCACAACCTGGGCTCGACGTCATTGTTGCAGCATCATTGCGCGGCTGTTGGTTCTCTTCAGATCTTGGCAAGGCCATGATGGGTCGGGCATCTCTTCCGGGGTGATGTCATGTTGAGCTCGAAGAACCATTGGAATAGGTGTGGGGATTTGTGTTATTACCGTCTTACTCACCATGTATATGAACCTGGTACAAAACAGGTGGCCGGCCAACCTCATTGTCCTCCGTTTCCGTCGAGAGCGATGTCCTCCCGCGCCGCGGTAGCCCTGGCCCTGGCGTGCTCTATCTCAACCGGCGACATCTGTCCAAACTGGACACTCTGGGCGACCCCTTCGTGCCACGCATCACTCCTCAACCCGTCTTCCAGCGGATCAGCGGGCGTCATGGGAGACACGTTAGCCCATTCTCCCATTCTCCCAAGCTCGATTCGAGGGTTGTTGGCTGCCACGACGTCAATTGACGCAAGACCTGGTCTGCTATAGATATATGGCTCCCGAACCTGTGGAGATGTGCCGAGTGAGGCTGAGCCGGGAACGGCCGGGGGTGCCGTGGCAAGTGATACATTGGATTCTCTCGAGGGGTCACGAGACATGGGCTGTGAAGTATAGCCTGACGGTAAACTCGATGGGACCATGTGAGGTGACGCTTCTTCCCTCCTTGACAGCTGCGCACGAGGAGAGAGAGCAGGAATTCGGCGCTCAATGGCAATGTTCTCTTCCAGGGGCAGAACAGGGATCTCTGCACCCCGATGAGCCATGGCTTGACTGGCCAAGACCGTCTGGACAAGCCGAGGCGAAGATGACGGGTTTCTGGAGTGCCTGTGGGGGCCGAGGGCGGCATCGGCCACGGGCAGAGACTGGCTCAACACTGTGGGCGATTGGTTCGCGACCGGAACTCTCACCTCCCGGAAGCCTGATCGGTCCAGACTCTGTGGCCGCGCGGGCGATCTTATTCTTCCTCCCCGAGAAGGAGGTGGACTTGATCTATGGACGGCAGCGAGAGCCGATTCCGCCTCCGATGCTGCCCGAAGGGGTGATGAGGAGCGATCCTTGTTGAAACTGCTGGCGGACGAAGCTCTGGATCGGACCGCATTGACGTCGGCTTTCGATAACCTCGGAGGAACAGGCATTGGTTTCCACTCACCCAGGTCTTTGGACTTTCTGGGATCGGACGGCCTCCGCCCTTGGAAAATGACGTGCAAGACAGATGGCAGTCGCTCCAGTCTGTTATCGCTGGGTGGTATGTCTTGGATAAGGGAAGGCCGTCTCGATACTCGGTTGTTTGGTTCTTGGGGCACCTCGGTCACCTCGGATCTGCTCGATCTCCTCGTGTCGGCCCGCTTTCCACTGGGCATTGTGAGTCTAGATTCTTCGAGGTCGTATTCTGTCCACTTGTCGCTCCAGCTGTCTTCCGACCCTTGACGGTCGTCGCTTCTCTTCATTTCAGTGGGAGACTCGGTTGGCAGGTCGCCATGCTCCAGTGTCCAGGTGGACACTCTGGTCAGATCGCTCGAAGTGTCGGGACCGTCCTCGTCCGACGTGCTGTTCGACCGCTCAAAAACGGAGACATGCACGGAATGATGGACACTGTGTGTCGACTGTGACGGCGACCGGGTTTGAATCTCGTGGCGGACAGAACGAATCAAGTCATGAAGCTGATGCCGCGCACGACGAAGCACGACGGGCGCGTCATCCTGCAGATGTCAGCTCTGACACAGCCAATGATGGGGCTCACTCACGGCCGACTTAGGGAAATGCAACCACAGACTGGCGGCCTGGGTTTCGTACTCTCGATAGTCTCGCACCAGTCCTAGATCAGAGCCCGATAGGATCTTTTCGTTGGCCACCCTGTATGATTCACAAAACAGCTTGGTAGCCAAGCTGAGCCACCCCCAATAGTCCCGTCTTTGATCTGGGGCTTTATTCTGATGTTTCAAGTCGTCCCGCAGGACAGCTGACACCACCGAGTGTAGTCGTAGAATGTCGATGCTGTATGTAACCGAGTTCGTCGACGTCTGATCTATTCGACCGTCTGGTTGACATTCGATCATGCTCTGCAATCCGCTTGAGTCATCCTCGGGAAGCCCTGCCAATGCCTCTCGCTGATCTGGTGCAGGTCCTTCTTGCTGCTGAGATACTTCTAGGGATGACGAATCGTTGGTTGATGACACAGAGTAAGACAACAATGTTCTCTCAATCAGGCCGTATCTGATGAGCATGGCGATGGTGTTGTCGAGTTCCACTCTCATGCTGCCGGCACCGTCGGACCGTGAACGCAGCTCAACTCCAGCTTCAGCGAGCGCTATTCTCCCAAACCGAATGAGAGCGACAGGCACGGTGTGGCTGAAGAAACTGAGCAGCGTAATCAAGTTGATGGCTTCGGGATGCGACCGGTCTCGAAGGGCAGCCATGATTTCAATGAATGGTTCGGCCAGGCGATAATCCGAAGCTCCTGGTGACCACTTTTCCAGTGCCCGACCTCGTGCAATTAGCGCGTGTGCAGCGGCATGAATAGCAAGCGGCAGGCCCTCATAGTATTTGGCCAGCTGCACCGCCTTTTTTGCCTGCAGCTCATTTTCCGGCCGTTTCGTCCCGAGGCTCTTGTACAGCAACTCGCACGCCTCCTCCTGGGAGAGAGGATACACCTTGACAGCGGCAGGATTGAGCAATCTCTGACGTTTCGCCAATGTCCGGTCCACGGACGTGAAGATCACCCGGTTACCTGCCCTGTCCGGAATGAAGGGAACGAGTTCCTGTATTTCGCTATCATTGTCCGTCACGACGCGGTCGAACACCAAGAGCCATCCATCTCTTCCTTCGAACCATTTGCGCACCGCGTCCACGTCCGGATTCGTGGAGTTTTCGATGCCGTGGAGAGCAAGAGCCTGGCCAATGTCCCAGAAACTCCGTGATCGGGTTTCAGGACTCCGACAATCGACCCAGAAGATTCCGGAGGGATATTCGGATCGATGGCGCCACACGTACTCCCTGGCCAAATGAGTCTTGCCACAACCGGGCGGGCCCCAGATCAGGACAGCACAGGTGCCAATAGCAAGCCTTTTCTGATTATTTAATTTTTGGTGTAATCGGTCCAATTCCATGTCAAAACCAACAAAGATCGTGTTGGGCCGGAAGCCCAGCGGTGCAATGAGCAGTTGACTCGAAGACGGTTCCGGCGGAGCTTCGATCATCTTGATCGAGCTGGTGGAGTCGCCTAGAAAGCAGCATTCATGAGTCAGCGTCAAAAGGTTTCGTCGTTTGCCACTGACCTTGGAAGGTGCAGGGACATAATCTTCCTCCTCCACCTCCTCAACCTCATATGGGGTCGAGTGAGAGGCAGATATTGGTGGCATGGGGCGTGGCGCACTCATCGAGAAAGATGGATTGAGCTGGTTCGCTCTTCCCAAGGAAGGAGTAGCACTCCCTGGTGTCCCTCCACTGATTTGATAAATGCTGTCTGCCCCGGTCCGTTAACAAGGGTCACACACGAATCGGGATAACAAGACATACCACCCAGCAATTCGCGTGCCGCCACATGGCGTTCGAACTCGCCAAGGCTCTTTTCCTCCTCCCACCGGGACCGTATCAGCTGCGGAGAATCAGTCGC